>Ga0208938_1000178_pt1 | contig 58475 bp, 55 predicted proteins | sample AD_UKC125_MetaG_FD_184434 | JGI IMG/M metagenome (GOLD analysis project Ga0208938, IMG submission 184434) | Active sludge microbial communities of municipal wastewater-treating anaerobic digesters from USA - AD_UKC125_MetaG (SPAdes) (version 2) | ecosystem: Engineered > Bioreactor > Anaerobic >... | reverse complement strand
CTGGGATTGATGAAAATTATATCAAAACCGATCTACAGAAATTAGAGAAAAGAATTATAGCTCTTTCCCAATCCTCGAAAACAGAACTGCTTCATGTTTTTTCCACTTAACTCGCCAAGAGTTAAACGCCCTTAAAGTATAGGGCGTAAATATGGGTCTAATCTTTGCTATTTGTTTTTAAGTACAATTTCACTCCCACATATACATATATAATCGTAGACAGTCAAGATGGTTTAAAGCCAAGCCAATCACCCCACCTTTTCCACCCTCTTCCTAGCTGGCACAAACTTGTTCACCGGCGAGGCCATAGCGTGTTGTTCTTTTATGTCGCTTATGGTGTAAGCTACATAACGCTTGGTCATCGTGAGGTCCGTATGTCCCATGATGCGCTGCCAAGAAAGCGTATATCCGCCGTTTCGCAGACAAGAAAGGGAGAAGGTATGGCGCAGCTAAGTGTGGCGCGGATTGTAAGTAGCCGGCTTCATTTGGTCTGACATGAACTCGAATACGCACTTTCTAGTCTTTTGAGGATCGAAAGCGTCGGGAAAACATTTGAAAAAGCGCGACAGGTGGTCTCTATAACCTTTAATGGTCTGCCCTGCCCTTCCTTCAGCCATCTTGAAGTAAATGAATTGATCTACTGCCTCTTGCCATGAGACGTCTTTCCTGAAAGGTATGACAGTCATAAAAACACTCCCTTTCGCCTCGTGCCGGCGGCAAGGGAGTGCAAAAACAGCTTTTTCATGGACAAATGGATTATGCATTTTTGGCCTAAATTGCAAGTATAACGAAAAGCGTCGAGATTGCTGATTGTAACTGCGGTTTTTAATCATGGCGCGCCCGGCAGGATTTGAACCCGCGACCAACGGATCCGAAGTCCGCCGCTCTATCCACTGAGCTACGGGCGCACGAGAGTTACACATCGGACAGCACTAGGAAAATTACCACAGGTAAGCAGATTAGTCAACAGGCGATTATAAAATCTCCTACAAATATTTTACGCGATCTTATAAAATTTCGGCTCCAGTGTAAAAAGCCCTCCCTTGCTAACTAAACATTGAACGACAGGTTGGGAAAATGCCGGCAAATCATCGCAACATATACGAGAAGATTTATTGGATAACACGCTGCCCCAAAAATCTAGAGTAAATTTCGTATGGTTTGTTTTTAGCCATTATTATTTATTAAATTTGCTGCTTTATCGTGCTGGTTTGGAAACAGGTCAGCAGGAACTTTTTCCCTGCCCAAAGTGCTTGCTACCATAAATCTGGCACACTTTGAGTTGTCTTTAAGACAATAGCGCTTCTTCATTATACCGGCAGTTGCTGGCATATTCTCCATCTTATCTTGGAAAAAATTGCAGGTTTTTAAAAGCGGACATTCCATGAAGTCTTTTCCCCCTTAATACTAGAAGATATTTATTTAAGTATTTATTATCTTACAAATCTGCCATATCACCAATCCACAAACTGATGACACAACTCATCAATTAGACAACTTTGATTCTTGCTGCTGCTTACTTTAATAGACCTGACATAAAATCGATTTATTTAGCATTGTTTTTTATTTCATGGTGGATTTCTAATCGGGTGTAACTTTATCTGGACGCAAATATCCTATACAGGCAATTAGCTTTACTAAATCACACTGCATTATATCATATTGTATAATTTTTTGTATTATATAGGGATTTGATTTTATATGATATTTTGAATGCAAGAAAAGGACTCTTATTTGATACTTGCAAAGGCGATTTTTTGATCTTTATTTTCCTTTAAGAGACGGCTAAAATAAAGGTTACTGTTTATTACTGCGAAACTTTTTATCTCGTTTTAATTTTTACAAGAGGGGTGCCACAGAGGATGAGCCATAAAAGTGCCTTACTTACTTTTCTGGAAGGGGTTCGCGACGAAGCTCCTTTGCTGCTTGCCGTTATGCCCCTTGGCGTAATCTACGGCATTGTAGCTTTAGAAGCAGGTCTGACTAAGCTTCAGGCTCAGTCCATGTCTTGCATCGTTTTTGGAGGCTCTTCACAGTTTGTGGCGAGTAAATTAATTGCCGAAGCTGTTCCTGGGTCTTTGATCGTGCTTACGGTGGCTGTGGTAAATTTGCGTCATATGCTTTACAGTGCTTCAGTTGCACCCTATGTGCAGAACCTTTCGTTTAGATGGAAGGCATTGTTAGCTTATCTTTTGACAGATGAAGCCTATGCAGTAGTTATAAATTATTATCAAAGACAAGAAGAACACCGCTATAGTCATTGGTATTTTTTGGGTGCTGGCCTTATCTTGTGGGTGACCTGGCAGATGAGCACCGCTGCCGGCATCTTTTTGGGTAAAGTGCTTCCCCCGAGTTGGCCATTGGATTTTTTCCTTCCCCTAACCTTTATAGCCATCGTAGTCCCTTCTTTGAAGGATTATCCAAGCGTCGCTGCTGCTGTTGCTGCGGGAGTTTCATCTTTGATTTTTTATAAACTTCCCTATAGATTAGGTTTAATTGCAGCTTCCTTGGTTGGCATAACGACGGGATTTGCTTCTGAACATTGGAGGAAAAGATAGCCATGAACGTGTGGTTGGTCTTGCTTTTAGGAGGAATTTTGACATACTTGACGAGGTTGTCTTTTATCTTTCTTTTAGGAATCTGGGAAATGCCCTCGTGGATGCAGAGATGTTTGCGGTATGTGCCTCCGGCTGTAATGACAGCTTTGATATTTCCTGAGCTTTTTATACAGTCGGAAAAGTTTTTTGTTTCCTTCGGAAACGTGCGGTTATTTGCGGGCATAGCGGCCATCGTAGCCGCACTTTTGACGAAGAGCATCCTTTTTACCATACTGGCAGGGATTTTTGTCATGATGCTCTTTAATTTCTTGCCGTAAAGACAGAATAAAAAATAAAGTCCTACCCTCTCAATCAAGGTAAGACGCGCGATGCAACTCTTCGCGCACGAAACTGTTAAGGTAGTTTCTATTGGTTTCCTATGTCATCATAACTTCAAAAGATAACCCTTTCTTTTTAACCATTCTCTTTGTTTTTTATGATCGGGCATAAGCATTTTGACTTTATCCCAGAAGGATCTTCCATGGTTTCTTTCTTCCAGATGAACGAGTTCATGGATGACGACGTAGTCCAGGACTGGCAAGGGAGCCATTATCAACCGCCAGGAAAAGTTCAAATTTCCCTTAAAAGAACAGGAGCCCCATCTTTTTTGCGCGTTGGTTATGTTTATTTTGTTGTATTTAAATCCCCGTTTCTTGGCGTAGAGATTGACTCTTTCGGAAATTTTTTCGAAGGCTTTGTCTTTATACCATTGCATGAATATTTCTTGCGCATGCGGTAGTACATACCTTGAAAGATAAAAGGCGCCTTCAAATTTCAATGGTTCACTTTGATCTTCTACTATGTTTAATTTGTAGTATCTGCCTAGATAAAGAAACCCTTCCCCGTCGACAAATTCTTTGCGAGAAAGTTTTGGGTCTCTGGCCTCGATCTCTTTTTTCTTCTCTTCGATCCAACGTCTGTGTTTTAAGACGATCTCAATAATTGTCTCGTTATCGGCGTTAAAGGGTGCCCTAACGATCAATTTGGCATCGTCCGTAACCTGCAAAGCTATTGTCTTCCTTTTCGTTCGGATGATTTTCTCGATCTGCACGTCTATGGGCATCATTTTATTATTCTCCATAAATGTGATAAGCAAGCTCGATCAATTTCTGCGCAATTTCATTTCTTTTTTTGAACAATGTTTCCTTAATGCCTGCAACGTAAGGTTCAGGCGATTCGCTTGCCATATACATCATTTCAGGGGGTTGTGTTTTATTGTTGGGCCGCAAGCGACTTAACAAACGGGATATGATGTAAGACTTTAACTGCCTCTGCCTTGTATAATTTTCCCAGAAGTCAACGATCTCGGTTTCCCTTTTTGTGATTTCGATCACGTCTTTTGTTAAATCCACCAAAAAGTCTATGTCTTTATTGCTCAGTTTTTCAATCGGTTTTTTGCCAAATATTTCCCGCTTGAGGAGTCCGAAGAAGGGCATTTCCTTTCTGGGATCAAAGCCGAAGGTCACTTCAGCGCTTCTTCCCTCTTTCATGGACTTCCTTATCTTTTCCAGTTCAAGGGCAAGGATTTCCCAGTTTTCTCTGTACTCTTTAAGAATTCTGTTCAATAAATCAGAAAATCTCTCGTAGAATTCAGGGTCTTCTTCGAAATGTGTGTTGATATGTTCCACAATGGCATATTCCAGCTCTTGTGCTTTAGCCTTGCTCGACCTCTGCTTTTTTATTTTTTCTATAAACTTATCGTCAAAAAGAGGTGTGGGCGGTATTTTAGGATCAACGCCCTTCGATACCAAATATTCCTCGACTATTTCCCTTATCTTTCTGCTGGCGTCCCTTATACTGAGCCTGTCATCTCTATACCTGTTCCTGGCCGATTCTTTAATAAAATTAAGAATTTTTAGGTCCGCAGCGTATTTTAAGCCTTCCGGGTCAGGGAGAACGGCGTCCATGGCCTTGTTAAATCTCCTCACGAGCATTATGAATTCGTTTCTCGTCTCTTCGTCAACCAAAAGATCTATACATGCATCCACATCATCGCGCCAGTTCTCTATTTTGTTCCTTTTAAAGAAATCGTCTATTTGACAACTGATGTATCTTAATTCGTCGATGCTTTGGGCCTTATATTTAACGACCTGCGCAATTTCTTCTATGTCTTCGTCGGCGTAAATTGAAAGAGATTCCCTTAAATGCTTTAAGACCCCTACGTAGTCTACGACAAAACCGCAAGTCTTATTTTTGTAAACCCTGTTTACCCTAGCTATAGCCTGCAGTAAATTATGACCTTTAATCACATTATCTAAATACATCACCTGCTCAATGGGAGCATCAAAGCCCGTGATGAGCATACTCTGCACGACCAAAATACAGACGTCGCCGGAAATGCCGTCTTCGCCAGTTTTGTCAAAGGGAACTTTAAAGCTTCTTATTATCCTTTCGTGCTCTCTCTCGTCGGTATAGGGTTGATATTCGGGATCGTCATCGAGAAGTCCGGATATTACTACTTCTGCTTTTATTTTTTCGAGCGCCTTTATGTCCTCGTCGGAGCCTTTCTTTTTCATTTCTTCTATCTTTTCTTTTAACGCCTCTTCAAGGGCTTTTTTATACCTTATAGCAGCTAGTCTAGAGACAGTGACGACCTGAGCCTTAAATCGATTAGGAAAGATATGTGTAATGTAGTGTTCTATCATGTCCCTTGCCTTGTCTTTTATGACGTTCTCGTTTTCTAAATAGGCCCTCCTTGTGTACCTTCCCATGATTTTTGCCTTTTCATCGGCATCGGTGATTGAAAAGACGTCCTCGAACTTTGCGTTTGCAGCTTCTTCATCGGAGAGCTCTGCACTATGGATTCTTCCCTCGTACACGATTTCAACGGTTACCTCGTCCTCTACGGCTTGTTTTATGCTGTATTTGTCAATATATTCACCAAATGTCATCTCCGTTTTTTCGATAGGTGTGCCCGTATAGGCAATCCTTACGGAGTTTGGCAAGGCCCTCTTTAGGTTAGCGCCAAGCAATTTATATTGCGTCCTGTGCGCCTCGTCGATCATAACAAGAATGTTAGGCGATGTATTTAGCACGGGAAAGTGAGTTTTAAGATCTCTTTCCTGAAATTTATGGATCATGCACATGACGAGATCGGGGGTATCTGTTTTTAAAAGCTTTTTTAGCTCCCGTGTATTCCTTGCAAGATGAACGGTAAATCCAACGCTTCTTGACGTCCCTCTCAGCTGTTTTTCGAGATCTTTCCTGTCCGTTACGAAGACAATTTTAAAATTCCTGAATTCGGGGCTATGGTACATCTCCCTTACGGTGAACATCATCGTCAACGATTTTCCCGATCCCTGGGTGTGCCAGACGATTCCCCCTCTTTCTTCTGGAGTTTTACCCTCCCTAAGCCTTTTTATTATTTTTTTAACGGCTCTAAACTGTTGGTATCTTGCCACAACCTTGATAATGCTGCCCTTTGAATCTTCCTTAAAAATTGTGTAAGTATGAAGGATGTCCAAAAAGTTGTCCTTTGAAAGCATCCCCTGAATCAAGACTTGTTGGCTTGTGATGTTTCCTTTTGAATTTATATCAGATAAAGCATAAGGGTAAGGATCTTTCCACTCGACGAAGTAACCGTAATCAGCGGTGATGGTGCCGTATTTTGCAACTTGATTGGACGTCGAGATCATAAAAAGGTTATACCAAAAGAGCTTTTCATTTCCTTCCTTTTCTCCTCTTCTGTTGGAGTACCTTAAGAGCCGAGTGATTCCCTCCACAATCGGGTCTCCTGTCGTAGGTGACTTGCACTCGACGACAACCAAAGGCAGACCATTTACGAATAGCACTATATCCGGTATTATGTGCTTTTCTGTGCCAGGGATATTTACCTTAAACTGCGAGATGGCAACGAAAGAATTCTTTTCGGGGTTGCTGAAATCTATAAATTTGACCGTTGGGCTCTTTTCGCCGGTCCTTCGGTTTTCGGATACCGAAGTGTTTTCAACGAGTAGATCGTGTATTTCTTTGTTGGCTTCCAGAAGGAAATTTGCAGTCGGCGCAGTTATCCTTCTTACGACCTCGTTGATCTGGTCTTCTTCGATCCAGGTGTTTATTTTTTTAATGGATTTTCTTAAAACGTCTTCAAGAATTATATACCTAAAGCTTTCCCGCAAATGCGAGCGTTCGCCATATAGGGGATCAAAGGACGGGCCAAAAGATTTAATTTCCCTTATGTCCTGCGGGTCACCCCTATTTTGCTTGTAAACCTTCCAGCCAAGCCCTAAAAGTTGAGCAAGGAAAGTATTTTCCACATAATGTTCTTCATCTAGCTTTCGGTACATCCTTAAAACTCCTCGATCAAGTGGTTAACTCGAACTTTTCCGGTCAACAAGTCCTGCATTAACCCTTGTTTTATCCTTTCAAGTTTTTCTTTATACCGCTCTTCTTTTTCGATTACTTCGTCGATTTGAGATAGTATTGAGGCGATGCGGTGTTGTTCGAGGAGAGGGGGGAGGGGGATTAAACTATTGTCAACTATCTCTTTATTTAAGTTTGGCTGGCCAGAGCCCTGAAGTTGGGCAAGGATTTTTGGAACACGGAATCGTAGGTGATAATAGAGATACTCGTAATGAGTTTTTGTCTTATTACAAGCAAGGGCTAAGACGGCTTGATTCATGGTCATTTTTTCTTTCACAATACCTGTTTGCCCAGCTGTAGCGCCATAAAGCGCGATTACCACCGAGTCTTTCGTAATATACTTGCTGCCAGAAAGCTTAAATCCCTTTAGCGTTATTTTTTCTTCAGTGTTGTAAATGTACTTTGTACTTATTTCACCCGATTTTAACCATTTTATTGTTCCATTAAAAAACTCTGGATTTTCTCGATTTGGGGTACCGCCAGAAAATGATCTAATAACTGCTTCTTGCAGCCTTACCACTTCCCACTCCTCCGGTATCCTGCCGAGGGGCGAGTCCTTGAATTTGTGTGTATCTTCATTTCTTATTTGTCCCTTTTCGTCTATGCCTTTGGTCAGCAAGTCCTGCATCAGACCCTGTTGTATTCGCCTGTATTTTTCAATGATGACATCGGTTTTTTCTATGGCTTCGTCTGCGGTTTCAAGGATATCGGCTATTTTGCGTTGTTCAGGAAGAGGGGGAATTATTATGTTTAACGAATGCACATTGCTTCTATTTAAACCAGGTACAGCACTATGTGAATTCATCTCATCAAGGCACAGTGTAAGTAAAAAATAATACATATACTTTATATCTATTTCTTTTTTTGGACTAACATAATAAGTTGTGTCTATTGGGAAAAAATCCAGGGGGGAGTACTTTATTTCACCAACGCTTCCCTTTCGACCTATAATGATTCCTGGACCTTTAACCAAATATTTATTATGGTAACCTATGATGCCATTTGAGCCGTAAACAGGGATATTGCCATTTTTTCTGTCCTGCCCTATTAGTCCTTTTCCGTAACGCAATTCTATAATATCTATCAGCTTACACTCTTCCCACTCTTCTGGTGGTTTTCTCAATTTCTCATCCCCTACCAAATATGGAGCTTTTGTACACCCTTACATTGCGTGTGATTGTTTATCTTTATCAAGAGCATATACTTCCTCAATTGTGCAATTAATGTGCAATGGCTGTGCAATAAGTGCAATTAATGTGCAATGGTATAAAAGGACCCCGCTCCCCTTTTCCCGCTTTCTTCTACAATCTTTCTTTTTACAAGTTCTTTTAGATCTGCAAAGGCTGTATTTCTGGAGCAGTTATTTATTTTTTGATACTCCTTGTTAGTAATCTGGCCATTTTCTTTTGCATACATAACTGCTTTAAGAGGAGTGGGAGCTTAAAATTTTCTCGGTATCCCACTCATCGGGCAACCCTCCAACGTTAGAAATCTGCATTTTATCATCGTACACTTTTATTTGAACATTAATTGGCCTTAAGTAGTCTCTGTGCAGTAATGCGTTGGCAATCCCTTCCCTGATCGCCTCCAATTCGCTTTCATCCATTGTAATATCCCAACTTCTCAAGAAATTCGTCCAGCTTTTTTGTTTCTTCGTCCCTTTCCTGTTTTAGCGCAAAAAGAGAAACTTTATATTTATCCCATAGGTTTTCAAAGATCTTTATGATTTCCTTTTTTTCTGCGTTGAGATGCCGGTTAAGCTGCTCTTCGATGATATCGTAGAATTTCTCAAGCAATAAGTCCTTGGCCTCCGATTCCGTGAGCGAGTTTCTTTTTCTGTCGATTTTCCCTTCTTTCACTTTCACCTGTTGGCCAGTGTCCTTATCTTTTTTATATACTCCCTCGAGTTCGTCTGTTTTTGATTTTAGTTTCCTCTGCCATTTGCTTAATTCCTTATTTTTATCGTCGATCATTTCATGAAGTTGCCACATCCCCTGAATCATCTTTTTAGCCATATCAGATAGGGGTTCACCATTAAATTTCGTCAAAGCCAGGGCAAAATTTTTGCTCCATTTTTGGTTTTTGGGGACGAGCAAGATGTCTTTTATTTCTTCTTCCAGATATTGCTTGACCTTGTTTGCCGTTTTGTTGCCCTGCTCTTCTTCGTCCCAGTCTTCGACTTCTTCTAAAAGCTCGTTTAGCTCTCCCTCAGCTTCGGCTATCTTGCTTTCCAGTTCCTCTATTTCCTCCATCTCGGCTTTAAAATATTTATCTTTAATTCTGTCGTCCTCGATGAGGTTTTTGCTCCAACCGGCGGAGACTATGGTTTTGAAATCGTATTTCAACTCTTCCCACCAATTAACGAATATCCCCGAGACCCTGAACTCATCGAGCAGCCCGAGGGGCACAAAAGCTTCTTTTAGTCTCTTCATGGCCTTTATCCTAAAATCCCACAGATTATTGTTTCCGCGAAATCTTTCGATTTGGGGGTTTACTTCGTTCCACCATTCTTGAAGCTTAGCTTTGTGTTTTAAGATTGTTTCGTTTATAGCATTTGTGTTTTCGATAATCTCTTTTATATCGTTCTTTTCCCTGATGTTTGTTTTAAATTCAAGATACTCGCCATCTTTTTCTTCGAATAAGAGGTTTAAAGAAATGTTGAACCTGCGAAAATTTCTTTCATATGAATCAATTTCCCTTTTTGGGATACCGCAAATAAGGTGGGCGCGGACATCTTCTATTTCGGGATCGGGAGAGTTATCGACGTATCTTCTGATGTTCAGGTTAAAATCATTTTCTTCTATCTCTTCAAGGTTCACAAGCCTTGAATATTTAGGGATCTCAAGCTTGTTATCGAAGACCATGACGATCTTTTCGATATCCTCCGGCCTGAGGTAATTTTGATTTCTTCCCTCCCCGTATTCCCTGTCGGCGTTAACGAACAAAATCCTGCCTTTCATATGTTCCGGTTTGTTTTTGTTGATGACAATTACGCAAGCAGGAATGCCTACGTTATAAAACAACTTTGGAGGTAAGCCAATAATGGCTTCGATTAAATCGTCTCTCACTATGCCCTCTCTTATGACCTTTTCCTGCGAGCCCCTGAAAAGAACACCATGTGGCATGACGGTCGCCATGATGCCGTCATCTTTTAAGCTGGCGATCATGTGCTGTAAGAACATCAGGTCTCCCTTTTTCCCCGTTTCAGGGGTAAAACCGTATTTGAACCTCTCAGGATATAGCATGTTTGCTCTCGAGTAATTTTGAGAAAAGGGGGGATTGGCCAAGACTCTGTCGAAGCGTCTTATATAACCTTTTTCCGTAAAGGCGGGATTTGTCAATGTATCCTCGTTTTCTATATGGGCATCAGGTATATCGTGAAGTATCATGTTCATCTTGCATATCGACCAGGTCAATCCGTTGAGTTCCTGGCCGTAAAGTGCCAGATTCTTTGGATTCATTCCCTGCTCTTCCACATATTGCCTGGATTCTATGAGAAAACCTCCGGAACCGACGGTGGGGTCATAAATTGACATGCCCTCTTGCGGTTTAACAAGTCTTACCATTAATTGCTTGACCTGGGGAGGCGTATAAAATTCCCCTCCCTTTTTCCCAGCCGAGTCGGCGAATTCCCTGAGAAGGTATTCATAGGCAGCCCCGAGTAAGTCGGGAAATTCGAAGTCGTCGTTCGTGAGCCTGTACTTATTAAAGTGATGAATGAGATCGATGAGCTGTTGGTCCTTTAGGCGAGTCTTGCCCTTAACAGCGTTGAAATCAATGTGCTTTAAGACCCCGTCGAGTTCGGAGTTGGCTTCCTCCAATGCGGCTAACGCCTTATTTAACTGATTTCCTACATCTTCTTTCAGGTTAAGGATATTCTCCCATCTTGCCCTCGTTGGGACGAAGAATGTATCTCCATACGTAGCGTGATCTTCCAAAAGCTCTGCTATCTCATCTTTCGTGAAACCCTCAGAAATGAATTTGTCTTTTAGTTCTTGTCTTTTTACTTTAAAGACGTCAGAAACGCGTTTCAAGAAAAGCATTCCGAAGATGTATTCTTTATATTCGGAGGCGTCCATCTTTCCCCTGAGGATGTCGGCGGCCTTGAAAAGATGGGTCTCCAGCTGTCTTAAGGTTATCTTGCCGTTATTCATATTGTCCTCCCGAGCTAGTGATCTGACGGTGAACATGGTGGCGTTAGAATTTTCAAAAAGAAGAACTATCTTTATGAAAAGGATACCAGCTCTCTGGGTGGCGTGCAAGATACACTCTATTTTGCTAAAAACATCTATCTTTAGCTGTATACTGCTGGAAATACAATGCTTGCAGTTCGGGAAAATGCGTAATTTCTAAGGCTATTACAGCAATCAGGCATAAAAAATCCCGACGCTTCAAAAAACCAGTCGGGACATAAAAATGGGGTGAGCGAGGGGTCTCGAACCCCCAACCCCTGGAGCCACAGTCCAGTGCTCTGACCTATTGAGCTACTAAACTCTAACAGTAGCACACATGCGGGTTCTTAATCAACCTGTTTTCGGCAAATCGCAGCAAAATTGCCAAAGTCCAACGCTCCTAAATTTGCCCTTTCATAAAAACTGCAAGGCAAAATTATGAACCAAACGAACCGTGTGGTTTTATTTCAAGAGAAGTTTCAATCATGGGAGGATGCTTTGGAAGCCTTTTTACTTTTTAAGAAAGCTGATGGGCTTGCAGTTGGGACAATTGACGACTACCGCTACCATGTCACGAGGTTTTTTGGCCTATACCCCGATGCTTGGAACCCGTCCGACCTAAGCAGGGCAAGAGTTGCCGTTTTGTCCTATTTGGGCCAAGACGACATCGCACCGGCAACGTTCAACATCAGAAGGAAATACCTCAAAGCTTTCTTCTCGTGGCTGGTGGACGAAGGTGCTTACACAGGAAATCCCGTGGAAGGCATCAGGGCAAGGAAGGCCGAACCGAGAATCGTCCAGCATTCGGCCGAGACGTTGGCCAATCTTTTAAAGCTACCCGACAAGTCAACCTACTGTGGCAGGCGAGATTATGCCTTAATATGCCTTTCCATAGACACAGCCATAAGGCCAAGCGAAGCATTAGCACTTACTGTTGACGATGTCAACTTAAAAGAAATGACTGTGCTGGTCAGGGCATCAATCGCAAAGACACGAAAGAGCCGAACGCTACCCTTCTCCATTGAGACGGCAAAGGCAATACAGGGGTTAATTACCGCAAGGCCGAGGGAATGGGAAACACCGCTGCTCTTTGCCAACTACGAAGGAGACAGGCTAACGATTTCGGGTTGGAGACAGAGACTTAAAAAGGTTTACGCACCCAAGCTTGGCCTAAAGCGTCTTTCACCCTACGACTTACGGCATGATGCAGCACTCCACTTCCTGCGTAACGGCATGAACCCCTTTGCGTTGCAAACGATTATGGGACACACCACGCTTGACATGACCAAACGTTACATAGCCCTTGCCGAGTCAGACATAAGGGAAGCACACGATATGGCATCACCAGTGAAGAAGCTTTTGGGGAGCAAAAAGAGGGTCAGGTAAGGCCAATTAGCATAAAATGAGGGGTAAGAAATGAAACCAAGACGCATGTGTGAAGTAATGAACTGGACTTCCCCCGCTTTAGCGGACATCAACCTAAGTCACTTTTATTAGATTTTTATATGTTCTCTCGAATTCCTCCGGGCTTTTGTAGTCAAGGGTAGAATGCAGTCTAGTACGGTTGTAGAATACCTCAATATACTCAAAGATTTCAATTCTGGCTTGAGCCCTGGTTTTAAACCCGCGATGGTACACGAGTTCTGCCTTCAAGGTCTTAAAGAAGCTCTCCATTGGAGAATTATCCCAACAATTGCCCTTGCGGCTCATTGAACATATATATCCTTCCTTTTCGAGCAGTTGTCTGTAAGCAAAGCTGCCATATTGACTGCCCCTGTCGGTATGAACGATCAGCCCTGGCATTGGACGTCGGGTATGTATCGCCATATTCATGGCTTCAATGACCAGTTCCTGGGTCAACCGTTGTTTCATAGAGTATCCCACGATCTTTTTGGAGTAAAGGTCCATTACAGCCGCTAGGTATAGATATCCTTCGTAGGTGTGGATATAGGTTATGTCTGCAGCCCATTTCTCATCTGGACATCCAGCGATAAAGTTTCTGCCTAAGACATTATTTGCCACTGACATATTAGAACCCGAGTCGGTCGTGATCTTGAATCTGCGCCTCCCTACGGCCTTTAAACCTGCTTTTCTCATTATTCGTTCTATCCTCTTTTTGCTACAGTGAATGCCATCTTTTGCCATTTGTCTATGTATCCTGGGACTGCCATAGGTACGGCGGCTTTCGTTGTAGATATAAATTATACGTTCTTTTATGATTTCTTCCTGAATTTGCCTTTGGCTTAAAGGCTTTTTTAGCCAAGAATAATATCTACTACGAGATACTTTCAGGACACGACACATCGTCTTTACGTGAAATACCTTCGAGTTATCCAGGATAAAACGGTATTTCATTTCGGGACTTTGGAAAAGATGGCTACAGCTTTTTTTAGTATGTCCCGTTCCTCCTGGACGAGTGCCAATTCCTTCTTTAGGCGACGGTTTTCTTCTTCCAGATCCGTTCCCCGTCTTGCCTTGCCCAGGCCGGGGAATGCCCTATCTTTATATTCTTCCTGCTCTCTTTTCCATCTTGCGAGCATGCTACAGCTGATTCCCAGATCTTTAGCTATTTCACTAATACTTTTGCCGCTGGTATGGCATAAGTCTACTGCGTTGCGTTTAAACTCCTCGTTGTAATGTCTCCTCGCACTTCCCATGAACAAAACGCCCCCTTCAGGTTGGATTATATAGTCTTAACTTCGTGTCCTGCAAATCGGGGGAGGGCCAAACGGTATCAGGTACTACACAGAGAAGGCACCGATAATTGCTCGCGATTGTTATTGGGACGGACACAACATGGAAAGACACGGACGCAACACCTACCTTTACAAGACGCCAAGGGGGGTTACTTTGCGGTGTACCTCACACTGTGGCAGGGGGGAGATTGACAGACTGGAACCGTTACCCTTCTTGTACGAGGCGGTGGCACTGTACGAGCAGTTGCCGGAAATGGAGGTGAAATTTGAGGAAGCATTTCCGACCGTAGACGTGGAAGAAGCCTAAGACTTACGTAGAGGCCTCTAGGATGCCCTAGGTGGATTGTGCAAAAACTATGCGATATTATAGCTCGTAGCCTTAAGTGCTGTTCCCAGCACTTATTTTAATTTGATTTTATCTGGTTTTACATATCTTAATACGCCATTACGTATGTGATAGCTTTCAGCTATTCTGTAAATATTACCTGGATCGATATTAAATTGTTCAACAAAGCCTTCCCAGTTAATTTTATTGGCTATATCTCTATTAAAAATTATTTTTACAACAGTCTCCAGGCTGCTGTTGCCATATTGATCCGTCATTTCACCTAACGCAAACATCCCCACAGTATCAACTTTTGGGTTTTGATACAAAATGCTGCAGGCTGACAATACCGTACCACCGACACATCTAACCAGATCGGTTTCATCCCATACTTGTCCTATTTTGAAAAACACAGATAAATTCTTGTGCCCTGGATTAATTGCACTGTCTATGACTTTAACTTCAACAATGTTGTCCTTGAAGTTTCTGCATTCCCAAATCGGATTTAATCCTGAATCCTCTTTTAATGCTGCCGCAACTGTCTCAGGGGTTATTTCTGATGTTGGCCAAGAGGATGGTTTACTGCTGCCGTTTCTTTTGAAGAACATGATGCCAATCGCAATCAACACTACCAATATTATCAAGCATCCAACGCTGGTTGCCTTTGTCTTCTGTTTCTTTTCGCCATTTTCTGACATTGTTTATACCCCCCTTCTTTTATATCCCTCTCTTGGGCTTATTTATGACGCACATCACCTTTCCTAGAATTTTAATCATATCGCTTTCTATGTCCTCTTTTGTGAATATAAGTGGGGGATATGCTAAATTGTCTGCACGCAGTTCAATGCTACCATCTCTTTTTAAAAAAATCCACTTTATCGCTATCCGGGGCATGATGCCAGAGGCCTCTTTCTTCCATCAAGTTCACCTCTCCCCTAGGATCTCCCCTAGGATGGACATAATGAGAGCGAATGGGGGCGTCCTGGAAGGCCGGGAAGCATGTCTATCTCCCCGAGATGGCGTTTAACACCTCTGCACCTATAACCTGAGCACACATTTCAATAGCCCTATTCCGAAGCCGGTAGAACGATCTCTCCGATATGGCTAACTCGCTTGCTACCGTCTGCCTCGATCGCTTTTTGAAGTAGTATAACTCCACTAACTGTTTCAGCTCGTCGGGTAACACCTCATAGGCCCGCTTTACCGCTGTCATCTTTAGCTGTAGCGTCTGATACTCAACGTCTTTCTCCTTGGCCAACATCACCCTTTCCTCGATCGCCATTCCGGTGTGCTGGCCGTTGGCCCTTATGTACCCCTCAGACACGTTACAGCGAGCGATGAGGTACTGCTCACGCACAGCGAGACGCTTAGCCAACAGCGGGTAGTCGAACAACGTCCGCTCTACCTTGCGGAAAACGTCCTGACGGTCTCTCACTTACAAGCCACGTCGTATTGGCTCAGCTCCGTCAAAAGTGTTCTTATCTCGTCATCCAAAATCTGTGCTATTTCTCCCGGGTTCGTGAGGCCAAGTATCTTAGGTGCCACGGCTTTGGGGATCTCAAGCACACGACGCTTAATGTGCTCTACCATGTTGTTCGTCAAAAGCTCGATGTCTTTTGCTTTGTGCATGCTTTCTTTCAGCTTCTTGAGCTTCAGCTCTGACATCTTCCGCTTGGCCTTCTCGTGTTTTGCCTTTTCAGCCCAGTAGTTTTCCTTCGTTTCCTCGCCGTCGGTTTCTGTCTTTATGTAGCTAAGATAAGCTTGCACGTTAGATGCTACCGGAAAGCTGCCATCCTTTTCCCCTATAACACCGGTCTTTATCAGCTCATCAAGCTCCTCAAGTGACACGCCAAGCATGCTTGCCATTCCTTCTTTGTCCGTCATTGCTCAATCGCCTCCTTTTTCTGTAAAAATAAGGCATCATAGTCTTTCAGCTCTTCTAAGGCCTCGCACAGCTCTTTTGTAATTGTGCTTTCCGCCTCCTCGACGGTCTCGACGCCCACAAGGACGGGGGCAAGCTTATACGGCACGCCAAGCATCTTATTTCTGAAAGTTACAAGTATTCCTGTCCATACATACTCGATCTTAGTCTCGTCGTGATATTTGCCCTGCGTGTATCCGAGCTTGAGCTCGGCCATTTGCCTTAACGTTTTCTCGTGCTTTGCCTTTTCCTGCCAGTAGGCTTCTTTCCACCCTTGTGTTTTTGGGCCCTCTCTCGCCTTCTGGTACGTTATAAACCTAGCAATATTTGACACAAAAGGAAACTCCCCCCGGCCAATTTTTTCGAGTATTCCAAGCTTGGCGAGCCTGTTAACATACTGTTCCGTTATTCCTAACACGTCAGCTAATGTCTTTGCGTTCACCGTGTTGTCTGCCATTTTTCCCCTCCCCTTTTGAATTGAAACTGCGAATTTTTTAGATGACACCTAGCCCTTTTTCGGGGCTCGCCGCAACCGCTTTGCCTTTTTATCTCTGGAAGGACCCGCCAGCCAGGGCAATGCCTTGCACAGTGGTTGTATGGTGTCGGTATAGTGCTTGCATATAAATTTCTATGCCTGTCATATTCTTTTCTATGCTCGTCTTTTCTCGTTGCCGTCGTTGTCCACCCAGAGCTTGCATTTGAGGCACTTAACTAATGCGTGCGGTAACGGCTGTCTTGGCCCCAAGTACGCTCCACATCTAGGACAAGTTACCCCTTGGCCGTCAGCTTCCTTTACATCTCGTTTAGCGAGCAATCTTAGCCCTCCTTATTCTCGACTTACTCGCTACACACTCTCGAGTGTTCGGCGAGTGTATCGATTCACGTTTATGTCCCATAACACTTCCCACCTCCATCAAAATGTCACACTTGCATTGCTAAAGTTTTGAGAAAGACTTTGTTGCTTTACTTTCCTACCGCAACTCACTGCTTCAATCGTGTTTAACTTTAACAAGCACTGTTTTCGTTGCAACAGTCATGGTTCTTTTATATATATACACACCAGTTAAGTAACGGTTTAACGTTTAAGCGAACGGAGCGAACGCTATGAACACCTTTTTACAACAATTTTTCTGAGTGTATATAAAGGTTGTAAAACCCTGTTCGCAGCGTTCGCAGCGTTCTATATTGTGAAGATTGCCACATGCTTTCACTGTGTAATTTCCTTCCATCTAAGGCCAACCCAGCTACGCCATCGGCTAAATCCCTTTTGCCCTTCTTCGTACCCAAGGCCTTTCATTTCTCTGTTTAACCTGTCCCATGTGTACGCCGTTCTCCCCTTTGCCTGCAGCCAATCCGAGAATCTGTTTTTGAACTCGCTCTTGGGGATGAAGTCGTCCTGCATAAAAGTTACAAAACAGAGCTCCTCGATGAATGTCTGGAGTGGCGAGGAGAGCTTGAGATACAACTCACGTGTTTCGTCTGTTCCCTTGTGGCGTGTAAATATAAAGTTCTGCTCCATCAATTTTTCAAGCTGCTTTATTGTTACATAGAGCAAAGCCTCGTACTCCTCCGCATCGGCATTGGCCAGCTTTATTTCAAGCTGTGGATTCTCCTTGAACTTCTTGGGGAACTCGATAAGGAACAGCCTGCGGTAGAAGGCCTCAGTTGTGTCCCGTGAGCCCGGAACCTCATTTGTCAGAAAAAGCAGTTTTGCGTAGTTTGTAAAGTGTATTGGATTCCGGTACTTCCTGTCAGCCTGTATGGTGTCGCCACCACACAGCTGCTTGAGAAGTCTAGTGTCCACGATCTCGTTGTATTCCAACTCCCCACATATATTTGCCAACTTATGGTACAACTCTGAAGCTGCGAACCCAGAACGTTGAATCTCTTTCATTGATGTATGAGAGACGGCATCTACTCCTAATAATCTCTCAAGTATTCTTGCAAAGAGAGACTTACCGTTAGAACCTCGACCATAGAGGATGAAAATCTTTTGATACGGATATGCCCGGTACAAACAATAAGCTATTAATTCATATAACGTTACAGTTTCTTCTTTAGGCAAAAAACTCTCTATTAACGGTATAACAAGCTCGCTTAAAGCATCGGGGTTGTAGTCCCATGGTAATTTCCACGTGAAAAAGTCATCAGCAAGGTAATTGCGTAATCTCTTGCTTCTTAGGTCATACACGCCATTGGCACAGGGGATGAGGTTTACGTCAGGTTCGGGTAACGCTTGGCCTTTCCATGAGCAGCCTTTGACATCCGCCACTATTTCATCTATGACGTACCTTTTCTTTTGGACATCTGGGAGGGCATCTAAGGACGTTCGGAGCTGCGACTCCACTAGGGATTGGCCGTCTTCACGCCACAAGCCAGCCTTGGAGTCAAACCAAAAGAGAGGTTCTCTCTCCCCCGGCCACCAGAACGTGTATCTTGCCATGAGAAGATCGGTAAATGGCCGTGGGTAGAATTTATCGACTACGATGATCTTATTGCCGTTTTTCAGCCTCTCACCTTCAGGTTCGGGTGTGCTGATATCTAACTTGTCCCACGTAGATAAAGCTTCATCAATCATGACAGGCCCTCTCAATCGTCCAACTTCCATATGTGTAGCCCGGCCTTAGACGCCTGTCCCACTTGGCCCGCATCAAACCGCTTTGCCGAAAGAGGGAGTCCACTCTCGCCCTGTCCCCGCCCGTCCAGAAGGCCAAGATACTGCACAAGGCCATGTCAGCTTCGCTGTGGCTTGGGTAACCAGATGTGTCTCCATTCCAAAGCCTTAAAAACTTGTCCCCTTGCTGGCTTTTTATGATGCGTTCAATTAAAGCTTTGTCATCGAGATTGGTAGTCATCCTTGGCCGTGGCATGGCGGGTTGTTTTCTTTCCGTGAAGAATCGATGAATCAGAACGTCCACACTCTTTTGAATACACTCCAATTTGTGCCTACCCTCAAATACATTTCCGGTAACGGCGATGAACCTGTTAGCTCCGTAGATTTCGATGACCCCCTTCTTGCGACCGGCAAAGGGCAGTTTGGCGAACCCAAAGACGTGAAGGCCGTGGCCAGACAGACTAATTTCCGTGTATGACGGACACAGGTTGATGATCTTTCTGGCGTTCGGGTGCAGTTTTCCGCCGCCGTCGATGCAATCGTCGAGGTCCAAGGCGACGAGGCCGTCACCGTCGAGGGCAAAACACACGTTGCCGTTGCCCCTTCTTACGGCCTCGTCAAAGGACAGCCACGTTGAGGGGTCGTTGCTTTTACCGAAGGGACGTTTACCGACACGAGGTACCCAATTTTGCTTGGACTTCATTTGTGGCGGGATGTGCGATAAAACATCAATAAGGCTGGCTATACGGCCCATTTTTATCACTTTTTCTCCCAATATCTGTCAAATGGTAAGTGCCATCGTATTACTCCGTAGAATTCCCGTGGCCTTGCCAGTCTTTTAAACCTCTGAAAGTCTATGCAGTAGGTCACATCCCAATCTTTCACTGTGACTTCAAGCTTTTTAACGCCCTTTTGCTCAAGCATTTTTAAGACTTCGTCGTCCACGCCTAGCGATCCCCCCATGGCACGATAAAGCTGGTCGCTACGACAAGACCTTTTAAAGGTGTCGCCTTCAATTTCGCCGACCATTACGAAACGCCCTTTAAAAGTTGTTCGAATAGGTATAATATTATTTAGTGTATTCACTCTACTTCCCCCTCATGTTCAGTTTTTACTACAGCCCCCATGTAGGTGGGGGCTTTTAATTTGTCAAAGAAGACTGTTCGACCAGTTTCGGCACACCCCTTTCGTCGACGAGTTCGTCAATGTGAACTCCAAGAAGTTCAGCCAGCTTACTGCGGTATTTCGAAGGGATGTACATTCTCCCCTGTTTCCAGTGTGAAACCATAGCTTCACCCACGCCGAGTGCCCTTGAGATTTCAGCTCCACTGATGCCACTTCTATGCATGGCGACTGCAAGATTTGTTTTAACTTTTGCCATGTTTTAACCTCCTTCCCTATTGACTTGTCCTTGTCCTAATGATAGGATAAGAAAAAACATGATAGAGGGACTCTAATATGACACCGAAAACCTCGCCGGGTTGGCGTAAACAGCTGGAAAAGGAATTAGGCCAGAAAATACCAAACGTAGTATGGAAACGTGTAATTGAGAGAGGTTATATCGACACAGCCAACGAAGAGGAGGACATAAAAGACGGAGAGGGGCTTAAATATCTTGTGGAGGTAATAGACCCTTTGCTTGAAGACTACGAGGTTTTTTCGTCGAGTCCCAAGCTTCCCGCTCCAAAGAAACGGGGCAAACATTTACCTTCAGTTGAGATTAAACCCAATAAGCGATTTGAGGCATTGACGGATATCATTGCCACATTGGGCAATCGTGACGAAGGCGTTCGGAAGTTTCGTGATGAGGTATTGAGGGGAAAACTCCTATCACCAGAGGAAGTGCCGGAATGGATTAAGGCACAAAAGGTAAAGGAATCACATACACTTACGATATCGATGGACGTTGTTGCAGGTGATGGATTAGAGACAAGAGTTTCAGAGAGAGCAAAACAACTATTGGAAGCCATAGAAAAAGGCGAGAATTGGCTTTTATATGTAGATGGAACAAGTGGGTATACACTCCATTACATCGTGCCGGGTAAACAATACGTTGGAGCTATACCGATAAACAAGGACGGCATATTAGGCCAACTGAAACGCTTGGCCGAGAGCTTTAAAGACTTTTGGCCCGAAGCATGGGCGGTTAACTTCATTCTTACGGGAGAGGCACGCCCGGTGAACAGGGGAACCATAACTTTTAGACAGACAAGCAGAGCATTAAAAATCATACTCGAACTTTCCCCATACCTCACAGGCAAAGAGGTGAGAGAACTTTACTTCAAGGAAAGGAAAGCCCTTCTAGAAATGGCTACAGGCAAAACAAAGGTGCGAGAGCTTACCGATAAACACATCGATTTGGCCGTGTTCGGCGTGAAAGAGTCGGGGTCGTGGACAAAGAAGATGCAAAAATGGAATGAGCGACATCCAGAGTGCAAATACACCAGTAAAGGCACATTCGCTAGGGACGTAAGGACAGCTTACGAGAGGATTACCGGGTGGAAGTGGGAGACTCATCAAAATCAAAATAGGAAAGCTAATACAAAAGAGAACGGGTTACCACAGATAACTGAGTTTAGCCATGAACGACGAAAAAGCTTGGATAAAAACTGAAAGGAGGGGAGCCTTGCAGTTCACAAAAAGGCGTAGTTTTAGGAGTTACCAGAGCACAGTAAGAAAACAGTCCAACGCTCCAAAAATGAGCATAAAAAATCCCGACGCTTCAAAAAACCGGTCGGGACATAAAAATGGGGTGAGCGAGGGGCCTCGAACCCCCAACCCCTGGAGCCACAGTCCAGTGCTCTGACCTGTTGAGCTACGCTCACCATTTCTTCGCGTATTATATCATATTTTGGCGTGCCCGGGGAGACTCGAACTCCCGACCTTTGGATCCGGAGTCCAACGCTCTATCCGCTGAGCTACGGGCACTTTCGCTTTTAGCCAATATACTATAAACAATGAAGGAAAATTTCGCAAGCCCCTTATTTTAGGAACTGCCTTTATCCGCAAACCTTACAATAGTGACTCCAAGACCACCCTCGCCAGGTCCGCCCAGACGGAATTCTTCGATATATGGAAGTCTTTTGCAAAGTTCGTGTACCTCTTGGCGCAGTATCCCCTCTCCATGTCCGTGAACTATCGTAACTTCTTTGTAACCCGCCCTAAAGGCCTTGTCCAGGTACGTCTCCACCGTTGGTATCGCCTCATTAACCCTCATGCCTCTTATTATTAGGGTGCTGGGAACATTTTTAGGTTTTTCTACGCTAATTTTAACTGCGGGCTTCTCTTTTTGTTCGCTTGTCTCCTCGAGGACCCTTAACCTTCTGAGGGAAACTTCTAAGCGCATTGGCCCTGATTGGACCGTTGCCGTCTCGTCATCTATCCTCTCAATCGTGCCGGTAGCATTTGTGCCCAAAATTATGACCTCATCGCCTACCTTTGGAAGTTTTCCTTCGAGGATCGAGGATTTTCTCTCGATGCGGGCCAATTCACGTTGCTCCACGTCACGCAAAATTTTATCCGTCCTTTTTTTGTGTTCGGCGAACCTCTTATGGGCTTCTCTCAAAGTGCTGGTTTTCCTTAATTCCTTAAGGAGCAATTTGGCGGATTCCTGCGCTTCTTTTATGATGTCCTTTGATTTCTTTTCGGCTTCTGCTATGATGCGCTCGCGTTTCATTTCAATGGCCGCAAGTTGTCTTTCTAGCTCCTTTCTCATGGCATTTATTTCTGCCGTCTCTTTTGCCAGCTCCCTTTCCTTTTCTTCGAGCGTGGATAGTTTCGTTTGCAGCTTTTCCATGAGCTCTTCCATGGAAGTATCGCGTGTCTTAAGCTCTCTTTCTGCAATTTCCAAGACGCTTTCGGGCATGCCCAGCCTTTTTGCGATTAGCAGGGCGTTACTTCTTCCGGGAACCCCTAAAAGCAACTTGTACTTGGGCAAAAGGGTTTCAGGGTCAAAGTCTACGCTTGCCGTTTCTACGTTTGGCGTAGTTAGAGCGTAACGTTTTATGGGATTATGATGAGTTGTCGCCAATACAAGGGAGTTGTGCTTTAAAAAAGTCTCCAGTATGGCTATACCAAGCGCTGCGCCTTCATCGGGGTCTGTTCCGGCTCCGAGTTCGTCAATTAAAAATAAGGAGGCTTCGTCAGCTATTTCCAACATCTCGATGATTCGCTTCACATGGCCACTAAAGGTGGACAAGTTCTGTTCGATACTCTGCTCATCTCCTATATCGGCTTCAAGGTGCGAAAATTGACCGATTCTCGACCCTTCCTTGGCTGGAATCGGCAACCCGCACCAGGCCAGGTACACGCAGAGGCCAACGGTCTTTAGCGCGACGGTTTTACCTCCCGTGTTAGGACCTGTTATCACCAGTGCCCTGAAGTTCCTTCCGCAGTGTACGTCTATGGGAACGGCTTGCGGTCCCAAAAGGGGATGGCGTGCGCAGGTAAGATAAAAACCGCTTTTTTGTTCTATCTCGGGTAAAATCCAATCATGGGCCTGTAAAAAGTAGTAAATTCCCCACAACAAGTCAAATTGGCCAATTAAGTCTTGAGCCCTTAGAATGGCCTTTTCTCTGGCCAAAAGCATCTCCGTCAGTTTTTGCAATATCCTGCGTTCTTCCTGTCTTTCGTCTTCCCTTAGCATGGCGATTTTATTGTTTATCGCCACCAAAGCGTTGGGTTCCATGTAGACAGAGTTGCCAGAGCTGGAGTAATCCACAAATACCCCTGGAAAGGAAGGTGCGCTTTCTTTTTTGACCAATACGACGTAGCGATCGTTGCGCAAGGTGATAACCTGATCTTGAAGTTTAGAAGTCAAGGACTGGTCTGAGAGAATCTTTTGTCCGATCGCGCGGGCCTGCCTTTTGGCGGCTGCGAGGTTGCCTCTTATCTCGGCTAGCTTGCTGGAGGCGCTGTCGTACAGCCGTCCGTCATCATCGAGGACGGACAAGGAAACTACCTCTTCGCCAAAATCGGCAAATTCACGTGCCTTCTGCGCTACTCTTTCGTAACCTTCCCTCGTAAGGTCAAAGGAAAGCTCTTTTATTCTCACGGTAAGTCCGAGCAAATATCTGAAAGGCAAGAGCTCTTCGCCAAAGAGTATTCCACGGGATTTTCCTTCATTTAAAAAATCGTTGACCAGCACTATGCGGTCATCCCAGGGGAAATCCCCTTTTATGTCAATGTAGCGCTCAAATTCTCTGTACAAAGCCTGTCCTTCTCTTAGCGTCTCGATATTGGACAAGGGTTTTATGTTTTCTACGTACTTCCTGCCTATTTCAGAACGTACGTGTTTGCTATAAAATTTTAATATTTTATCAATATCAAGTAGTTGTCTTGTCTGATTGCTTGATATCATCACATATGTACCTTTGCGATTAAATTTGGGAGCGTCAGATAGTTTATGACACCATTTTTTAGCAGCCAGCCGCTAAGGTAATTCCAAACGTTACTTGCGATCGTCATCGCTTTGCTTTGGTCCATCCATGTTAGTCTCGCATTTCCCAGATAGGTTGCTGCCAACTCGAAGGCCAGGTAAAAGAGGATCAACACGATTGAGGCTTTTAAAAGCCCGCAAAGAGAGCCAAAAATTTTATCGATCATCGGGGCGCGTCCAAAATAAACGATCTTTTTGACGAGCCTTCCAAGAAAAGAAATAGCTAGGTTAAAAACGATAAATATCACAGCAATGGCTATTATGTAGGCGACTATATCGGGAAGTCCTAATCTAAACTTCAATATGCTCGCAAAGTTTGGAGAATACTTCCAGATTAATACAAAGCCGCCGATTAAGCCAAAAAAGCCAAAGAGCTCGTTCAAAAAGCCACGTACAAATCCCTTAATGACAAAAAAGGCCGCCAAAAGAAGCGCTAAAAAGTCAGCAATAGTGGGCATGTCAAGCGTCATCGTTCATCACTCATCGCTTATCCTTACTTGCCCTTCCGCTTCTTTTAAGGCTTTCTGTAAGCGCTTTTCTAAAAAAGCCATATTATAAGCCAAATGCAATGACGTTAGTAACAACCTCTCCTCTCGGCTAATGCGATGAGGTGTATGTGAAAATGCTTCTTTGAGCATTTCAATGACCCTTTCAGTTGTTTTTTCGTCCAGGCTGGTTTTAATCGGGTACCGCCTGCCCCCTAACGTCACTTCAATGGTTCTTAGCGAACTCTTTCTTTCCTCGCTCATGGATATCACGCCTGCTTTTCGTCGTTATTACGCCTGTTTTCTTCTACAACTCCTAGGAAGGCTGACAATTTTTGGTGCAACTTGGATATTTTTTCTTCGTATTCCGATCTTTCTTTTTTAAGTTTCATTAATTCCCGCTCAATGGTTTCGATTTGACGTTGGTTGTCTTTTTTTAGTCTGATGATCTCCAGGTCCTTTTCTTGGAGTTGTCCTCTCATTATTTCAAGCTGTTTGGTAAGTTTTTCGTTTTCCTCCCTGATGTCAGAAAACTTCCCGCATAAGTTGTCGATCAACTGTTCCATTTTTTCCAGTGCTTGCACGTCCTTCACCTTCCCTATCTTAGTTTTAACCCTTTGGACACTATTTGGGCACGAAGCTCGTTGTGAAGTTCATCGACTTCATCGTCACTTAGCGTCCTGTCCGGGTGTCTGTATTCGAGGGTAAAGGAAAGGCTTCTGTGCCCCTGAGGGATGTTTTTGCCCTTGTAAATGTCAAACAACCTGACAGAGGTCACCAAAGCTGGAGAAAGTTGCCGAATTAGCTTGCTTATCTCGTTGATTGTCATGTCTTCGGGAGCTATCAAGGAGATATCCCTGTAAACGGCGGGATATCGATGAACTTCTCCAAATTTCGGAGCTTGTGGCTTTAAAAAAGGATCGAAGGCTACTTCAAAGACGTAAAGCGATGCTGGAAGTTCTAAACGTCTTTCGATTGATGGTTTTATTTTTGTTATGTAGCCTATTTTTTGTCCATCAAATATCACATCGGCGGTTTGTCCTTCGTTGCCAAAGGGTTCTTTTCCAGGAAGTATGTCAAAATGCAATCTAAATGCCTTAGCCAGGGCCATGAGGTCTCCTTTTATCGTGAAAAAGTCGTCTTTATCTACGTCGCCGTAGGGAGATCTGTCATCTTTGCCCAAAAAAATTGCCCCGGCTATGTGTTTTTTCTCTCGCAGGTTTGTGCCCTCTTTTAAAAATACGTTGCCTATCTCAAAAATCCGCATGGGGAAACGCCAACCCTTTCTCAAGTTATCGCATATGGCGTAAGCCAATCCCGGCAGTAAAAAGGTTCTCAAGACGGATTGCTCAACGCTCAAGGGGTTCGCCAAGGGAAAAGGCATTGCCCTCAAATCAGAAGGAGGAAGCATCAAGTCCTTGGTGAATTTTGGTGAGATGAAGCTATAATTCAATATTTCGACGTAGCCGCGGCCCATCAAGATTTCCCTCAATTTTCTCTCAGCGCGAGACTCCATGCCTATGGTAGCCGAATTGTGGATCTTGCCCGGCAAACGGGGAGGTAATTCGTCATAACCCTTCAATCTGGCTACTTCTTCTATTAAATCTTCCTCTATTTCAACGTCCATCCTAAAACTTGGAACCTTGAAAACGATGCGCTCTTCAGACGACGTATGAACCTCAAATCCTAAAGGCAAAAGAATCTCGGGCGTCTCGGATAGATCTTCGTCTCCCAGGTAGGTCTTTAATTTCTTGGAAGTCAAAGGCACCAATCTTTCGCCGGGATTGGCGTCTCCTTCCAAAATTACAGAAGTGTAAACTTTTCCGCATCCCCATTTATTCATTAAATCCAGGGCATAGGACAAAGCCAAAGGCGCTTTAGCCCTATCTACTCCTCTTGCATAACGATATGCAGCTTCACTGTTTATCCCGAGACGCCTCGATGTCTTGCTGATGCGATGGGGCAAGAAGTGTGCCGATTCTATTAATATCCTTCTTGTGGTATCGTCTATTTCGCTGTTGGCGCCACCCATCACTCCGGCTAACCCTATTGGTAGTCCTCCGCTTGTTATCAAAAGGTCGTCGAAAGAAAGTTCGTGTTCCCTTCCGTCTAACGTAACTATCCTTTCGCCTTCGTAGGAAGATCTCACCGTTATTTCAGGCGCCGGCAACTTGTCGAAATCAAAGGCGTGCAAAGGTTGCCCTAAAAAGAGCATGACGTAATTTGTTACGTCCACGATGTTGCTTATCGGCCGGATCCCGCACAAAGCAAGCCGTACGCGATATTTTATGGGAGCGGGCAAAACTTTCAATTCATCAGCAAAGCCCAATCCGTAAAGGGGACAGCCAGGATCCTTTAGCGTAACCCCTTGAAAATCTACCGGCCAATCAGGGGGCGTATGCGTGGGAGGGAAATCTATTTTTTTTAAAGAAGAATTTGGGAACAGGGCATGAGCTTCACGAGCGATTCCCACCATGCTGAGCAAGTCACCCCTATTTGGCGTTATTGATACATCGAACATTACGTCTTTGATGCCAAGCCATGAAGCGGCGTCTTTGCCTAAAGGCGCGTCCTGGGGCAAGATCAATATGCCTTCTTCTTGCGTTAGCAAAGGCAGCCCCATCTCATCTGCAGACAGCATCATGCCGTAGCTTTTGATTCCCTCGAATTCCTCGATCCCAATGACTGTGCCATCTGCTAAGACAGCACCGGGAGGAGCATAAGGAACAACATCGCCTTCCTTTACGTTTTGTGCCCCTGTGATGCATGTGGCCCTTTCTTCATCCCCCCATGTTAGCGCCACTACCATGAGGTTTTTCCGCTCCGGATGGGGAGTCAAGCTTAATATTTTAGCTATGATGGTGCCTTTAAGTCTTTGAGCGGTGTGAGTAATCTCTTCGACCTCGGCCCCGGCCATTGTCAATTTTTCGGCAAATTCTTGGACGCTTGCCGGAAGATCTATGAGTTCCTTTAGCCAATTCCATGAAACAATCACTGATTAACACCTCCAGTGAGAAAGGCGATGTCTCCGGTAAATAAAACCCTCAAATCGTTTAATTCGTACTTCAACATGGCAACTCTATCTATTCCCAGTCCCCAAGCAAATCCGTTGTAGATTTCGGGGTCAATCCTGCCTGCTCGCAGTACCTTGGGATGGACCATTCCCATACCACATATTTCAAGCCACCCCGTACCCTTACAAACCCTACAGTTTGGGTCCTTACCCGAACAGGCTATGCATTCCACGTCCATCTCAAGAGAGGGTTCAGTAAAGGGAAAATAACTGGCCCTAAACCTGGACTTTAGCGGTCTGCCAAAGATCTTATCGATGAAATGGACCATGCATCCCTTTAAATCGGATATGGATATGTCTTCGTCCACCAAAAGTCCTTCCAATTGGTGAAACATAGGAGAGTGAGTCGGATCGCTGTCTCTTCTGTAAACCTTGCCGGGACAGACTATCCGCAACGGAGCTCCATATTTTAACATGGACCTTACCTGTACAGGAGACGTATGGGTTCGCAGTAAAAGCTCATTACCCTCGAGGTAAAATGTGTCCTGCATGTCTCTTGCCGGATGATGGGGAGGTATGTTTAAAGCTTCGAAATTATGAAAGTCGTCTTCAACTTCCGGTCCAAGCGCCACGGAAAAGCCAAGCCCCACAAATACATCTATAAGTTCGTGCATGACTTCAACGACAGGATGAAACCCGCCCCAGGGCCTTCCTTTTGGTGGCTGAGTTACATCAATGGCGTCCTTCCGCTCCTGTTCGTGTTCTTCTAGACCTGCAAGCTCTTCTATCCGGTTTTTAATCAGATCTTCAATATTAACCTTTAAGTCGTTTATGGCCTTCCCCATTACAGGGCGAACCTCCGGTGGAAGGGTGCCTAAACTCTTTAGCATCTGGGTTACTATCCCTTTTCGCCCCAGATATCGAATGCGAAGTTCGTTTAGTGCCTCCGACCCTTTAGCGCAATCCAATTCTTTTATAAACGTTTCTTTAATATCCTCGATGGCGTTAGATTCCGGATTCACCATTTCCCCTCCTTGTTAGGCTAGCATTAATCACAGTGAGTACATCCACTGCTTTCGATACCGTTAAATTATATTCATTTCTGAAATCAATTTCTGCCAAGGGTTTTCCGAGCATCTCTTCCTTTGTGTTGTTCATTATATCTTAACACTTCTTTAGTCAATGGTGATGTAGACAGGAGGAAGGATGACGTTTTTCTTTTCTCCTTTGATGTATAAAGTGCATTTATTAACGAAGTAAGTTTTCGCCTTGATTTAAAAGCCATATCAAAAAGGTTCCCACCACTACGAGCGATAGGAACCCAAAGACCATGGTTTTTCTACCTTGATGGAGCTGTAAGTTTTTTATTTCTATTGGATCAATGCCTCTTTCGCCTTTTCGACCAACTGCCCGAAAGCTTCGATGTCGGAGACGGCAAGCTCCGCTAACATCTTTCTATTGATCTCTATCCCCGATTTACGGAGTCCATTGATGAAGGTACTATAGTTCATGCCATAAATACGAGCTCCGGCGTTTATGCGCGTAATCCACAGTTTTCTGAAATCGCGCTTCTTTGTGCGCCTGTCCCTATAGGCATAACTTAAGGACTTAAGCATCGCTTCTCTAGACCGTCTAAACACGTTTTTTCTGCGACCGTAATATCCTTTAGTTAACTTGAAGAGTTTAGCTTTCTTTCTGTTGCTCGCACTGCTATCTTTTACCCTGGCCATAACTTTTCACTCCTTTTGCGTCTTGCAATTAATCGGAATAGGGCATCAGTTGTTTTATCTTTTTTGCGGATGTACTCCCGAGATACCCCTTTTTCTTTAGTGCACGAATGCGCTTTTGGTTTTTCTTGCGAAGCAAGTGGCCACGACCAATCTTTTTATAGGCCACTTTTCCCGTTGCCGTTAATTTAAACCTCTTTTTTGCTCCGCTATGAGTTTTGATTTTTGGCATAAAAATTCCTCCCTTTCATCTTCCACGTCTATGTAAAGTAACCCCGAGATTCGTTTGAACAGAATTTTACGCTGCTTTAGACCCCTTTTAGTCTTTAGACGATTTACTTTCTGACTTTTGCAGGACGGGGACAAGCATCATCCGCATGTATCGCCCTTCCATTTTCGGCTGTGAGTCCACCTTCCCCAAGCCATCGCAATCCCTGGCCACTCTCTCGAGCACTTCCCTGCCTTTATCTAAAAATGACATTTCCCTGCCGCGAAAGAAGACGGAAACTTTGACCCTATGCCCATCGCGCAAAAATTTCTGAATGGCCTTGACCTTGAAGTTGTAATCGTGTTCGTCGATCTTCGGGCGCATTTTAATTTCCTTAATCGTTTGAGTTTTTTGCTTTTTGCGGGCCTCTTTGTCCCGTTTCTGCTGTTGATACTTATATTTGCCGTAATCCATCACTCGACAAACTGGTGGATTAGCATGAGGTGCGACTTCAACCAAGTCTAATCCCCTACTTTCGGCTATCTGCAGGGCTTGTTCAATCGGAACAACGCCTACTTTAGTGCCATCGGCATCGATCAACAGAACTTCAGAGACCTTAATTTCCTCATTTACCCTAGGTTCATTTGCTTTCGCTATAACTGGTCACCTCCACAATAAATTAGGGGCTGGCAAAATTAGCCCAGCCCCTTTTAGTCTATGTACTATCGACCTGTAAGCCCGGAAAGCTACCTTTGCGCCACCAGGCGAGAGGGATGGGCCCTCTGCTTGTCACTTTATGCTATGAATTGCGATTACGCAGTATAACATGAAATTTGTCCAAAAGCAAGCGGCCTGCCGGAAGCCCGAGCCTTTTAAGTCACACTCAAGGGATGATATTCGCTCTTTAAAAGTTCGATCAAAGACTCCAAGCTCATGCTCCCCAAGTCTCCCTTGGTTCGTTCCCGCACGGAAACGGTGCCACTTTCCACCTCACGACTGCCTATGATGAGCATGTAAGGGACTTTCTGTAATTGAGCGTCCCGAATTTTTTTACCCAAAGTTCCTTCTTTAGTGTCTATCTCTACTCGGATATCTTTTTTCTGCAAGACAGAAGCTATATTTTTTGTGTAAGAAAAGTACTCATCCGATACGGGCAATATCTTCACTTGAACAGGTGCAAGCCAGTATGGAAAAGCTCCGGCGTATTGCTCGATCAGGATGCCCAAAAATCTTTCCAAGCTGCCTAATATGGTCCTGTGTATCATGACCGGCCTGTGAGGTTCGCCGTCAGGACCTATGTAAGTGATATCGAATTTTTCCGGCATCTGGAAATCCAGCTGAATTGTGCCGCACTGCCAGTTTCGCCCAATGCGATCTTCCAGGTGAAAATCAATTTTAGGACCATAGAAGGCGCCATCGCCGGGATTTAATTTGTATTCTACCCCCTGGTCTTCGAGGGCCTCCTGCAAGCCCTGCTCAGCCTCGTCCCAAAGGGCTCTTTCTCCCATCGCGTTTTCCGGCCTAGTCGATAACTCTATGCGGTAAGGAAAGCCAAAGACGCCGTATATGTATTGGACCATGTCCATGATGTCGATTATTTCGTCTTTTATTTGTTCTCTTGTTGTAAATATGTGAGCGTCATCCTGTGTGAAACAGCGCACGCGCATGAGGCCGTGAAGGACGCCCGATCTTTCGTGTCGATGTACTATGCCCAGCTCCGCCAACTTCAGGGGCAAATCGCGATAGCTTCTAAGCTGGGTTTGATACACCAAGATTCCTCCAGGGCAATTCATGGGCTTTATGGCGAAGGGCTTGCCGTCTATTTCGGTAAAATACATGTTCTCCCTGTAGTGGTCCCAGTGTCCCGAGCGTATCCATAAGTCCTGATCCAAGATCAATGGCGTCATTATTTCCTGATATCCCCGTTGGATATGTACCTTTCTCCAGAAATCTACAAGTATATTTAAGATAGTGACACCTTTGGCATGGAAGAAGGGAAATCCGGGTGCCTCGCTTTGCAAGCTAAAAAGATCTAATTCTCTGCCTATGCGGCGATGATCCCTGCGCTTGGCTTCCTCTATTTTGTTCAAGTAAGCTAAAAGCTCTTCTTCCGTAGGGAAGGCAGTGCCGTATATGCGGGTAAGCATTGGATTTCTCTCATCTCCGCGCCAGTAAGCACCGGCTAACGATAAAAGCTTGAAGTGCTTTATATAAGATGTGTTGGGCACATGGGGTCCTCTGCATAGGTCTATAAATTCCCCAACTTTGTAGAGGGTAACTTTATCATCTTCTATGGCATCAAGTAGCTCAAGTTTGTATGTATCCTTGCGCTCTTTGAACAAACGCATCGCTTCCTCTTTGCTCATGACAAGCCTTTCAAAGGGAATTGCCTCGGCTACGATTTTTTTCATCTCATTTTCTATTTTTGGCAAATCTTCCTCGGTCAAAGTCGTCGGTACGTCCATGTCGTAGTAAAAGCCATTCTCGATGGCCGGCCCAACTCCATATTTGGTCCCAGGATATAGCCTGTATACAGCTTGAGCCATTAAGTGCGATGTGGAATGCCTTAGTATCTCGATGCCTTCCGGGCTGTCTATTTCAATGGGTTCAAGAGCCGCATCTTCTTCCACTTCCGTATCGAGATCACACAGTTTACCGTCTATCTTCACAGCAATGACCTTACTATTTATACCGCGTTCTTTGAGTATTTCTGAAGCCTTTTTAGGGTGTTTATTCACGGGCACTTATATTCCCTCCCACGTCTAATTTAATATCATTTTGAAATTATACCACAAATGCCGATCTACAATTTACAGGTCCATGACTAGATTTTGCATGCCAAAAGCCAAAAAGAAACACCGTCATTATCCTCCACGAAGATGCCATTAAGATAATATCACGAATTTGCTTGACCCCGTCCATGTTGCAGGTTAAAATATGTCTTGCATCGGGACGTAGCGCAGCATGGCCAGCGCACCTGCATGGGGCGCAGGGGGTCGGAGGTTCAAGTCCTCTCGTCCCGACCATTGTAAAAAAGGCGGGGGTTTCCCCGCTTTTTTATTTTCGCTATCCACGTGTACAATATTATATTATATTTCAAACGCCTTTGGGCAGTTTGGTCAATGAGAAGTTCAAGGACAAAGGAAATGGTTTGTTGTATTGAGCAAGAAGGTGAAGTTTTAGGAAGATGAAAGACAATTCGCAAAGAGCTTCGAGAAAGGGCACAAAACACTACGCCAAAAAGTCGCTAGGGCAAAATTTCTTGATAGATCCTAACATTGCTCGCTGGATGGTCGATTTTGCCGAGATTGACTATAGCGACGTCATCTTAGAAGTAGGGCCCGGTAAGGGCATGTTAACTAAAGAGATACTTAAAAGCCCATGTAAATATTTACACGTCATAGAGATAGATAAAACCCTCGCCCCTTTTCTTGAGCCCTTGATAAGGAAATATGAGTCCCGAATGGCTTTGATTTGGGGGGACGTGCTAACGGTCAACCTAAAGGAGCTTCATCCTTTTCCAACCAAGGTTTTGGCTAACATACCTTACAATATTACGACTCCCCTGATATGGCAAATATTTGAAGATTTGGTTCCCCTGGGGACAACGCAGCTGCTTTTGATGCTTCAGTTGGATCTGGCCCATAGATTATGTGCCGAGCCAAGAACTAAAGATCGTTCTCCCCTTGGAATTACCATAGAAAGGATGGGACAAGCCCAAATCGTAAAAAGGGTGCCGCCTCATGTTTTTTGGCCGGTTCCAAGAGTAGAATCGGCGATCGTCCAAATAACATTGGACAAAGATCTCAAATTGGCCTCAGATTCCTCCTGGAGGAGGTTGCTTCGGGTTGCCTTTGCCAGAAGGCGCAGGACGCTCATAAACAACCTGGCATGCGTTTATGAGTTTTTTAAGGAAAAGGATCAAGCTTTGAGGCTTTTAGAGAAGATGGGGCTATCGCCCACCGTCCGCGCTGAAGAGCTTGAGACAGATGATTGGCAGCGGCTATATGAGTACATTTCATCTCTATAAATGATGGACTTAAAATGATGGACTTACCCTAAAAAAGTGCAATCACTAAGTGACTTGTAATAAAAAACGGGCTGGTCACAGCCCGTTTTAGTTATGTTCATGGTGGAGATGAGCGGATTCGAACCGCCGACCTCCTGCTTGCAAGGCAGGCGCTCTCCCACTGAGCTACATCCCCGAAGCATGTGTCCTAAAAAATGGTGGGCCGGAGTGGATTCGAACCACCGACCTCACGCTTATCAGGCGTGTGCTCTAACCAACTGAGCTACCGGCCCATCGAGAAAGAATATAACACATCTTCGTCATTATTAGCAAGAACTTCTTGCCTCGCTTGGACAAATAGATGTTATCACGGTCAGCTTTTATGGTCAATGTCAAGTTGGTTATTTTTTAAAGACAAACTGAAATGTCCTAGTTTTATTTTATGCTTGACCGAGGGCTTGTCCGATTTTCCTTGCTTCTTGCATTAAATCATCGTGTCTTACGGCTTCGCCAAGTTCGTTAAGACCCGGAGCCTGCAAGACCTCTACTCCATCGAACCCAAGGGAAAGTAGCGCTTCTTTCATCTGATTTATATGTGTCTCATATTCTTTGACATTTTCATAGCCTTGAGATATCACAAGGGCAGCCTTTTTTCCTTTAGGGATGCGACTTTCAAATTTCGGTGCAGGTCCTAAAAATGCAAAGAGTCTGTCTAGTACTAATTTAAATTGGGCAGCTGTGCCCGCCATGTATATGGGCGTTCCAAAGACAATGACGTCGGATTGTTCAATTCCTTCATAAATTTCTTGCATATCGTCTTTCACAGCGCATTTGCCCTGTTTCTTACAGGAATAGCATGCCTGACATCCTCTAATGTTCATTTCATTAGGATAAAATACCTCAAAATTCTCACTGCCGGTAAATTTCAGTATTTCCTTTACGAGCACATCAGAATTTCCGTGCTTGCGCGGACTGCAAACAATTCCTATCGCCTTCATTTTGCGCAACCCCCCCTTTTTAAAGAATGTTGGCTCAAATTAAATGCTTCATTTAACGCTTTAGAAAGCATTACTCCGCCTTAGGCAAAAAACTCAAAAATAATTTATTATTTTCACATGTATAGCTCAGGATTTAAAATCTTTAGATCTAAATATTATATTAGCATGCGGTTTTTCCCGTAACAAGTGCCATCTATTTCACTGGTGTGGGTTCTTGTAGCCGGTTAATCGTTCAAGATATTTGTATTTGATTTCCGGCGATTCAATACTTTATTGCTGCTATTGAGAATTGACGCAAGGGAGGCAGATAAAATACTGGCGAATAATGTACGCGAAAATGCCCTGAAATCTGTTCTGTACGATGACCTATTATATCTCCTTGGTTTGAATAGCAATACCCGTAGATAGTATGACAGTAATGCTTAGATATTTAAGTATGATATAATTTAAGCGATATAAAAACAGTGTAAAGAGGTAAATACCAAATGAATAAATCCGAGCAAACACTTAAGTGGGTTCCGGTAGTTATTTGCCTTTTGATTTTTGTTGCCTTTGCTTTAATGCCTAAAGTTTCTTCTGCAGGCATGCAAACAGTTCCCGAGGGCACACAAATTGCGCTCATAACCCGTGTTGTGGACGGAGAGATCTTTCAATTCAATGACTGCAAACATTTTAACGAGCTGTTATTGCTTAAAGGTTTTGATCTTGTCACTACTTTTTTGCCAAACGCTGAACATGAGAACCACTTATCAAGCGCACAAAGACATGCAAGAGAAGCCCAAGAAGACCTTCGGAACAAAGAAAAACTGAGCGAAGTGAAACTTCAAACTAAAGAGATCATAGTCTACATAACCAAAACTGGCAGCAAATACCACCGCGCCGGATGCAAGCACCTAAAAAAGTCATCCATCCCAATAACCCTGGAAGAAGCTAAAGAAAGAGGCTATACTCCGTGTAAGGTTTGCAACCCCCCGACTTAGGCAAAGAGGGCGCCATGCTCAAGAATGTCTCCCACCAGGTTTAGGGAGTGATTTCTTTTTTAATAAATATAAAGGCCCGTCATCTTGATAAATTTACTCTACTTTGCTAAGGTGAATAATGCAGGTTTTATTATAATTTATTACATTAGGGGGGATCAGGATTATGCGAACGGTGAAAACGGTGCGGGTATGGGTTATCGGCATTGTTCTTGTTGTGGTGACTGCCCTTTTCGTTTCGACATCTTTGGCGGCCCCGGTTAACATAGATGCGGTAAAAAACGATGCGGCTGCATTTATCCATGACCACAGCGAAGAGTTTATCTCCGTTTCCGATGCAATTTGGAGCTATGCCGAGCTTGGATTTCAGGAGTTTAAGTCTTCTGAAGCCCTCAAAAAACTCCTTGAGAAGTATGGTTTTAAAGTAGAAATGGGCGTAGCGGGGATGCCGACGGCGATGGTGGCAACATGGGGTTCTGGAAAGCCCATCATAGGTTTCACCGGCGAGTATGATGCTCTGCCTGGGTTGTCTCAGAAAGCTGTGCCTTATAAAGAACCGCTTGTAGAAGGAGCCCCCGGTCATGGATGTGGCCATAACCTTCTAGGAACTACGGGGGTTGCGTCTGCTATAGCTCTAAAGCACGTAATAGAAAAGCACTCCATTCCCGGCACGGTGAAATTCTTCGGTTGCCCTGCTGAGGAATCAGGCAGCGCTAAGATTTTTATGGTACGGGAAGGAATCTTCGATGATACTGACGTAGTATTGGACAATCATCCTAGCAACGAGTATGAAGTGCAAAGTGGCGCTCATACAAGTGCCTTGAAACTTTATAGGATTACTTTCATCGGTAAGTCCGCTCATGCTGGTTCGGCGCCATGGGACGGAGTAAGTGCATTAGATGCAGCTAATATAATGGGCGTGGCCGTAGAATATTTAAGGGAACATTTGTATTTCACCCATAGGATTCACTATATCATACAAGAAGGCGGTTCTTGGCCGAACATTGTCCCGGATAAAGTAGTTGTGGTGGCATACGTACGAGATACTGACGATAGATTGCCAACGACGTGTGAAAAATTTGAGAACTGTGTCAAGGCTGGTGCTATTGCATCTGGATGCTCTTATGATGTACAGGTTATAAAGGCTTATCATCAGAAGCACTCAAATGATACGCTGGCGAATCTGATATATAAGAACATGGAGAAAGTCGGTTTGCCAGAATGGACAAATGAAGAGCAATCCTTTGCCAAGGAAGTTCAGAAGAACATGGGAAAGGATCAGACAGGATTGCCCGATAAGCCTATTTTTACACCACCTCCCACGGTATTTACTGGTGGAGGCTCTACTGATGTTGGAGAGATAAGCCTCGTTGCTCCCGTAGCCACCTTAGATACGCCGTGTTGGCCAAAAGAAATACCTGGTCATTCGTGGGGCGTCGTTGCTGTGGGATCTATGAGCATAGGGCATAAGGGAATGCTCCTTGGCGCTAAAGTACTAGCGTCTACTGCTGTAGATCTTTTAACCGATGCTGAACAGCTCAAGAAGGTAAAGGCTGAGTTTGCTGAGCTTTCCGAGCGCATTCCCTACCAAGCGTATGTTCCAGAAGAGATTGGACCTGAATTGGATTTGTTTGAAGATGAAATGTCCAAGTGGCGGCCGCTGATGGAGCCACATTACAAAGAGCCTAAGATTTAAAAGACTTGGCGAGGGTATAATTTAACTTAGTTGTCCTCGCCAAATTCTGCCGATTTATCTTCTTGGGTTATTTGCCGTTATTATTATAATGATTATAATGTGATAAAAATAAATAAATTAAAAATATGATTTATTTGAAACTATTTATCCATTCTTGATCCTGAACGGTTTGATCAACGCTGTTGATGGAACTGGACGAAGTATGGTAAATGAGGCAAGAAGTACTTCGATATGGATGAATATTGGGTATGGAAGAAAGAGGAACAGAAACAACACTGCGAGATAGGTGAAGTAACTCCAGTAATAGCGGGAGTTTAAACCTAAATTTAATCAGAGGTCAATTATTACAGAAAATTAAGGACTTGACCAATTGTTTAAGTGTACAAAAGGAGGCGCGAATGGTGATTGAAATAAAAGATATACTGAACTTATTAGGTAAGGAGTTAAAAGATAATATCGAACAAGCAGGGAGATTTCGAGAATTCATTGAACTGGAAAAATGGCCAACCACACAGATAAGAAAATGGCTCGATGAATGCATTACTAGCAGCACAGGTGCACACGATCCTTATAATCGAGCTTTCCAGGATTTAGTCGTATCTTTAGGGAGAAGATTTGGATTTGAAATACAGTACGGGAGATATGCAGGAAAATCAGGAGAGGAAAATTACGATGGAATTTGGAAAAAGGAGAACGGAGACACAATCATTCTTGAGGTAAAAACCAGCACTTGGCCTATAGGTAGCGTAGGTCAGCTTGGTGATTATATTGATAGGTTATCCAAAAAAGAAGAAACAAAAAATATTTTTGGTTTATATGTTATTGGCAAAGGTGATGTCCAACCACTAATTGAGCAGATTCTCGGCAGCAAATATAAAGATAGTATGCGTTTGATTCTCTATAAAGACTTGTTGGAAATATTGAGTTTAAAAGAAGAATTAGAACCTGTCATAGGCGAAAGAAGTGCTGTTGAGAAAATCCAAAATCTCCTTTTACCGATAGAAAGCATTGATATTGGGAATATCGTAAGGCTTATACTTGAAATAGCTACTACAAAGTCAACTGCCGCAGAAGTGCAAGTTGAAGAAAAAGAGTTAGAAGAATCTAAAGAAGAGGATGAACCGTGGACAAAAGCTGAACTTCTTTTATATCTCAAAGATGCAACTCCTTATCAGAGAATGCTTTTAGGAGCGCTTGTACAAGTTGATAAAGAACCTATAACGAGCAAAACTGTAACTTTTCTCATGAATGAAATTGCAAAAAGAAGACCTTCTGAAGGAATAGACAAGAAGATAACAGGCCGAGCGATTGCTGGAGCGAGGGCTGGCTTAAAAATGAGAAGAAAACCTTTGGGGAAGGAAGACATAATTGAAAGTTGGTGGAGTCAAGCGGAACGGGATTATGTGTATAGGATTAAGGATGACTACAAGCAGATTGTCTCAAATTGGGTCAAGGAAGAAAAATTATGGATTAAAGAGGAAATAGGATAGACGATTCGACCAGTTTAGCTAACAGAGTGTATCTTGCTTAATTAAGACTCCAAGAGGGTTCAAATAATTTCGAAACGTTAGGCGAGTTTGAGCAAAGAAGGGGATTATGGAAGATGCCTGATAAAGATGTACACACTATAGAAGACCTTATATATTATCAGTATGCAAAAATTATAGCTCGAAGTGCTTTTGATATGCCAAATAGCAGAGAAGCAAAGAAGCAACATTGTGGATTTATAAAAAAGACGTTCCGAGAGCTAAAAAGCGGCATTAAGTCTTGGTCAGAGATTACACGAGAAGATTGGCAGTTTGTGATATAGATGGTGATGGCAAAATATCGGTATTGGATATAGACTACGTTATTCGTTGGCCTCTGCCTGACATTAGAGAAAAAAGTCTAGTCTAAATAGACTTTAGTCCTTTTATCTGCGTTTATATTTGAAAACAGAATAAACTTGAGAACAACAAGATAAGAATTTAGCGCAATGGTCAAGTCACGTATGATATCATCTGTAAAAATTAAGAACTTGAACAAATTATCCACTAATGCCTCTTAAAAATTAGTTAAGCCGTATATGACGTTTCTTGTCAGAATGTAAAGATCCCACAATCTCAGCGTATAGTCATAGTCGACATGCAAGCATAGATAAAAACATCTCGTACAAGCCTAGGCACGCACACGCGAGCTATGCCCCAGGATGGTTGTTGTCCAATTTACCTTGCGTTGTCCACCTTGACCATAAAAACGGCCACAAACAGGTAGCAGCTGCAGGTCAGTCCTTAGAAATTAGGAAGGTGTTTTATGACTAAAAAAGTAACTACATTGTTATTAATGCTGCTTTTTCTCTTGGTCTCTCCCCTTTTTGCTTCAGACCTTCAAGTCCACTTCATAGATGTGGGCAAAGGTGACAGCACTCTCTTTCATGTCGATGATTACGCCATGCTTATAGACGGAGGTCCGCGCTCTAAAGGTCCTTGTGTGCTTGATTATATTAGCGCCCAAGGTATAAGCAAGCTGGATATAGTAATTGCCACTCATCCCCACGCTGACCATATAGGCGGGCTAATACACATTATAGACAATATGCCCGTAGGCGAGATACTTGACCCTGGGGTAGAACATACTTCACAACTCTTCGAGGATTATCTTGATGCAATTTTGGCGAAGGAAGATATAACCTTTACTGAGGCCAGGGATGGAGTGATTCGGCAGCTGGGGCCGCTTAAAATACAAATAATACATCCTGCAAAACCAGATCCAGGACACCTTAATAATTCTTCGATTGTAGCCAGGATAGACTTTGGCGACATAAGCTTTCTCATGACCGGTGACACTGAGCGGGAAGCGGAAGCAGAAATGCTTAACCGGCATTCACATTCAGTAGACATCTTGCATTCAGTAGACATCTTGGATGTAGATATCCTCAAGGTTGCCCACCACGGAAGTAACACTTCCACTACGAAGGAGTTTCTAACAGTTGTATCGCCAGACGTTGCAGTCATCCATTGCGGCAGTGATGACAGATATGGTCATCCTGATCCTCAAACCTTGGAAGTGCTTCATGCACATGGAGTTGAAGTCTATCGCACGGATATTCACGGTACCATAGTCATCACCACCGACGGGCAAACTTACAACATAAACACAGAATGCGAGGCTGACCCCAGAGCACCGCCAGCCGCCATATGTAAGCAGGATTGAGAAAGACAAGTTCCAAAAATAATAAGAGGAATGATTGCGATATGAAAGCTGTTATTGACCGCTTCGAAGGAGATTACGCAGTTATGCTTTTTGTCCCAGATGAGATCCAGGTGGACATACCTCGTCGTCTGTTGCCCGAGGGTTGTAAGGAAGGTGACTGGTTCAACGTTATTTTTGAACTAGATCCAAAAGAAAAGGAAGAAAGAAGGACTAGAATACAACATAAAATGGAAATGCTTAAAAAAAGATCAAAGGAAGATTAGCGTATAGCGCGAATAAATTTCGTGCTAAAAGGACTTCTTGTCACTTTGCTGTGAGCCTGACCTAATCTTTAAGGTCCAAAAAACACCCCCTTCTCGCCAGCAATAAGGCAAGAAGGGGGTGAAAAGAAGGGGTGTAAAATAGACGTTTATGCACTATGAACTTGAGTTTTTTGGATAACTGGCGCGCCCGGCGGGACTCGAACCCACAACCTACGGATTAGAAGTCCGTTGCTCTGTCCAGTTGAGCTACGGGCGCTGCTAAAATAAACTGGAGCGGGAAACGGGATTCGAACCCGCGACCTGCGGCTTGGAAGGCCGCCGCTCTAGCCTACTGAGCTATTCCCGCCCCTTGACGCGATTAATACTAGCATAACGCATGTCCTTGTGCAATACCTGAAGGGTGAAATTTAACTGAGGCCGAAGGTCCTAAAAACGCACTTTTCGCGAGATGTCAGGTTGACATTATGATAGAAAACGGAAGAATTGTCCTGTTTAACGAGAGGTTCCAGGCCTGGGAGGAGGCACTTGAGGAATTTATCCTTCTTAGAAAAGCGGAAGGATACTCAAAACGCACCATAAAAGATTATCGCTACCACGTCGGTCATTTCTTTGCGAAGCATCCGCAGGCTTGGTCTCCTCAAGACGCAAACAAGACGAGGACAGCCATTCTGTCCTTCCTCGGCCAAGATGACATTGCGCCCGCTACGTTTAACATCAGGCGAAAGTACCTCAAAGCCTTCTTTTCCTGGCTGGTAGATGAAGGTGCTTACACAGGAAATCCCGTTGAAGGAATAAGGGCAAGGAAGGCCGAGCCGAGAATCGTCCAGCATTCTGCCGAGGTATTAGAAAAGCTCCTAAAGCTTCCGGACAAGTCAACTTACTGCGGCAGGCGGGATTACGCCTTAATATGCCTTTCCATAGACACGGCAATCAGGCCGGGTGAGGCACTGTCTCTTACCCTTGACGACGTGGATTTAGACGAGATGACCGCTCTGGTACGAGCTTCCGTCGCAAAGACGCGAAAAAGCAGGATACTTCCATTTTCTGCAGAGACGGCAAAAGCGATTCAGGCGATGATCTCAATGCGGCCAAAGGAATGGGATACTACCCTACTTTTTATTAACCACGAGGGAAGTAGGCTAACTACATCGGGATGGAGGCAGAGGTTACAGAAATATTATGCGCCAAAGCTCGGTCTTAAACGCCTTTCGCCCTATGACTTACGCCACGATGCGGCACTTCATTTCCTGCGCAACGGCATGAACCCCTTTGCACTGCAGGCCATCATGGGACATTCAAACTTAGAGACCACAAAACATTACATAGCGCTGGTCGAAGCCGACATTCGTGAGGCACAGGAAAAGGCGTCGCCGGTTAAAAAGCTCCTCGGGAGTAAGAAAAGGGTTAGATAGAGTGATGGCTCAAAGTAAGGTGAGTTAGCCTTTACCAAGGCCTCCTTAAACGATAAAAAAGATAAAAAAAATAGGAAAGAAAAATGTGACCAGGACATATGCGTGAAGCTATTGTAGGGATAAGGTATAACACGGACACGGCAACAATGGTTTATGGAACGGCGACAACTTGGAGCGTAATAAGCGTAACGCCTATCCTTACAAGGCGCCTATGGGACGCTACTCTGCAGTCCCCCAACATTATAGTGGGCCGAGCGAGGTAGACTTGAACTGCTTAATCAAGGATAAGCTATAAATCTCTACACAGAGCTGCCAGAAAGCCAGATACTATTCAAAGATCCCTTCTAAGGCAAGCAACAAAGCAACACCTATTTGCAAAAGGTCCTATGAAGGAAAATCGCCGTTTCCTGAACATTGTCCTTTTGTCGATTCAAGTTGCCTTCTAAGGGCCTCCATTCTTTTCTTAAGACGCTCTCCCGCTTTTGTATTCAAGTCGCCCGGAAAGTCCGCGAAGTATCTTTCGATTTCATCAATCGCTTCTCGAAATCTCTTTGATCGCTTCAAGCAAAGTGTCAAACGGTCAATTATGTTCCAATCACCAAGCTTGGGTTCTTCCGCACGTAATTCTGCAAGCAAACTGCCGTGCATCAAAGTCATTGCTTGATATTCACGCATTCTTACAAGGGCCTCACGGTATCGAATGATAGCCTTTTCGGGGTCTATTTTTTCCAGCAGGCGTGTTTCATCTACAAAACGGCGGTTCTCTTCTCTCAGTTTGTGATATAGAGCAATAACTTCATAGTCAATACCAGTACTTGGGTTCATCCAATTGACAAGTTGTTCCCCGTATTTATTGATAAGATCCCACTCAAGTTCTTCAGCTTCTCGCTCCGATAATCCATCTCGAAATATCTCTACTGTATATTCCCCGTGCAGTATCTCCTCTACATACTTTTTCCATAGGTCGTGCCTCTCACGCGACCATGCTCGTCTTCCTGTTCCCTTTCCCACGTAGAATATTTTTCCAGAACGATCACGATGAAAATAAACGTAGAACTTTTTCTGTAAAGTGGCCTTTTTTGTTCCTGACTTCGGCATATAATTATAACCACTATTCTTATTCTGACTTAAACCCTTTGTGTTCACACAAAATATTACCACCTGACAAACAGCGTTTCAACACTACGAGGGTTCTTTGAGTATATAGCCATGGAATACTTCAAAATAAATGGCATATTACTCAACAGAGATTTTTCGTTAGCCTGTGAGTGGGACTAAAAAAGAAAAAGCATGAATTCGATCTTGGTTCAGAAAATCCTCCTGTGCTCGTCGAGTGCAAATTGCATAGACGGACATCCAGCGCTATGTGGATAGGAATCAAGCCAAACATTCATATGAGAAATGACCGTTCCGTGAGGTTGGAAGCACGGCCGCCAATAATATCAGGCGCTACAACGTGTAAGCAATATGGTTGCCGTAGGAATGTCAATCAAAACTAATCAGTCCAAAAATTACTGACAGGTTTGCCACAGCCTGGCAAGCCTGTTTATCCAGCCGCGCAGGAAGGTGCGAAAAGTTTCCTTGCTTGCGGCAAGGCTCTGGTAGTAAAGCGTCCGCTGCCACAGGATGACGGCGCATAAAGACCGTAAAGCGTCCGAATGCTCGGCCAAGGCTGCCAGTGTCTTTTTGCCGATGATGCCGTCGGTTACTAGCTGTGCCTTACCTTCGTTTATCACGTTTAGCGCCTCCTGCAGGAACTTAACACCGCGCCTCGTCTTAGACACCGTGGCTATGATGCGAGGCGCTCCGTAAGGTTCAATGGGAGCGTCCTTGAAAAGGTCAATCTGCGCGTTGGCAAGCTCCTCCACTATGCCGCCGCCTTTGGCGCTGCCGGAATAAAGCGAACCTGCAGCCTGAAGCTGCTTGCTTGCTCTTCCCATCTGTGAAAGAAGCAAAAACATGATGCCGTACTTCTGGGCCATCTCCTTTATGACGGGAATAACCTCGTTCACACAGTCGAGGTCGGACTGGCGAGGCTTACGCAAAAGCGTCAGGTAGTCTACCGCCACGAGCGACGGCATGTAGGCCTCCACCTCGTTTTTTAAGTCGTCTATGGTCATGCGCTCCTGCCTGCCCATCAGCTGTGCCGTCGGAGCCTCTGACCCGTAGATCAAGAGCCTGTCGGCGTACCTTTCACGTATCTTTTTCATCGCGCATTTAAAGCTTTCCGTCTCATTTTTGACGTGCCAGCGCACGCGGTCGGCAGTTGCACGCATTTCGCGTTGAAGCAGCCTTTCGGCTATCACTTCGGGCGCCATGTCGAGCGAAAAAAGCATTACCGTGCCGTTTTGGTTGTTTTGCAGGTAGTGCTCGATCCCGGTGAGCATCAAAGACGACTTCATCGACCCTTGAGCGCCTACAAGCACAAGGAGCTCGCCGGGTAAAAGCCGGCCAAAGGAATCGTCCAGGCCGTCGATGCCAAAGGCAAACCTGTCGGCATCGTCCCACCTTCTGACTTCCTCCTTCAGCCGTCGGATATAGCCGGTAGCTGTAAAATCAAGCCTGCCTGCCGACGCTACCTCTTCTGTTATGGCCCGCGTTACGGCGCGCCTCAGGGCCTGCTCCGGCAGGGGGAAACCAACCCTGCCTATGATGTCTCGGACATAGGCGGCGATGTCGGGCGCCTTCAGGCCACGACCGTAAAGCCTTTTTGTCTCCGATTCGATCATCTGCTCGATGACAAACAAGCCTTCATCGCGAGGCATGGAAGAGACGAGCTCGCCCGTCACGGCGACCACGCGGGCGATGTGGTCGTCTTCGGATTCCGGCCTAATTTCGGTCTTCGGCGTGCCGCTTTCGTCCGCATCAGTCCAGCTCGTGTCCCATGTCGGGTCTCCCGTCGCTTCCGCCATTCCCGTCGGTGCTGCCTGTGTGCGCATTTTATCTGCCACCGTCATGCCACCTCCTCCCTCTCGCCGTTGTCGGCGGGCGCTATGTCGGGGTCTAGGCCGGACAACCAGCGGTCAAGGCGCGGCACGTACTGCGCTTCACGCTGCAGTGTTACCTGCGCCCAAGCCTCGATGTTTGAAAGGCGCATATTTGCCCTCTCTTTGTCGGCCAGTATGTGGGGCGGGAAGGCAGCAAAAAATAGCTTCCTGGCCTCCTTTGTGTCGCCTATCCTGTCGGCGGGCCAGGCCGTGGCCAATTCCCGGAAAAGTGCCTCAAGGCGATCCGCCATGCCTTTGGGTAAACTGGAGACAGCCGGTCCGTCGTGGTATTTGCCCTCAAGTACTTTTGCCATGTTCGTGGGGCAAATCAGCCAGTCAAAATCCGCTGACCAGTCGGCCGTGCGTCCCATCAGAAAGTCGCTTTGACGGACCAACTCAAAGTAGCTCCGCCACCACTCTATGTTTTGACGCGCCCTGTCCTCGCGCCACCTCGCCCTCAAGCGCTTTTCTCTCGTCGAGTTCCAGACTTTGACGGCCCGAAGCTCCGGTAAGACCTCATGGTAAATGGCGACGATGTCCTTGTGCGGACAGGGCGGGACGGAAGCGGGTTTTTTGCCGCCCTCAGCGTCGGCAGCGTCAGAGACATTGTCGTCATCGTCATCGTCGGCGTTTGAAGCGGTCAGACCAACCGATCCGGCCGGGCCGCCCATGACGCTGGCGGTAGGGTCAGGTACTTCAGGCTGGTTAGGGCAAAGGTTGTCTGGTTTTACCGGCTCGGTGCCTTCCGGCTGCATCGGCGCTGTCCCGTCAGTTTCTGACCTAACTGCCGTATTTTGTCTTTGAGACACACATGTCAGTTTTTCTGTCCTGCCGGTGAGTCCGTCGGATCTGTCCGCGGACACTTCCGCGTAAGCGGAAGCAGTATTTAAGTCATTCTCATCTTTTCTGTTCTCTTCTGTTCTATTCTTATCTAATCTATTCTTATCTACAGCGGACATTGTCCCGACATTATCCCGACACTCTCCCAATTTTTCCGCCTGCTCTTTTTTTCGTGAAGCCTTGCGGCTGCTGTATTCGTCGGCCATTTCCGCTAAAGCGTCGGTCGAAATTTCCGCCACCTCCACGCCCGAAACTTCGCGGAAACTCACCGAAAACAGGCCAAGGTCGCGACAGTTTTCGGCGAGTTTGCGGAAGGTTTGAGGCGGAACTCCGACAAGTCCGCACCAGGTTTGAAGCGGAAAGCAGGCGGAACCCGACGCGGAAGCGCCCGTTTTCCCGGCACTTTCCGCTATGATCTCCAAGACATTCCAGTAAAAGCCGTAGCCTTCAAGGCCCCTCGTCGCCTTGAGCATGGCAAGTTTTTCCGTCCGTGATGATGAGGTGTCGTGCTTAAACCACTTCATAACTTTTCACCTCTTCGCCTTCCGCCGATCCTTTCGCGTATTCCTCGTATTTCATATCTCCCATGTCTGCCGCCTCTTTTCCCTGCCCTTGTCCGCTTTCGCTCACCTTAAGCTGAAGCTGCAGGGGCATGTCGGTAAAGACTTCCGCCGGGTTTACGTCAAGCAGGTTCGGTATGTCTGCGCCGTAAACGTAGTTTCTGAAGGGCAAAAGCTCCTGAAAGTCCTCGACGTCATGTCGCATGTCAAGGTAAGTCGTCCCGTCTGCGTCTTCCTTTATGTGCCTCAGCTGGTGGTATAAAACGGCTGTAACGGCAGAAGGCGGCAGGCGGTCGAGCATCGCAAGGCGTAACTTTATGACGAACTTCAGCCTTACGCCCGCTATTTGGTAGATGACGTCTTCCACCCACTCGGGCATCTGCCAAATGGAGGCAGGCTCCTTTGCCTTCCTTGAGACGCAGTCGACGAGGAACAATATCTCGTCGGGGTTTGCCGGCATGTCAAACTTTTTGACAAGCATCCAGGCCGCCCGCCGATACACGCAGGCGACCCGGTTCTTGCCCTTGCTAAGCTTTGCTACAAGTTCAAGCGTGAGCATGGGGCCTAAGCCTGCTCTTTCTCCGCTGCTGTCTCGGGATCAAAGCCGGCGGAATCGCCATCGTCGTCCCTGTCGGCTATGATGTCTGAGGGGTTGACGCCAAACATCTCGCATATCTTCGCAAGGAGGCGCAGTGAAAGCTGACGCTTGCCCGATTCGATGTTTGAGTAGTGGCCCTGAGCGATGCCGAGCGCCTTGGAGAGCTCCATCTGTGAAATGTCCCTTTTGACCCGTATGAGCTTGAGGTTCCTGCCGATCTTCCTTTTATCCCAGGTATACATGCAGACTGCCTCCTTTTGTAGTAAATAATACGTTATCATTATACAAGTATTAAGCTTACTTGACAATAAGTAAGTCAAAATGATTTACTATGAATATCAGAGGTATACATCTTGTCATATGCACGTATTTGGAATAATATATAACCGAATAGACATAAAAGGCGGAAATGGGCAAATACGGAAAGGAGGATCACGTATTTGGAAAAGAAGAAGAAAGGCAAGGAAGAAGAACGCGGAGGGACGGAGCTTGCCAAGCGCATAGGCTTGAGGATAAAGATAGCCAGGCTCAAGGCGGGCATGCTCCAGAAAGACCTTGCCGAGAAGGTGGGTTTTCACCGCATGAGCATCAGCGCGATAGAATCGGGCCGGCGCTACACGACGATACCCCAGCTGGTGGCCTTCGCAGAGGCATTGAACGTCCCGGTTTCATACTTCCTGACCGGGGCGGAAGAGGCGTTGTCCGAAGCGACCGACGAGTACACGGCCGAGTTGGAAAAGCTCCTGGCCGTCCTGATGGAGCGCGACGCCGAGGCTGTGGCCAACTTGAGGAGCGTCATGGAAAACTGGGACAGGCTGTCGCTGGATGATAAGAAGTTCATCATCAACACCATATCGTTTGCGCTGAAGTCTGTGAAAGATCGTTTAGAATAATAAAGTCCGCAAAACAATCATAATTACAGGAGGGCCCCTTATGAACCCGTCAATTGCGGCGCGTCGGCTTCTGGAGGAGATCGGCGCGCCTGATGATGAAGATGTCGTCGTGTTGGCATTGAGGAAGCTCGATATTGTGTTGATCGAGGACAAGGCAGATCAGGTTGACGCCATGCTCGTCCACATCCCGCCCGGAAGGCCCGTCATAGCCGTAAACTCGGCCCGCCCCATGCCCAGGAGGCGGTTTTCTATTGCCCACGAGATAGGCCACTATCTGCTGGGGCACAACTCGCTTTCCTTCACGGGAAGCGGAGACGGACACGGAATGATAAGGCGCGATCCAAGGCAGGAGCGGGCGGCCAACGCCTTTGCAGCGGAATTTCTGATGCCCAAAAAGCGCCTGGCCCGCGAGGCGCACAAGTACACCCTCCAGGGTTTGGCCCGCCGTTACAAGGTATCCCTGCAGGCAATGGAGATAAGGCTCAAAGAGCTTGGGCTGGTGTGCAAGACCAGACATTAAAGTGAGCCTTGATCAATCCTAGATAAAAAATTGGCTTCATTTGTCCTCACCGAGCTCAATCGGTGGGGGATTGTTGTATTTAAGAGAAAAGGTGAAGGGATAAAAATTAAGGATATTCTAGTAAATAGGATAAAATATGTCATAACTGCATGTTAAACTGATCAGAAATGCTGTAATCGCTGGTAAATGTGTTTGACATATTTATATGAAACGCTTACCATGGCCAACGACTTGCTATACACTATACTATGTACGTAAATTGCATATTGAGTAGATTGTAATCATTCCATATTTTGACCGCGTAACGATAGCAAAGAGTTTCCTATCCAACTATAAGCATCTTTCGATGCTATTATTCTTCTGCGTGATTCAGCGAATGAGCAGATCAACGTATATTCAGCAGGCTCTTAAGTATTTAATAGGCGGAACAGGACAAAATGTACAATTTGATGATAGGAGGTGCAAAAGCCATGGTAAAGGGAAAGCTGACAGGTAAAAAGTTGATTCTCCTTGGCGAAAGAGATGGCATTCCTGGCCCTGTCATGGAGGCCTGCTTGAAGGATAGTGGCGCAGAAACAGTGTTTTCCGTGACCGAATGTTTCGTCTGAACGGCCGCGGGAGCCATGGACCTGCAGAACCAACAACGCGTGAAGGATGTTGTTGAGAAATATGGAGCTGAGAATGTAATAGTTATACTTGGAAGCTCCGATCCTGAAGGCGCCGAAATTTACGCAGAGACCGTGACAAACGGTGATCCGACTTACGCAGGTCCTTTGGCGGGAGTCCCGTTGGGACTCGCAGTTTACCACATTTTTGAGCCAGAAATTAGGGAAGAAATAGATCCGGCAGTTTGGGAAGAACAGATGGAAATGATGGAAATGGTCTTGGATTCCGAGGCCCTGTCTCAAGCAGTTGCAAATATGCGCGAGCAATATAGCAAGTCTACTCTTCTTTAAACAATTGGCAATAAGATTATAAAAATTGGGAATAATATTTCGGGGTATGGCAGACAGTAATCAGTTTGCAGGAGCAGTTTAGATGTCAAATGTAAATGTAGAGGAGGTTTTATGATGAAGAATATGTGTTTGAATATGGAGAATATCCATATCAATAATGTTTTATTTGGAAATAAGACGGAGATTGAAAACGGAACGCTTTACGTAAACAAAGATGAAATGCTTACTTACTTAAATGATCCTTTCTTTTCTTTTATGGATATTGATATTGTGTATCCGGGTGACTCTGTGAGGATAATTCCTGTTAAGGATGTCATTGAACCTCGGATCAAGGCTTCTCCGAAAGGTGGTTCTTTTCCAGGCTTTTTTGGCCGATATGAAGAATGCGGGGAAGGCAACACTAAGGTATTAAAAGGATGTGCAGTTGTAACAACAGGCACAATCGTGGGTTTTCAAGAAGGTATTATAGATATGAGTGGTGTGGGAGCAGAATACTGCTATTTTTCCAAGCTTATTAATATCGTACTTACGGCAAATACTCCCCCTAATGTGAACCCCACTCAGCACGAAAAGGCAGTTCGAGTGTTGGGTCTTAAAGCAGCCCATTATCTTGCTCAGGCAGCTTTATCCACGCCAGCAGATGAGATAGAGTCATATGAACTCAAACAAGTTTCCGAACCTTTACCTAAATTGGGGATAATTTATATGCTAATGTGCCAGGGATTGATTCACGATAATTATTTATACGGTGTTGATGCAAAAAGGCTTCACACAACTTTGTTGCACCCCAATGAAATTTTAGACGGTGCCATAGTTAACGGAACTTGCGTAGTTGCTGCAGATAAAAACACTACTTATGACCATCAAAACAATCCCCTGATCAAGGAATTATATAAACGCCATGGCAAGGATCTTGACTTTCGTGGATGCATTATAGTACCAACTTATACGACTTTAGACGATAAGATTAGATGTAGCACTTCGGCAGTGCGCCTAGCAAGGCTATTAGGCTTAGATGGCGTTGTAATACCAGAAGAAGGAGGTGGCAATCCTGAAACGGACCTCATGATGATGATTAAAGGTTGCGAAAATAACGGAATAAAGACAGTTGGCTTGGTAACAGCTATAGGCGGTGAGGAAGGAATATCAGATGTTACGAAAGAGGCTGATGCCATGATTAATGTCGGGTCCGATGAAATGAATCTAATTTTGCCTCCAATGGAAAAAGTGATAGGCGATCCAAGACAGGTCGAGGTACTTTCGGGAGGATTTAAAGGATCCCTACGTGAAGATGGCAGTATGGAAGTAAATATATTAGCGATAATGGGCGCTTGCAATCAGATGGGTATGACAAATCTAACCTCAAAAGTAATATAGAATGGAAAAGGAGGTAATTTTATGAAAGCAGTACATTACATCAATCAGTTTTTCGGACAAATAGGGGGAGAGGATAAAGCAGATTACCCCTTGGAGGTAAGAGAAGCTGCAGTGGGCCCAGGCATTGCATTTGAATCGGCCTCTGGCAATGAAATTAAAATAATTGCAACCATTATTTGTGGTGATAATTATTTTAACGAGCATGCAGAGGAGGTTGCAGAAAAGATTAAGGCAATCCTTACAAAATATTCTCCAGATGTATTAATAGCTGGTCCTGCTTTTAATGCGGGTCGCTATGGCATGGCCTGTGGAAGAGTTTGCAAAGTTGCCGATGAACTGGGAATCGTAGCTGTCACCGGCATGTTCCCAGAAAATCCAGCAGTTGAGGTATACAGAAGACATGGATACTTCGTGGTTACCAGCAATTCTGCCGCAGGGATGAAAGATGCTGTATCAAAAATGATCGCTTTGATCAAAAAGCTACTAGTTAATCATGAGCCAGTGGATCCAGAAATAGATAGCTATATTCCAAGAGGATTTCGTATTAACTATAGAGTAGAAAAGATCGGTGCAACACGGGCTGTAGACATGCTATTGGATAAGATACATGAGCGACAGTTTAAAACTGAACTACCTATGCCTAAATACACAAAAGTAAAGCCAGCACCAAAAATCGAAAACCTTTCAAAAGCAAGAATTGCTTTGTTGACTACCGGGGGCATTGTCCCACCAGGCAATCCAGATCACATTGAAGCGGCTTTGGCCAGTAAATACAAAAAATATTCTTTTGATGTTTACGGCGGGCCAAAGGTGCTTAAAGGCGAAGTGTGTCATGGCGGTTACGATCCTTCTTATTGCAATGAAGACTGCCACAGAATGGTGCCCTCCGATGTAATGGCAGAACTTGAGGATGAAGGCGTCATTGGTAAGTTGCATGAGTATATCTATGTTACTTCGGGCAATGGTATGACCACTAAAAATGCATTGAGGTTTGGGAAGGAGATTGCTCAGGATCTTTTAAAAGAGAATGTAGATGGAGCGATTCTAACATCGGCCTGAGGCACCTGTACTCGTTGCGGTGCAACGATTGTAAAAGAAATTGAAGCAGTTGGTATTCCAGCGGTTCATATTTGCACTATAACACCTATTTCTGTTTCAGTTGGTGCCAACAGAATTGTTCCAGCTGTTTCCATTCCTTATCCTACTGGCAATCCCACATTAGAAAGGGAAGAGGAAAAGAAACTTCGCAGAAATATCGTTAAAACAGCACTAGAAGCTTTATGCACTGATGTAGAAAATACTACCATTTTTGAGGTAGAATAATTTACTCTGGGAGGAGGAGAAAATGACAATTAAAATAATAACAAATAATCCACTACTAGCTGAAGACTTAAAAAAGCAAGAATGTGATTATCTTTTTTCCAATCAACAGGCTCAAGTTTTACTCCTCCTTGCCCGGGATTTGATTTTGAAAGGATGGCGCTTGGCTGCAGATCCTTTATCGGGTTATAACAAAAAAATAAATTCTTATCATACCATTTTCCTTACAAATGATTCAAATTACAATTTGGCTGATTATTACAATGATATTATACGTTTGGAAGAAGCAGCAAATCATTTGAATGATCCTAGGCGTTCAAAATCTGAAGATATACCCAGAGTAGTGAGGGGGTATATGCAACTTGATTATTCACTGGCATGTAGCACTCTTGAATTACTAAAAATGAAATATTAATAAATGCCTTACATAATTACATAAATCGAAATGAACATATTTATCAGCAGAACATCCTAAATCTCAGATTAGAGAGGTTTTCTCCCTTTACATATTTTTTTGAAAAAGTTGACTTTGGGCCAATGATTTGTGCTTGTATGTTAGTTTTTAAATCATTAATTGCATATTAATATATATTAATTATATTTAATTGGATATGAGATTTATAAAAAATATAAGGAGATGAGTAACATGGACATAAAACAAATTAATTGGAAGAGAGTGATAATAATTGCTGGATCTTTTATTGCTTTTGCAATAGGTTCAGGTTTTTCGACAGGTCAAGAAACACTGCAATTTTTTGGTGCCTTTGGTTTTAAATCATTTTTATCTGTAGTAGTGTTTTTTATCTTATTATCATATATAAACTGCAATTTTTTTGAAGCAGGGCGAATAGGACAATTTGAAAAGGGAAGTCAAGTTTTTAATTATTTTTGTGGGAAATATGTGGGAAAGTTTTTTGATTATTTTACTGTATTATTTGTTTTTATGTCTTATTTTGTGATGATAGCTGGGGCTGGTGCTAATTTTAACCAACAATTTGGGATACCAAATGCAGTTGGTGCAATTATCATGGCTATTGCTGCAGGAGTCACGGTGGTATTTGGATTAAATAAGTTGGTTGAAATAATAGGTACTATTGGCCCTTTTATTATAATTCTTGCTGTTACTGCTTCAATATTAGGAGTTATATACGGTAAAACAGGCATTATTGAGGGAAATAGAATTCTTCCAAAAATGAATGTCATGGCTGCTGGTCCAAATTGGTTTCTAGCAGTACTTTCTTATACGGGTTTCGGTATGCTTTGGTTTGCCTCATTTTTTGCAACAATTGGTAAAGATGAGAAGAATCCCAATGATGCAAGATTGGGAATTATTTTGGGGGCTGGAGTATTTGCTGCAACAATTATTATCGTCGTTTTGGCCTTGTTAGCAAACATCGAGTTTGTAGCTCATTCTCAAATTCCTTTGCTTTTAATTATTAATAATATAAGCCATACTATGGCAACAGTTTACTCTGTTGTAATCTTTCTTGCGATATATTCTACCGCTTGTCCTTTACTTTGGACAGTTAGTAGCCGGGTAAGCAAAGAAGGGACAACAAAATATAAAATTATTACCATGGTCCTTGCCATTATTGGATGTGCTATTGGGTTATGGATACCATTCAATAAATTGCTTAACTATGTATACGCTATAAATGGATACATTGGATTTATATTGTTTGCATTTATAGTTGTTAGAAATGTACGCTCTCTTTTATCAAGAAAAGCATGATATACCAAAATAATATTGAAATAAGGCAATATTAAGTCACGTAGCGCTTGGTCATCGTCAGGTCCGTATGTTCCATGATGCGTTGTAAAGATATCGTATCTCCGCCGTTTCGCAGGTAAGAAAGAGCGAAGGCGTAGTGCAGGTCGTAAGACATTTAAACATATTTTTGCCTGGTAGCTCCAAGAGCCGTTTTAAGACGTCATCTTCGATCGAGACAATACGTCTCCTTCGTCTTTTATCTTTTTGAGGCCTCTTGAGGCGCCTGGACGGCAGCCTTTCATGTTCGCCGGTCATAACTGCCACATGCAGGAGACAGTCGAATAATCCATGAAACGATGAGCGTCGGACTTGAATTACGTTGAGAAATAGAATATAAACTAACTGGTATAAAAAAATATCACACGACAGGAAGGGAGGGAAAACCTTACATTTCGGAAATATGCGAACTTTTAGGAGTCATTTCACCTGCTACTCTGAAAAAGCGAGGCCGACGCTCCTAACTCGACATAAAAAAATTCCTGACAGGCCAAAAAGCCAGTCAGGTACTAAATTTGCAAGGTTAGGCCGGATTCGAACCCGCGACCTGCGGCTTGGAAGGCCGCCGCTCTAGCCTACTGAGCTATTCCCGCCCCTTGACGCGATTAATACTAGCATAACGCATGTCCTTGTGCAATACCTGAAGGGTGAAATTTAACCGGCGTAGTTGACATTTCTAAACCTGATGTGCTTTAATAACTTATATCAATATGAAGAGCTAAAAATATAAAACATCCTTCCATTACCTCGTAGATTGCCTAATGTCTCTAGTTATGGAGGTTTTTAAGAGGAAGCGACTAATAGGGGTAGGCCTTTAACTTCTTTGCGCCTTGCTTTTACCGAAGCAACGTGTATTGGAAGTGGGCCGATGCCTGGCGTCCGATGATATCATTTGTACTACTCGCCTACCAGAACGAAATATTTCCTTATATTATATTATTTATTTTTTATCTTGTTATTTTTTAGACATAGCCATGCATGGGCCATAAAAGAAAGGGAGTTCAGGCCAAAAGTCAAGGTCATGTATGAAGTTATATTTAATTTAAGTTAATTGAAGTTCCATCCTCATTCTCTTCTCCTGATACATAAGCCCGGCGGATTTTAATGTGTGAATCTGGCGGGCCTTTAGTTCTTTCGCGATAAGCCTTTCACGCACCAGGAAATAGAGAAAGCCTATGAAAAGAAATGGATTCAGAAAAGCCTTTGAAGACGATACGCATTGAGAATGTAATCGAGAGAGGAGGTTTGAACAATGCAAAATGTGAGGAAGTTTCGAAAACTTCTTGTTTTTTTGTCTTTTCTTTTTATCGTCATGATATCGTTGCTTTGCTCCGACACGGCTTTAGCAGTAAAAGTAAATCCAGCAGGTACCACCATAAATGATACTCTCGAAGGGGACCCTAACTGCATAAACTACGGTATGATTGAGACATACCCAGATAATGAAAGAGGGATGAAGCCAGTAGGTACCGGCAGTGCTTCAAATTTCGGCAGGGTCATCACCCATGGCCAGCGAGCCCACGGCATCTATGCCCCTGACCCCTACTCCACGGTCACGAACGAAAGCGGCGGAATTATAATCATCTATGGCGAAGATGCCTACGGCATATATGCCTCTAACCCCTACTCCACGGCCACGAACAAAAGCGGAGGTAGCATAACCACTGAGGGAGCTTTAGATTATGGCATTCGGGCCGACAACAACTCCACGGCCACGAACAGCGGCATCATAGATACCAAAAGAGAATTAGCCTGCGGCATGTTCGCCCTTATCAACTCCACAGCCACGAATAAAAGAGGCGGAATTATAACCACCTATGGCAAATATGCCCATGGCATATTTGCCGAAGACCACTCAACAGCTACGAATGAAACAGTGGGCAGTATAACCACGTATGGTGAAGGTGCCCGTGGCATATACGCCTCAAACGGCTCCACTGCCACGAACGAAGGCAATATAACGACAAGGGGTCAATTAGCCTACGGCATGGACGCCCGGGGCTTAAACTCCACGGCCACTAACAGAGGCAATATAACTACAGAGGGTACTAATGCTTGCGGAATGTGGGTTGCAAACAACTCCACAGCCACTAACGAAAATGGAGGCAATATAATTACGTATGGTGCAGGTGCCTCTGGTATGACTGTCTCTAAAAGCTCCACGGCCACGAACAAAATTGGAGGTAGCATAACCACGCATGGTAAAAGCGCCACTGGTATGTACATCTTTATTTCCACCGCAAACAACAATGGGAGGATTACCACTTATGGCAGGTATGCCGATGGCATGGGGGTCGATCATAGCTCTACGGCCACGAACAGTGGCAGTATCACTACAGGGGGTACTAATGCTTACGGCATGTTGGTTTCAGACAACTCTACGGCCATGAACGAAACTGGAGGCAGCATAACCACACATGGCGAAGAAGCCCACGGCATATGGGCCATAAACGGCTCCACGGCCACAAATAAAATCGGGGGTAGCATAACCACGTATGGTGAAGGCGCCCATGGCATGTTCGCCCAATATGACTCTACGGCTACGAACGAAGGCGGAGATAGCATAACCACCCACGGTATTCTTGCCTATGGCATGTACGCCAGTGGCTTAAACTCCACGGTCACGAATAGCGGCAGCATTACCACGCGTGGTGAAGGCGCCCATGGCATGAGTGTCGATAATGGCTCCACCGCCACAAACAGCGGCACTATAACGGTCAAAGGAGCAAATGCCCATGCGGTTTTCGTAAATAACAGCGCCTTCACCAACTTGGGCACCTTAGATAGCCTTAATGGCAATGCAGTAACAGCGGTAAACAACAGCACCGTAACCCTCAAGGATGGAACTAAACTTGCCAATTCCCATATTTTGGAAGGAGACGATACGTCCAGCTTAGAGGTCAACATGCGCCAAGACCTCTCGGCAGTTGTGAAAAACTTCGGCACGTTTACCCATAGCGGCACGGGTGCAGTTATCTTTGAGGATGGTTCATCCCTGTCCAAGTTCGAGAACAAAAGCGGAAAGACCATAAAGGTCGCCCCCAACGCCACCTTTGAAACGTCATCTTACACCCAGGAAACAGGTGCTTCATTGTACATCTACGTCCCATCAGATCCCAATGCAGGCTATCCACTTAAGGTTAGCAATGAGGCTGGCGGTGCAGCTAAATTTGCTGGGAACCTCACTATAGACTACACGGGCTACCCGTTGCCTGGAAAGTACACTTATATATATGTCGCAGGAGAAAGGGAAGGAAGTTTCAGTAGCATCTCTTACATCGACCCGAAAGGCTTCTACACCATATACGAGCCAAAGTGGGTTTCAGGAAGCAGCTGGTATTATACTAGTTTGGTAGATTACGCCTTCTCCGAACAGGCCTTAAGTTTAGTATCAGCCATAGAGGACTGGTCACTACTTCGCTGGATCATGGTAAACCACCTACAAGATGTAGCAAGTGAGATGAACAAGCTCGAAGCGGGCAAAAAGGTATATTACGCTCAATTTCTTGCAAACAAGACGGACCGAGACCCCGCCGGCAGAAGTCCATTGGGCTATGAATCCGACACAAAGGGCTTGAGCTTTGGCTTCGACAAAAAGACAGACGACAAGACTGTATGGGGCATCTATGCAGGCTATACCGAAAAGGACATAGACTTTACTGACGTAGCTCCTGCATCCTCAGATTGGGAAGAACAGGACAGCTGGCACATAGGAGCTTATATCTGCAAACGCTACGATAAGTGGATCATCTCCGATACCTTGACCTACAGGACCACCGATCACGACAGCTTCAGAAGGCAAAAAGACGGAGATGCCAGGGCAAGCTTTGACAGCTGGGCGATCACCAACGACATCCGTGCGGGATACGTAGTCAAAGAAATAGGAGAAAACTCCAATTGGGAAATCGTACCTGAAATAGGAATTAACGTAGGACACTTTGACCGAGGCGGTTACACCGAGACCAACGGCTATGCTTACGGCGGTTACGATACGACCGTAACAGAGGGAGTCATAGGCATAAGGTTTAGGGGAGAATTTATCTCAAAAGACGGCACGAGGTTTTCTCCTTACTTGAGGCTTTCCTACGTAAACGTCCTTTCGGGAGACGACGTCACTATAGACGAGACACGGTATGGAACAAAAAGATGGTTCACCGAAGAGCTCGATGACGACTACTTCGTCGCAGACCTTGGCATGACCCTTTATTCCGCGGATAACTTCAACGTCTCCTTAAGCTACAACGGAAGATTTGGAGACAATACCGACTCTCACGGCGGTTGGCTCAGGCTGGAGTGGAAGCGTTAAGGCATAAATACTAACTACAGGCCAAAGGAGGGACGATCCGGCTGCCTTAACTCAGAAAATCATCAATTTCTGAAGATGGCCTCATAAGCGCCCTTCGATTGCTTTTCTTTACCGTCCTCCGCCTCACCGGTACAGGATTATTCACCGGTGAGGCTTTTATATTGTGCCGGAGTCCACAGAAAAATAAGCCATGACGCTTATAACGACGTCATGGCTTATTTCGTAACGCTATGTTCAGAGTTTAAC
>Ga0208938_1000176_pt1 | contig 58950 bp, 61 predicted proteins | sample AD_UKC125_MetaG_FD_184434 | JGI IMG/M metagenome (GOLD analysis project Ga0208938, IMG submission 184434) | Active sludge microbial communities of municipal wastewater-treating anaerobic digesters from USA - AD_UKC125_MetaG (SPAdes) (version 2) | ecosystem: Engineered > Bioreactor > Anaerobic >... | reverse complement strand
AGCCAATATTGGCCTCGCCTTCCTCGATTCGCCACACCAGCGGCAGCGATCGGTCGCCGCAACGCACGCTGATCATCAATACCGCGAAGCGATCGCCCAAGTCGGTTTGGTCCATCGACAGCAGTATCGCCTGCCCTCCCGCCACCGCTAGCGGTAGCTTTTTCAGGATCGTCTTGCGCATCCCAGGGAGGGCCTCTTCCAGACCAAACCGTACCTCGTCCGCTAACTTATCTGTCTTTCCCATCGTCTCAATGTGTTGCCTCGTAGTAATGAGAGATTACATTAAAAGTGATGGGTGGTAAGCAGCTTTCCGAGAAGCAGCCGTATCTCTTCGTGCATTGGCAGAAAGGAATGGTCGGTGCGTTTGCTTGATGGGAGCGGTGTGAATCGAGAGGTTCACGCACCGTTCTGTGAGAGGCCGGGGGTGCAACTCCTCCGGCCTACTTGCCACAGCCTGCATTGGTGCATGGATGTCGTCTTTGGCGACGACCAGATGCTCGCTCGCACCGATCATGCCGCTCAGAATTTCGCCGTCTTGCGCCAGTTCGTCTTGAACCTCCTGCGCCTTGCTCCGGTAAAACGCAAGGGCGACCTCAAGGTTCAGCGACTGATCGCCGCCACTTCGGACGCCTTCCGCTCCGAACTCCTGGGTCTTGTATAAGATTCATGCAATCGCCCTGGGCAGGGCGCCTGCCGGCGTGACCCGCTCAACCGCCGCATCAACTTCGGCCAGCATGGCCGCGTACTCCGGATTTCGGTTCCTGGCGAATTCGAGCAGGCTTTCGTTGCTGTGGCCGATAGCCATCTCCTGCGATACGGCGGGAGTTGCCATACCCAGCATCAACCTCAGGACGAAAATCCTTGTGGCCTCGAATTTTCGCATACGAACTCCCAATGGCAACGTGTTTGCCACGAATTATGCCTTGTACAGACCGCATTCATCGGACTATCTCGATCACTGTCAGTGTTTGTCAGTCGCCTGCTACGCCATTGTTCGGCGCAAAAATAAGCCTCATGGCCTGCTGCGTCAAATGGCCGCATCCCTGGCCTGTTGCGGTGCGTAAAGTGATGCTCCGGAACACGAGCACAATCATCATCTTGCGAGCATCCGTTGCGATGAAAAGCCGATTTCATGCTAAAATTCTCGGATCAATGCCTTGATTTGTGTCAAGTCAATCAAGTCAAGCGAGACCGCTCAGGGAAAGTGGTCCTTTGGGAGAGGATTGATGAGCCTGGTTGCAGCACAGACGCTTTCGGGCCGCATTTGGGTGGCCCGTCCGAACCACTCGCTGTCAGTGGCCGGACGCAGGCGCCTGTTTGCTGCCACGGCCGCTGTTTCCGTGCTGATTACATTCGTTTTTTCGTGTTTTGGTGCGTGGCCGGTGATCCCTTTTTCTGGTCTTGAACTCGCTTTGTTGTGGTGGGCTCTGCGGCGTACCGAGTCGGCCGCTGACGACTTTGAGGCGATCACGTTGGAATCGGGGCATCTGACGATAGAAAAGCGCTGCGGTACGCGGGTGGAGCGCCATGAGTTCCAGCCCTACTGGGCGCAGTTGCAGTACGTCAAGCCCCAGGGCCAGAACGGCCATCGCTTGCTGATCGGTTCGCATGGCAAGCAAGTCGAGGTGGGCAGTCTGTTGACGGAAGAGCAGAAGATGGCGCTTGCCAAAGAGCTGAAACAAAACCTGGGTGCTGTTTAGCCCCGACCAAGTACTTTAAGGAGACAAATTGAAGATCCTTCGTCGTTTCTGTCTGTGGGCGGGCATTTCGTTCCTGGGTCTGCTCCTGGCGGTGGTTCCCTCGCTGGCGAGGGCCGATTACAGCTGGAATTTCCCCCGGCCTGTCACCCCGATTGCCCGCGATACGCTCGAGATTCACAATCATTTCATGATCGTGATCACCGTGCTGTTCCTGGTTGTGTTCGGCATCATGGTCTATTCGATGCTCAAACATCGGAAGAGTGTCGGCCATCAGCCGGCCAGGTTTACGGGGCCCACCGGTACCGTCCAGTGGCTGTGGGCGCTGGTGCCGTTTGCGATTCTGCTGTTTATCGACTACATCCTGATGGGTATCCCTGCCTACCACGCGGTGCTCGACATGGAAGATACCCGTACCAAGGCGGACATGGTCCTCAAGGTTACCGGCATGCAGTGGAAATGGCAGTACGAGTATCCGGAAAGTGGAATCAAGTACCTGAGTACCACGAGCACGCCGCGCGATCAGATTACCAACAAGGAAGCCAAGGGAGAGCACTATCTGCTTGAGGTGGACAATCCAGTGGTTCTGCCGGTCGGCAAGAAAGTGCGCGTGCTGCTGACGTCAACCGACGTGATTCACACCTGGTGGGTGCCTCAGTTCGGCGTCAAGCGCGACGCGATTCCAGGTTTCCTGCGTGAAACCTGGCTGAAGATTGAGGAGCCCGGGATCTACCGTGGGCAGTGCGCTGAGTTGTGTGGTAAGGATCACGGTTTCATGCCGGTTGTTGTGCACGCGGTGCCGGAGAATGAGTATCTCGCCTGGGTCGATCAGAAGAAGACGCAACTCGCTGCCGCCGCGGTCGGTTCGGACAAGACCTGGAGTAAGGATGAGCTTCTGGCCGCTGGCAAGGACATCTATGCGAAGCAATGTGCAGCGTGTCACCAACCCGAAGGGCAAGGTTTGGCGCCGGTGTTCCCGGCACTCGCGGGTAGCAAGATCGTCACCGGTCCGTTGCTTTCGGCAGAGGGTAAGCTCCTCAAGGACAGCCATGTGGATCGCGTGCTGAATGGCAAGGAGGGCACTGCCATGCAGGCCTTCAAGAACACCCTCACCGATGCCGAACTCGCAGCCGTGATCACCTTCGAGCGCAACAGCTTTGGCAACAAGAAGGGCGATCTGATCCAGCCGGCGCAGATCAAGTCCCTACGTTAACGCCCAGGAATCAGGAGATTACCATGAGCACAGCACCCTCTATCGACCACGGCACCAGCCATGGTCACCATGTAGAACCTTATCAGGGCGGCGTCCTGCGATGGTTGACGACGACCAATCACAAGGACATCGGGACGATGTACATGACCTTCGCGCTGATCATGTTCTTCGTCGGTGGCGCGATGATTCTCGCCGTGCGAGCTGAACTGTTTCAGCCGGGTTTGCAGTTGATGCAACCGGAGTTTTTCAACCAGTTGATCGGGGTGCATGCGCTGGTCATGATCTTTGCAGCGCTGATGCCGGCCGCGACCGGATTTGCGAACTGGCAGATTCCCCTGATGATCGGAGCGCCGGACATGGCGCTGCCGCGCATCAACAACTGGGGCTTCTGGCTGCTGCCGCCGGCGGCTCTGCTGTTGACCCTGCCCTTCATCCTGGCCTTGTTCGGGATCGGCGATGGCGCGGTAAATACCGGCTGGACCCTTTACGCCCCACTGTCGGTGCAGGGCGGAATGGGGGTTGACTTCGCCATCTTCTCGATTCACATCCTTGGTGTCTCGTCGATCCTGGGCTCGATCAACATCATCGTCACCATCTTCAACCTGCGCGCTCCCGGCATGACGATGATGAAGCTGCCGCTTTTTGCCTGGGGTTGGTTGATTACTGCCTTTCTGTTGATTGCCACCATTCCGGTGCTGGCCGGTGCGGTTACGATGCTGCTCACTGATCGCCACTTCGGGACTCAGTTCTTCAATGCCGCCGGTGGCGGTGATCCAATCCTCTTCCAGCATCTGTTCTGGTTTTTCGGGCATCCCGAGGTGTACATCCTGCTGCTGCCGATCTGGGGCCTTATTCCGCATGTTGTTTCGACCTTCTCGCGGAAGCCGATTTATGGCTACAAGGCGCAGGTGTACTCCTTCATCGCCATCGGTGTACTCTCGGTCATCGTCTGGGCGCACCACTTCTTCACCGCTGGCCTGCCGGTACCGGCCTTGCTCTATTTCATGTACAGCACAATGTTCATTTCACTGCCGCTGGCCGTGCTCTTCTTTTGCTGGGTGGCCACCATGTGGCGCGGCGCGATGAGCTTCGAGACACCGATGCTCTTTGCCCAGGGATTCATCGTCCTTTTCGGTATGGCGGGCCTGACCGGCCTGGTGCTTGCGGATGTTGCCGCCGACGCTCAATACCACCACAGTTACTTTGTAGTCGCGCATTTCCACTATGCCTTGTTCGCCGGTGGCATCATGGGCGTCATGACTGGCGTTTATTACTGGCTGCCGAAGTGGACCGGTCACATGTTCAGTGAAACGCTGGGCAAATGGCACTTCTGGTTGACCGTGGTTTCGTTCAATCTGACCTTCATGCCGCAGTTCTTCCTTGGTCTGGCCGGAATGCCGCGCCGGATTCCAGACTATGCCCTGCAGTTTGTCGAGTTCAACGCCATATCGACGGTGGGTGCCTTCATTCTGGGTTTCTCGCAACTGATCTTCGCCTATAACGTCTGGAAGTGCGTCAAGGGCGGCACCAAGGCGACCGACAAGGTATGGGAAGGGACCGAGGGCCTCGAGTGGAATCTTTCCTCGCCCCCGCCGCACCATTCCTGGGAAGTGCAGCCGGTAATCAAATGATAGCGGCCGAGCAGAAATCCCCGGAACAAGTCGATTCACCGGATTATTCTCCGGCAGAACTTGAGCAGCGTCGCGCGACGAGCCGGCGATTGGCGTGGGTGCTCGGCGTCACCGCGCTGGGCATCTACTTGGCCGGATTCTTGTATTACAGGCCCTGACGCGATGGAATCAGGTCTTGCCGGGAACCAGCCGGCCGTCGTCGGACGCAACAACCGCCGGCTGGTCATGAAGCTGCTCGTCGTGGTCGCCGGCGCCTTTGCTTTCGGCTTTGCTCTGGTGCCGCTTTATGATGTGCTCTGCGCTGCTACCGGCTTCAATGGCAAGACGAGTCAGAGCAAGCTGGGTGTTGGCGGCATTGCCAATCCGGCAGCAGTGCCATCGAGAATCGACCTGAGTCGCATCGTGACCGTCGAATTTACCGGCACGGTGATGCCTGGCCTGCCTTGGGAAATGCGACCGCTGACGCCCAGCCTCGACCTGCATCCGGGCGAACTGCATCAGGCCAGGTTTCTGGTCCACAACAGTTCGGATCGCCCGATCGTGGGTCAGGCCGTACCCAGTGTTTCCCCGGGACAGGCGGCGCAGCACTTCGAGAAACTGGATTGCTTCTGTTTTTCGCAGCAAACGCTCGGGCCCGGTGAAACGAAGGAGTTACCGTTGACCTTTATCGTCAAGCCAGAAATCGATGAACAGATCCGTACTGTGACCCTGTCCTACGCATTCTTCAATGTCGACGGCCAGAAAACTGCTCCTAAAGGAAGAGAGTGACCATGACTAGCCATACCTCGCCGCATTTGCAGCATTATTTCGTACCGCAGCCTAGCCCCTATCCGTTCATCCTTTCGGGCGGCATGTTCCTGCTCGCCTTGGGCTTCATCCTCAAGATGAACGCTTTTGCTCCCGGACCCTGGATCATGCTCGCAGGTGCGATGGTCATCCTGTTCGTGGTTTACAACTGGTTCGGCAAAATTATCGGCGAGAACCAGAGTGGCTCTTACAAGGAATGGGAGGACCAGTCGTTTCGCTACGGTATGATCTGGTTCATCGCCTCAGAAGTGGCATTTTTTGCAGCCTTTTTCGGCGCATTGTTCTATGTGCGCAATATCTCTGTCCCAGCTCTGGCCGGAATGGACCCGGCGTTTTCACTGTGGAAGGACTTTACAGCAGTCTGGCCGTCGGCCGGACCCAAAGGGGCAGCTTTCACGCCGATGGGGGCCTGGGGTGTGCCAGCGCTGAATACCGCACTGCTGCTCAGTTCCGGAGCTACCCTGACTTGGGCGCACTGGGGATTGCTGAAGAACAATCGTAGTCAGCTCAACCTGGGACTGCTCCTGACCATCGTGTTGGGTGTCACCTTCCTTGGCTTCCAGGCCTGGGAATACCATCACGCTTACACCGAGCTGGGCTTGACCCTCGGCGCCGGTGTCTATGGTGCGACTTTCTTCATGCTCACCGGTTTTCACGGATTTCACGTCACCCTCGGCGCGCTCATGCTGATGGTTGTCTATGGGCGCTGCCTGAAGGGCCACTTTACTGTTGAAAGGCACTTCGCTTTTGAGGGCGTTGCATGGTACTGGCACTTCGTTGACGTTGTCTGGCTCGGGCTATTCATCCTCGTTTATTGGTTGTAGCCGGGTATCCAACCCAGTCGGAAACCGACCAGTAACAAGACGAAGATCAGGATCGACAGACCGATACGCAGCGTCAGCGCCTGTGCGGTGCGGACGCTTGCGCCTCGGTCGCGGTACAAAAAGAAGAGCCCTGAAAAGAGGCTCCCGACTACACCGAACAGCAAGAGAATCACGATGAGCTTGAACATGGCTGACTCCAGCGAAGGGAGAGCCGATTATGCTCGCAGCGATGGTGCTCAGGCAACCGTACCGAGCGAAGCCAGGCTCACTTTGCCACCCTTGCGCTTTCGGCCTCGGCTGCTGCCCACGCTGGCTGCCCTTGTGCTCATTCCGCTGTTCGTTGCTTTTGGTCAATGGCAATGGAACAAGGCCAGCGCCAAGGAGGGTCAGCAGACATTGTTCGATGCGCGTAGTGCCGAGCCGGCAGTGCAATTGCCGAGTGCTCCAGCCGATCCGCAATTGCTCCGCTACCGCCAGGTGCTGGTGCGCGGCAGCTATGAGCCCGAGTATCAGATTTTGATCGATAACAGAGTACATCACGAGCAGGCCGGCTACCATGTGCTCACTCCCTTGCGCCTTGAGGGTAGCGAAATGCGCGTTTTGGTGAATCGCGGCTGGGTACCTGCGCTTGCCGACCACAGTCGCTGGCCACAGGTGGCGACTCCGGTCGGAGTGCTCGAAGTCGTCGGTATGGCGATTGTTCCTGGTACGCGGTATCTCACCCTGGCACCTGAGGCGCCGGCAGGCGCCAGCGCCTCGTGGCAAGCGGTCTGGCAGAATCTGGATCTGGCACGTTACGCCAGGGAGGTTCCCTTTCCGCTACAACCGGTGGTCGTTCAACTGTCTCCGGACAGTTCTGCCGGGGGATTCGCCCGCGAGTGGCCGCGTCCTGACGAACGGATCGAGCGCCATCTCGGATATGCTTTCCAATGGTGGGGCTTTGCAGTAGCTACCGTGATCATCTGGCTGGTCGTCAATTTTCGCCGCATTTCCACCAGCCCACGATGAACGTCGGAATGCTTTCCCTGACCCCGGGTCGCCGCAGCATGTTGCTGGTTACCGTTCTGTTGGCATTGCCCTTCGCAGTCGCCTTCGCTCTTTACTGGTTTGAATGGCGTCCAGCCAAACTGGGCAACCATGGCGAACTCATCGAGCCTCCGATAGCACTGCCGGAAACCGGGCTTAGCCTTGTCGACGGGCGACTCCTGCCGACCGCGGATCTCCGCCGGAAGTGGACGTTGGTCATGGTTAATGCCGGGCCCTGCGCTGCGGTTTGTCAGCAGGACTTGCGGCAAATCCGGCAGGTGCAGGTGGCCCTCAACAAGGAAATGGTGCGCCTTCGGCGCGTCCTGCTAGGGGACAGTGCGGCGTTACTGCGAGCCGATCCAGCACTGCCGGAGTTGCGGCGCGCCTATCCGGATCTGTTGATCGCTGCACCCGATGGCGACCAGAGCGGCCAACTTTACCGGATGATGCTTGACGCGCGCTACCGCTTCTACGTCATCGATCCGCTTGGCAATGTGATGATGCGCTACCCTGAAAATTCAGAGGGGCAGGGCATGCTCAGGGACCTCGAGCGCCTGCTGAAGTATTCATGGGTTGGATAGAACAGGACCGTCTATGGCCGTTATGAGCAGCAGTTCCCATCGTTCGGCTGGCCAACGCCTGGGGGCGTTCTTCGAGTTGTGCAAGCCGCGGGTGAACAGCCTGATCGTGTTTACGGCGATGATCGGAATGTTTCTTGCCGCTCCGTCATTCCCGCCATTCGCGCTGTTTATCGCGGCGTCGATCGGTATTGCCCTGGTCGCCGGCGCCGCAGCGGCGATCAATTGCCTGATAGAACAAAACATCGACGCGTTGATGGCGCGTACGCGCGCCCGCCCGACGGCGCGTGGCGAAGTTTCGGCGACCGAAACACTGACCCTCGCGACATTTGTCGGAGGACTGGGGTTGTGGGTACTGCACACCTTCGTCAATCCACTGACGATGTGGTTGACGTTGGCCACTTTTCTCGGCTACGCACTGATCTACACAGTACTGTTGAAGCCAGCGACGCCGATGAATATCGTCATCGGAGGGGCTTCCGGAGCCATGCCACCCCTGCTCGGCTGGACCGCGATTAACGGTCATGTCGGGCCCGAGGCGTTGGTGCTGTTCCTGATCATCTTCATCTGGACGCCGCCGCATTTCTGGGCACTGGCCTGTTATCGCTGTGCCGACTACGCCAAATCGGGCCTGCCGATGCTACCGGTGACGCACGGGATAAGCTTCACTTGCCTGCACAGCCTGCTCTACGTGGTCATGCTCAGTGCCGCGACCGTCCTGCCATATACGCTGGGTATGAGCGGAGCCTGGTATCTGGCCACAGCGCTGATCCTGGACGCCGTTTTCCTCGTCTATAGCTTTATGCTGTGGCGAGATTACAGCGACAAACTGGCCAGGCTGACCTTTCGTTATTCGATCATCTACCTGACACTGTTATTCGCCGCATTGTTGGTGGACCACTTCCTGCGCTGATTCCTTGGTTGCAAGTGCACTTAGTAGTTTCTGATGGATGCCACCAAAGCCGCCATTGCTCATCACCAGCACCTGATCGCCGGGGTGTGTGACGCTGGCGATTCGAGCCACGAGGCGTTCTAGATCGTCTTCGACAATTGCCTGGTCGGCCAGTGGTGCGAGCGCTTCAGAGGCGCTCCAGCCGAGATTCGCCGCGTAGCAGAACACCAGGTCTGCTTCGGCGAGGCTGTCGGGCAACAATGCCTTCATCACACCCAGCTTCATGGTATTCGAGCGCGGTTCGACGACAGCCAGAATACGCGCGCTGCCGACTTTGCGGCGCAAGCCGGCGACGGTCGTTGCAATCGCAGTCGGATGGTGAGCGAAGTCGTCGTAAACGTCGACCCCTGCGGCCGTTCCACGAAGCTCCAGACGCCGCTTGACATTCCTGAAACGCGACAGCGCGGCCAGGCCACGCTGCAAAGGGACGCCGGCGTGTCTGGCTGCCAGTAGCGCGGCGATGGCGTTGCTGCGGTTGTGGGCACCGGTCAAGCCCCAGTTCGTACTGGCGACCAGGTCGTCGCCTTGAAGGAGATGCAGAGAACCGTCGGCGTCGCTTCCCTCAACTCGCCAACCTCCAGCCGCGTTGAATCGCTCGACCGGCGTCCAGCAACCACGTTCCAATACCCGCTCGAGGTTATCTTCGGTTGCGTTCGAAACGATCAGACCATTGCGCGGCAGCGTACGCACCAGGTGGTGAAATTGCGTTTCGATCGATGCGAGATCGGGGAATATGTCCGCATGGTCGAACTCGAGATTATTGAGAATTGTGGTACGCGGGCGATAGTGCAGGAACTTCGAACGTTTGTCGCAGAAAGCCGTATCGTATTCGTCGGCTTCGATCACAAAGAAGGGTGACTCCGTGCTACTTCCTGACAGGCGAGCCGAAACGCCAAAGTTAAGGGGTACGCCACCGACCAGGAAGCCCGGACTAAGTCCTGCATCCTCCAGTATCCATGCGAGCATCGCGGAAACAGTCGTCTTGCCGTGTGTTCCCGCGACCGCCAGCACCCAGCGTCCCTTCAGGACATGTTCGGACAGCCACTGCGGACCAGAGATGTAAGGCAGGCCGCAGTCGAGAATCTCCTCCAGCAAGGGGTTGCCACGCGAAATCGCGTTGCCGACGACGTAGTAATCTGCTTCGAAGGCCGTTTGCGCGGCGTCGTAGCCTTCGATGACCTCGACCTCGGCGGCTTCGAGCTGGCAGCTCATCGGCGGGTAAACGCCGCTGTCGCAGCCCGTTACGCGATGCCCGGCAGCGCGCGCCAGTTGCGCGACGCCGCCCATGAAAGTGCCGCCAATGCCGAGGATATGAATGTGCATGTCCCGAATCCAGGTTAAAATCAGACCAAAGTGTTCCGATTGTACCCCTGCCGGACGCGTGCCGTGATTCGACCAGTAATCTGTCTTTCCAGGCAATTCCGGATGCACCGATGAGCAGCCGCCAGGAACGCCCGAGCAATTCGCAACAGCGCTGGCGGATTGCCGTTCTTGCCGCCCGCCTGCTGGCCGAGGAAGGCATCAGCGAGCTGGCGCTAGCCAAACGCAAGGCGGCACGCAGACTCGGCTTGCCCGAGTGCACGCCCTTGCCCGATGACCTTGAAGTCGAGGCGGAGCTACTGAGCTATCAACGGCTTTTCCAGGACCAGGAGCAACCTGAGAGAAGCGTTCGCCTGTTGCGGACGGCGGCCCGGCTGATGGTCATCATGCAACCTTTCAATCCCTACCTGACGGGGGCGGTCCTAGAGGGCATCGCCGGACGTCATGCCGAGATAGACATTCAGCTGTACCCCGACAGTGCCAAGGAAGTGGAAATCTTCCTGCTCAACGAGCGCTTCGACTACCATCATAGTCTGCCTCGCACCGAGCGTGCCGAGGCGGTACTGACGATGCTCGCCGAGGATACCGTTGCCAATCTGGTGATCTACCCGCGGCATGAGGAGCGCGTCACTTTCCGGACACGCGCTGGCCAGGTTCGCAAGCGGGCGCGCCTCGACGCCGTCATCAAGCTCCTGGCGACGATCTCAGTGCCGTCCCGGTGAGCAAAGTCGGGCTATTCCAGATTGGCATGTTCGCGGCCGTCGTGGCGCTGCTGGCAGGGGTGTACGTGGGGTCCCACCGCGCTGGCACGAGCCCACAGACGGCACCGGTCGCCAAGGCACAGGCGTTGGCGAATCTGTACGCCAGCCGCCTTGAAGATGTGGACGGGAAACCCTATTCATTTTCTGCCTGGAAAGGGAAAACGCTGGTCGTCAATTTCTGGGCCACTTGGTGCCCACCGTGCCGGGAGGAAATGCCGGCCTTTTCGCGTTTGCAGAACCGGTACGCGCTGCGAGGCGTCCAGTTTGTCGGTATTGCTCTCGATACCACGGAAAGCGTGCGGGCTTTCGCCGGACAATATCCTGTCAGCTATCCGCTGCTGGTTTCTGGCTCAGCAGGCGTTGAGTTGGCCCGCCAATTGGGGAACGCAAGCCTCAGTCTTCCCTATACCCTGGTCGTCAGTCCGGGTGGCGATGTACCCCTGGACCACCTGGGGCCGCTTGCTGAGCACGACCTGGACCTCGTGTTGCGTACAACGCTTGTCGACTGAAGACATGCTGCTGGACAAAATGCTGCGATTTACGGCAAACTTGCGGCCATGAAGAAGCAAAAAGACACTTCACCGGAATCCGGGAAGTTGCCGGACACAGTTGCCGTGCTGGTCCTGCATGGACCCAATCTCAACCTCCTCGGTACTCGTGAACCCAAACATTACGGTTCGAGCACGCTCGCCGAGATCAATCTTGCCCTTGCCCACAGAGCTGCCGCAGCCGGCGTGCTCCTGGAGGCCTTCCAGAGCAATCACGAAGGAGCGCTGATCGAGCGGGTGCACGCCGCGAGTACCCAAGGGGTGCGCTACCTGATCATCAACCCTGCGGCCTACACACACACCAGCATCGCGCTGCGTGATGCCATCGCTGCGAGCGCCATTCCGTTTGTCGAAGTCCATCTTTCCAACGTACACGCCCGCGAATCGTTTCGCCATCACTCGTGTTTTTCCGACTTGGCGATTGGCGTCATCACCGGCCTCGGCAGCGAGGGTTACCTGCTTGCGCTCGAATACCTGTTGCGCCGAATCTCCGTCGAGTGAGGCCTTCGAATTCATCTACGGCTTGTGTCTGCTGCCTTTTTCCAGGTTTGAGCGCAAGCAAGAACAACCCTCCGGAGACCGTCCATGGATCTGCGTAAGCTGAAGAAACTGATTGACCTCGTCGAAGAGTCGAGCATTACCGAGCTCGAGATCAACGACGCCGAAGAGAGGGTCCGTATCGTCAAATACGGTGGGGCCCTCGCGCAACAAGCCTACGCCCTGCCCCCGCTGGCTCCGCTGCACGCGGCGCCAGCGGGGGCCACACCGCCGGCCAACGCCGCAGAGGAGCCACCGCTCCCGGAAGGCGATGCCGTCAAGGCCCCGATGGTCGGCACCTTCTACCGCGCCTCGAGTCCGGGAGCAGAACCGTTTGTCGAGGTTGGCAGTGTCGTCAAGGTTGGAGACACGCTGTGCATCATCGAAGCCATGAAGTTGTTGAACGAGATCGAAGCCGAGCGCGCAGGCACGGTCAAGGCCATTCTCATCGAGAACGGCCAGCCGGTCGAATACGGTGAACCCTTGTTCATCGTCGGCTAAGGAGAACTGTCCACCATGTTCGGGAAAGTCCTCATCGCCAATCGCGGAGAAATCGCACTCCGCATCCAGCGGGCCTGCCGCGAACTGGGTATCAAGACCGTGGTCGTCCATTCCGAGGCGGACCGCGAGGCCAAGTACGTTCGATTGGCGGACGAGTCAGTCTGTATCGGTCCGGCGCCATCCTCCCAGAGCTATCTCAACGTACCGGCGATCATTTCTGCGGCCGAAGTCACGGACGCGCAGGCCATCCACCCGGGTTACGGATTTCTCTCAGAGAACGCCGACTTTGCAGAACGGGTGGAGTCATCAGGCTTCGTTTTCATCGGCCCGCGCCCCGAAACCATCCGCCTGATGGGTGACAAGGTTTCTGCCAAGGAGGCCATGCGGATTACCGGCGTGCCCTGTGTTCCGGGTTCCGAGGGCGCATTACCCGAAGACCCGAAGGAAATCGTGCAGATTGCCAAGGCCGTCGGTTATCCGGTGATCATCAAGGCGGCTGGTGGCGGTGGCGGACGCGGCATGCGCGTCGTGCATACTGAAGCGGCACTGATCAATGCGGTCAACATGACCCGTTCCGAGGCCCAGAGTTTTTTTGGCAACCCCAACGTTTATATGGAGAAGTACCTGGAAAATCCCCGGCATGTCGAGATTCAGGTGCTTGCCGACAGTTTCAGGAATGCCGTGTACCTCGGAGAACGCGACTGCTCGATGCAGCGACGCCATCAGAAAATCATCGAGGAGGCGCCAGCCCCCGGTATCGCTACCCGGCACACCGTGCGTATCGGCGAGCGTTGTGCCGAAGCGTGCCGGCGCATCAACTATCGCGGCGCCGGCACCTTCGAGTTCCTCTATGAGAATAACGAGTTCTATTTCATCGAGATGAACACGCGCATCCAGGTTGAGCACCCGGTCACGGAATTGATCTCCGGCGTTGATCTCGTAGCCGAGCAGATCCGTATTGCCGCAGGTGAAAAGCTTCGCTTCCGGCAGCGTGACCTCAGTTTCCGAGGCCACGCCATCGAATGCCGTATCAATGCGGAAGATCCCTACACCTTCGTGCCTTCCCCCGGCAAGATCAGCTTCTATCATCCGCCGGGCGGGCCCGGCATCCGCGTTGACTCGCATATTTATCAGGGCTACACGATTCCGTCGCATTATGACTCGATGGTGGCCAAGGTGATTGCCTACGGTGACAGCCGCGATCAGGCCATCCGCCGCATGCGGATTGCACTCTCGGAAATGAGCATCGAAGGCATCAAGACGAACATCGCTCTGCATCAGGAACTCATGCACGACGCCCGTTTCATGGAAGGTGGTACGAGTATCCACTACCTCGAGCATCGGCTCGCGGCCAAGGACGAGGTCAAAAAGGGCGGCTGACGGCTAGCGAAAAAGATGCCCTGGCTCTCTATCAGCATCCAGACCGACTGCCTGCACGCCGAGGCGCTCGCCGACGCGCTACTCGACGCCGGAGCCTTGGCGGTGAGTATCGAGGATGCCGATGCCGGGACCCCCGCCGAACAGCCGCAGTTCGGCGAACCCGGCTCGATCAGCAAACCCGGCTGGGAGAATTCGCGGGTGGTCGCGCTGCTTGAGCCGGATACCGATGCCGGGCTGTTGCTGTCCACCTGCGCAGCGCAGGCCGGCCTCGACGAGTTGCCAGCGTTTGCGCAGGAAACCGTCGCCGAGCAGGATTGGGTGCGATTGACCCAGTCGCAGTTCGAGCCGATTCGCGTATCAGAACGCCTGTGGATCGTTCCCTCATGGCATCAAGCCCCCGATCCCGAGGCGATTGTCCTGGTACTCGACCCGGGCATGGCATTCGGCACGGGTTCGCATCCGACGACTCGCCTGTGTCTGGAGTGGCTTGAGCGGAGCGTGTGCCCAGGCATGTCGATCCTCGACTACGGCTGCGGCTCCGGAATTCTGGCCATCGCCGCCGCCAGGCTCGGAGCCACAGAGGTTGTGGGTGTGGACATCGACCCGCAGGCGCTGATCTCGGCACGCGACAATGCCGAGAATAATGCCGTCAAGGCCCGTTTCCAGGAATCGACGCAGGCGGTGCATGGCCGGTTCGATCTCGTGGTGGCCAATATCCTCGCCAATCCGCTGCGCGTGCTCGCGCCGGCGATCAGCGCATACCTCCGCCCGGGTGGCAGCCTGGCGCTGTCAGGGATTCTGGTCGAGCAGGTGGAACAACTGATCGCGGCTTACGCGCCTTACCTGCCACTTGCCGTTGCCGGAACGCGCGAAGGTTGGGTTTGCCTGGCTGGTGTAAAGAGCTAGCGGATGAAGACCCGCTGCTCAAGCTGCCAGACGATCTTTCGCGTCACCTCCGAGCAGCTCCGGGCACGTGCCGGCAGGGTTCGCTGCGGACAATGCCGGACGGTGTTCAATGCCCTCGATGGCCTGCTGGACGACGAGGCTTCGTCCGAAGCTGCTGTTGTCCGGCTCGCGCCGGTTGAACGGTGTGAATCCGCAGTACCACCCCCACCACATGCAACCCGCTCACGGCCGCAAGATCCGCAGGAGACGCTGCGAACGCCGGCACCTGCCGGCATGATTGCTTCCGAGCAGAATGTTCCAGTGCCCACTGATGGCGGTCTGGAGTCGCCGCTCGGCAGCCCATCGGAAACTACCCCTGATGTCCTCGACATTATCGCAGATGCGGAAAACCGCAACCCCTGTCATGACATCCAGGAAAGCACCGACGGCGATCGATGGCTGGGGGGCTCGACCAGCAGGGGTGCTCTGGCGCTCGGCAGTCCCGCCGCCAGGCCGTTTGCAATTGCGGCCGTGTTCCTGTCACTGCTGCTTGTCGGGCAGCTGGTCTTTCATTTTCGTACCGACATTGCCATTTCTGTTCCCCGCCTGCAATCTCCACTCGCCATGCTGAGCGACGTTCTGGGTGCCGACATGCCATTGCCACGGCGCGTCGGGATGCTCAGTATCGAGGCCTCTGATCTGCAGGTAGACCAGGAGCGCAAACAGTTGCTGACCTTGCAAGTGACGCTGCGCAACCGCGCGACGTACGCTCAGGCTTACCCGGTTCTCGAACTGACATTGACCGATACCAGCGACCGGGTAGTTGCCCGCCGTCTCCTCTTGCCCGACGAATATCTATCCGCCGCCGCGCTCGCAGAGCAAGCGTTCCCGGCGAGTACGGACGTCGATGTTCGCCTGTGGATTGAAACCAGCGAGATCACTGCTGCCGGTTACCGACTATACCTGTTTTACCCATGATTCAGCAGCCGCCAAAACGGCAGGCGACCGGTGCATGTCGCCATCAATGCTATACTTTTCCTCAAAGAAGTCCTCTAGACCATCGGGATGTCCATGTCCACTCTTATTTGCGGCTCAATCGCCTTCGACAACATCATGGTTTTCCATGATCGTTTCAAGAATCACATCCTGCCCGAGCAGATTCACATTCTCAACGTGGCTTTCCTGGTGCCCGAGATGCGGCGTGAGTTCGGCGGTTGCGCGGGCAACATTGCCTACAACCTGAAACTTCTCGATGGCGACCCGCTGATCATGGCAACGGTTGGTGATGATGCCGATCCCTATCTCGTACGCCTGGACGACCTCGGACTGTCGCGCGCGCATGTGCGCCGGATTGCCGGCAGCTTTACGGCGCAGGCGTTCATCACCACCGATCTCGACGACAATCAGATCACCGCCTTTCACCCGGGTGCCATGACCTACTCCCACCTCAATCGCGTGACCGATGTGCGGGATGCTACGCTTGGGATTGTTGCTCCTGACGGGCGTGACGGCATGCTCCAGCACGCGCAGGACCTCGCGGCCGCGGGGGTGCCCTTCGTCTTCGACCCCGGACAAGGCCTGCCGATGTTCTCGGGCGAGGAACTGCTGGGTTTCATGCGTCTGGCCAACTACGCCTGTTTCAATGACTATGAGGCGAAGTTGCTGTGTGATCGAACGGGCCGATCACTTGAGCAACTTGCGACCGAAGTGCAAGCGCTGATCGTCACCCTTGGGGGCGCAGGCTCGCGCATTCTTGCCGAAGGTCGTTGTCATGAGATTCCCAGTGTTCAGGCCGAGGCCGTCGTCGACCCCACGGGTTGTGGTGACGCTTACCGCTCCGGTCTGCTGTACGGTATTGCCGCCGGCTGGGACTGGGAGAAGGTGGGTCGCCTGGCAGCCGTGATGGGGGCGATCAAGATCGCTCATCGTGGTGGTCAGAACCATCGTCCAGGTCGCGCTGACATTTCAGACCTGTTTGCCAAGGCTTTTGGTAGTACCCCCTGGTAAAGGACACTGCAATGAACCTCCTCCGAGTGCTTCTCCTGATGCTGGTCAGCGTCACCCTTGCCGCTTGCGTGAGCAGTCAGTCGGCCAGTGTCTACTCGCCCCAACAGGCGCGGCAGGAGATGTCTGTCCGCCTGGGGACCGTCGAGAGCGTGCGGGAGGTCATCATGCAAGGCAGCAAGTCAGGTGTCGGCACACTGGCTGGTGCCGCAGTGGGTGGGGTGGCGGGGAGCAACATTGGCGGTGGTAAGGGGCAGATCGTAGGCGCGATTCTCGGTGCGGTGGCCGGCGGCTTGGCCGGTTCGGCAATAGAGGAAGGTGCGACCAGGAAAGTTGCGTTCGAAATCACGGTCAGGCTGAATGGTGGCCAACTGGTCGCCGTCGTTCAGGAAACTGACGAACGCTTCCTTCCCGGCGAAAGAGTGCGTCTTCTTTCCCGCGGTGGTGATACCCGCGTCACGCATTAGCCGGCAGTCAGCTACCGGTGGTTGTCCCCTGCGCCACTTTGCACTCATTGGCGAGCGGTCGCCCGCTGCTGGCATCCATCAGGACGCTTTTCCAGGGCAGGTCAATCCACAACAATCCGTTCTGTGGGTCCTCGTAGCGGGGGAGACCGGAGGCAGACCTTTGGCGCTCCAGTGTGTGACGATGGCCCTGCCAACGCAGTTCGATCAGGTTGAGGTTACCGGTAACCCGCTGAATCTCGATGCTCTGGCCGAACTCACAACGATAAACACCACTGGCGAGCTGCATTTTCAGTTGCTTCTGTTCCTTGCTGTTCTTGCCCCGCTCCTGGCGAGCGTCGGTAGTTGACCGTGCAGGCAGCGACTCGCTAGTTGCGCAGGCCGTCAGCACTCCAGCCAGGACACTCATGGCGATCAAGCGATTCAGGATCACCGCATGTTCCCAAGGTTAAGGAAAATGAAAAAATAGCATGGCCGGCAGCACCAAGGGCAGAAAATTTGTGCTGAAACTTCACCGCTGCCAGCCTCGATGCTATCCTTGATCGGTAGCGGCAGTCTTCTCGACCCACAACGACTCGTGATCGAGCCGTCACCGAAGCATAATTGAAGGAGCACCATATGGACGCCGATTGGGTCCTTGCCACCCTCAACGATGTCATGGATGCGCTGGAAGAGGCCATCGCCGAACTCGAATCGGAACCTGACGCGGTCGACGAACTGCTGCCCGACCGGATGCCGGTCATCTACGCCAAACTCAACTACGTGTGGAATAGCCGAAAGCTCGGCCCGGCAGCGATCGAAAACCTCGCACACGATGATCTGATTGCCTTCCCGAAGGACTTGCCCTTTTAAGCGCTGGCTCTGGTAGTCGTTGCGGGATCGATCGGCCGCCGGCCACCTGAGGTCGCGCGGCGGGAACGAGCCAGAGGCGCGCCGCCTGGTGCGTGCACCTGTCACCGCTGGGCGCGCAGACGCTTATCGATGCCAACCACGAGATAAGCAAGGACACCGAAGGCGAGGATCTCCAGCCATTCCCGGCCGCCGATCGGTGCCGTGGCGAAGAGGCGATTCATCAATGGCAGATAGGTCAGCAAGGCCTGCAGCAAGGCCATGATCAGTATTCCATACCAGATCGCGGGATTGGAGAACCAGCCGACGCGTCGCGCCGGGTGTGTCAATGACCGGCAGTTGAAGAGGTACATCGCCTCGACCACGACAAAGACATTCACCGCCACCGTGCGTGCTTCGGCAAGCGAGTTCCCTTGCGCCATTTCCAGCAGGAAGAGTCCGAAGGAACCGGCGAGCAGCAACAGGCTGACCAGAATGATTCGCCAGACCAGTGCCGCGTCGAGAATCGGTGTCGCCGGTGGGCGCGGCGGTCGATGCATGATGGCGCGTTCGATCGGCTCGAAGGCCAGCATCAGGCCGAGGAAGACGGCAGTCGTCATGTTGATCCAGAGAATCTGCAGAGGGGTAATCGGCAAGGTGGCGCCGGCGAGAACAGCAGCCAGGATTACCAGGCCTTCACCGAAGTTGGTGGGCAAGGTCCAGGTAATGAACTTCACCAGATTGTCGTAAACGCCGCGCCCTTCCTCGACTGCCGCTTCGATGGCAGCAAAATCGTCGTCCGTGAGCACCATGTCGGCAGCATCCTTGGCGACTTCGGTGCCAGCCAGGCCCATGGCGATGCCGATGTCGGCCTGCTTCAGGGCCGGTGCGTCGTTAACCCCGTCACCGGTCATTGCTACCACTTCTCCGTTGGCCTGCAGGGCACGCACCAGACGCAGCTTCTGAGACGGATCGACACGCGCGAAGACGTTGACTGTCCTGACAACGGCGCGTAACCCTTCGTCGTCGAGCGCGGCGAGGTCACGACCCGTCAGCGCCGTTTCGCCGTTGTTGGCAATCCCCAGTTGGCAGGCAATCGACAGTGCCGTGAATGCATGATCGCCGGTGATCATCTTCACCTCGACCCCGGCTGCATGGCAGGTTCTGACTGCGGTGATCGCTTTCGGGCGTGGCGGATCAACCATTCCCACCAGACCGATGAACTCCAGGCCGGCCTCGGACGCGCTAGGATCCAGCAACCGTGCCGAGCCGACGGCGAGACGTGCCACCGCCAGAACACGCAGACCGGTTTCCGCCATGTTGCGGGCGGCGAGCTCGATCTCCTTGTTGCGTACGGCGACTGCCAGCCCATCGGCATCGAGCATGCTCCGCGAGTGTGGCAACAACTGTTCGAGCGCCCCTTTGTAATAGGCCAGGCGGACGCCTTCGATGTCGTGCAGTGTCGCCATGTACTGGCGTGCTGAATCGAACGGGATTTCATCGAGGCGGGGAAACAGTTTCTGCAGAGTCCCTTCGTCAAACCCGGCCTTGCGTGCGACGACCAGCAGTGCGCCCTCGGTCGGGTCTCCGACAACCTCCCAGTGCCGGTTAGCCTTGTGCAGTGCAGCGTCGTTGCACAGTACGCCGGCCAGCAAGCATTCCCGCAACCCGCCGCCGATCTTCGTGCCCTCGCCGACCTTGCCATTGGGCGCATAGCCGTTGCCGCTGACTGTCGTGCGGAGGCCGCCAGCGTAAAGCTCGCGCACCGTCATCTGGTTCTCTGTCAGCGTACCGGTTTTGTCCGAACAGATCACGGTTGTACTGCCCAGGGTCTCGACGGCGGGTAACTTGCGGATGATGGCCCGCCGTTTGGCCATGCGCGAGACGCCGATGGCCAGGGTGATGGTCATCGCCGCCGGCAGGCCCTCGGGGATCGCTCCTACAGCGAGTGCCACCGCGGCCATGAACATGGAAAATGCCGACTCGCCGCGCCACAGGCCGACGGCAAAGGTGAGCACTGCCAGCAAGCCGATGGCAATCAGCAGCCAGTTGCTGAATACCGCCATTCTGCGCGTGAGCGGCGTCGCAAGATCCGGGGTGTCGGCGATCAGTCGCGAAATGCGGCCGGTTTCGGTACGGTCGCCGGTGGCCACCACGACGCCGGCCCCCTGGCCGCTGATCATCACCGTGCCCGCGTAAGCCATGTTGCAGCGCTCGGCGAGCAAGGTGTCCTCCGGCAGCACATCGTTGTGCTTGGCAACCGCAGTCGACTCACCGGTCAGCATGGCTTCAATGGCCCGCAGGTCTTTGGCCAGGAAGAGGCGCAGGTCTGCCGGAACCTTGTCGCCTGCCGTCAGCAGAACGACATCGCCGGGCACCAGTGCCGTCGAGGAAAGGCGCTGTTTGCAGCCACCACGCAGGACGGTAACTTCGCTTTTTAATGAGCGGGCCAGCGCAGCCAAAGCATTCTCAGCGCGACCTTCCTGAATGAAGCCGATCACCGCGTTGATCAGAGTGACGCCAAAGATCACCCCGGCATCGACCCATTCGCCGAGCAGGGCGGTTACCGTACCGGCCAGCAGCAGGACCAGGACCAGCGGCTGACCGAACTGCAGAGCAAAGCGGAGTAATGGCCCCTTGCCCGCTTTCGGTGTCATGCGATTCTCCCCGTGCACCGCCCGGCGCTCAAGCACCTCGTCTTCACGCAGTCCGTCGTCGAAGCTGGCTTCCAGGCGCGCCGCCGCTGTTTCAAGGGGGAGGCAATGCCAGGCCGTCGATTGTTGAGCCGTTTTGTCCATCTGGCGATCGTCCGAGGTTGCACGGCAAACGCCCCTGGCCCTGCGTTTGCCGGGAGAAAGTAGCGCTCAACGAGTGTTTTTCGATTATTCTATAACTTGTACAGTGGCCGTAAGGCTTGGCGCATGGCAGCAGATCGATGAGTGCAAGTCTTCCGCGCCGTGCTCACCACGTCCTTGTGACCTCCGCAATGATCTCACGCTGGACGCGATGCTGTCTGGGAGTGGGGCTGCTGGTGACGGTACAGTTGGTCGGCAATGCGCGTGCGCATCCCATTACCCAGCCCGAGGGGACGCCGATCGTCGGAATTGCTCGGCAGCAAACGGAGGTCGCTGCGGTGGCGCGAATCCCTGCAGGCACGCGTCCGTCAGCCGTCGCGGACACACTCGGGCATTTCCGTTCAGCGGTGGAAAATGATGGCCGCCCCGTTTCTCCCTCCAACCTCGCGTCGGGCAGCGACCGGGTGTCGTCAGAGTCCTGGCCTGGACGACTCGTCGTGGTCGAAGACGGCAATTCGGGAGTGGCCGGGATCGATCCGTCGGACGCCCTGTCAACTCTGCGCCCGATGGTGGACGGGAAGACACAACCGATCCGGGGTTCGTCGTTGTCCCGCCAGGCGACATCCGACCCCAACGTGGCTTCCGACGCCGGTGAGAGAATCGCCGCGCTGGTCCTCGAATTCGAGGGGTCGGTTGTTGAGGTACTCACCGCAGCCACGGATGCACGCATCGACCCGGATGGGAAAGTCACCTTCTCGTTGGCCGGCATCGAAGGTTTTCATTACGCTGCGCGTGGCGGGGAATTGTCTTTTGGGCACGGCGATGCTTCGCTGGCCATCGTCCAGCCGGCTGCCGGCTCGCTTGAGCAGCGCATGGAACAACGCAGTGCCCGTGGCCCACAACCCTTGACCCCGCCAGCAGGCTCGAACCCTGCCGGGGAAGTCTGGCAGCTGCTCAAGGAAATTCTGCAGTATCCCCTGGTCTGGCTGTTGCTCCTGCTGCTGTTGGTCGGCAAGGTCGCCCTGCTGGTCGCGCGCTACCGGGCCCGGCGGCGAACGCGCAGAAGCGGTTCCGGGAACCGGCACGCCAGGCTCAAGGTCAGGCGAACGCGCTTGCGGCACCGGATCAAGCGGGTAGCCTCATCAGCCAGCCTCCAGGAGCAGTAATCGCCGTAGTTGGCTCAGCCAACCGCGGTCGCCAGAAGAGGCTTGCGGTATACTGGCACAGACGCCGCTGCTTGCCGATGCGTAGTGGCCTTTGCTCCCAACTCTCCACCTCCCCAGGAATCCATCATGTTGCAGAAGTCTGCCTCTTTCCCTGGAATTCAGGGCCCCATCGTCACGATCGTCATGGATGGCTACGGCATTGCCAGGTCCGATGTCGGCAGCGCCATCGCTGCTGCCAGGAAACCCACCCTCGACCATCTCTTTGCCAAGTACCCGAATATCACCTTGCGCGCCCACGGTACCGCCGTGGGCATGCCTTCCGACGAAGACATGGGCAACTCCGAAGTCGGTCACAATGCCATTGGCGCCGGGCAGGTTTACAGTCAGGGCGCAGCCCTGGTTGCCGGAGCGATAGCCTCCGGGTCGATCTGGGAGGGCGCGGCCTGGCGGCAGGTCATTGCCGGGACCAAAGCCGGCCGCGGGGTGATCCACTTCATCGGCCTCTTTTCCGATGGCAATGTGCACAGCCACATCGATCATCTGCAAGCCCTGGTCCTGCGCGCCAAGGAAGAAGGTGTACCGGTGGCGCGGATTCACATCCTGATCGACGGGCGTGACGTCCCGGAAACCAGCGCCCTCGACTATCTGCTGCCTTTCGAGGCCTTCCTGGCCGACGTGAGCAGCGGCGGTTTCGACGCCCGCATTGCCTCGGGTGGTGGCCGGATGAACATCACCATGGATCGCTATGAGGCGAACTGGAACATGGTCGAAAAGGGCTGGCGCACGCATGTCCTCGGCGAGGGCGAACAGTACGATTGTGCTTCGGCTGCCGTAGAGGCATTGCGTCTCAAGTTTCCAGGAACGATTGACCAGGATCTGCCTCCGTTCGTGATCGCCAGCGGTGGCCGGCCCGTTGGTACCATCGAGGACGGTGACTCGGTCGTCTTTTTCAACTTTCGCGGCGACCGCTCGATCGAGATCACGCGTGCTTTTGAAGAGGCCACTTTCGACAAGTTCGACCGCGTGCGCGTGCCCAACGTGACCTACGCCGGGATGTTGCAGTATGACGGCGACCTCAAGCTCCCGAAGCGCTTTCTGGTCGATCCACCAGCCATTCTCGACACCATGGGCGAGTGGTTTGCCAAATCAGGCATTACCCAGTTTGCCTGCTCGGAAACGCAGAAATTCGGGCATGTAACCTATTTCTGGAATGGCAACCGCTCAAACAAGTTTGCCGGCGAGACCTATCAGGAAGTATTGAGCGACGTGGTACCCTTCGAGCAACGGCCGTGGATGAAGGCAGCGGAAATCGCCGATGCCATGATCGAAGCCCTGAAGAGTGGCCAGTACCGGACCTTGCGCTGCAATTTTGCCAATGGCGACATGGTCGGGCACACCGGCAGCTTCCGTGCGGCGACGATGGCTATCGAGGCGGTCGATCTGCAAATGGCACGCATCCTGTCGATGATCAACGCACTCGGCGGCGTGGCGCTGATCACTGCTGATCACGGCAATGCCGACGAGATGTACGAAATCGACAAGAAGACCAGGCAACCCGCGCAGAACCCGGATGGATCGTTCAAGGCCAAGACTTCGCATACGCTGAACCCGGTGCCTCTGATCCTCTACGACAACGTAACCGGCGGAAGACTGGCGCTCAGACAGGATCCCGGCGCCGGGCTTTCCAATATCGCGGCGACGATCGCCAATCTTCTCGGCCTGGAGAAGCACGCCAAGTGGGATGAGAGTTTGCTGCTGGTCAATTAGCACCAACCGGCCGTAGTCGGTGGGGGGCGCGACGCTAGCGAGCAGCGTTCCCCCCTGCCACCGTATGGCGCACTTTCGGCTACTTGCGGCGGCAGGGCTTTCCCTGATATGCGGTACCTTCCTTTCTGAATGACAGGGTCAGTGGACAGGGTTTGGCCGACGGCCGGCGACCCACTAAACGGGCCGCTTGCGCGTTGGCGCCGGGTCGCTCAAACCGTGCGCGGAATCTGGTCAGGATTCGGACGCCAAAGCGTCGCGAACGCTTTGGCGTTGGCCTACGCGTTCCTGGAAGGCGCGCAGCGCTGGCCACTGGCCGATGTCAATGGCGACTGCGCCGCCCCAGCGGAGGACGGTAAACAAGTAGCCATCGGCGACAGTGAACTGATCGCCCAGCAGAAAATGCTGGCCGTGCAGACGAGCGGCTACGAAGTTTAGCCGAGAGGCGAGGTTCTCTTTGACCCTCCGCTTGTACTCCTCGGGCGTATCCGGTTTTAACAGTGGGACGAAGGCCTGATGCAGTTCGGAGTTGATGAAACCGAGCCATTCCTGCAACTGGTAGCGTTCGAGCGTATAGGGTCGCGGCGCCAGGCCGCTTTCCGGCATGCGGTCGGCGATGTACTGGACGATGGCCGGGACTTCGGTGAGGCAAACGCCGTCGTCGAGTTCGAGTACCGGCACGTAGCCCTTGGGGTTGATGGCGGTAAAGTCGCTGCCGTCGGCGAGCTTGCGTTGGCGGATATCGACACGGACGAGGTCGAAATCGAGACCGGCTTCACGCAGGGCAATATGAGGCGCCAGCGAGCAGGTTCCAGGAGTGAAGTAGAGTTTGACGTCCAGGCTGCCGGGGACCAACTGCGGCAGCAGCGCCGGTTTATGGTCGTCTTCCGTCGACCAGGGGAGTCGGGTCACCTGGACGGTAAGGAAGCCGCTGTTGTTGCCGTAGGAAAAGGACGAGTCGTTGGCAAAGAAGTACAGGAAACCCGGTTCGATGATCTCGATCTCACAGCCGTTCGGAGTGGCGACCAGGCTGCTCTCGTCGTCGATGCGCGCGACCCCGTTGATGGCGCTTTCAATGAGACCGCTGAGCATGTTCTCCGAGTCTACGTTGTTCGCTTCCAGGTCGGGTCGCGGATGGATCGCCGCGATCAATGAAAACCATGGGCGTTCTTCCATGCGGCGGCTACCTTCCGCGAGTTGAAGGAACCACGCCTTCGACTCATAGCCCTCGGCGCCGGCGGGGACCTTCTTGTCGATCCATGCGCCCCTGGCCTCGATGCGGTACCTTTCGCCGACGTCCACCTCGACGCCGGAGGCATTCCACCATTTGTGGGCATACGCCGGGAAGCTCGTCGAGCCATCAACCGGCAGCTTCCGGAAGGGCAGGGGTTCCCGCTCCTGCTGCAGTTCTTCTTCGGGGTGCGGCTCATCCTTCGGGTAGAAACCGGCGCATGCCGGAAGATCTTCCAGCGCCCTGGGTCGATAATCGGCCCGCTCCTGCAAGCGTTGCAGAACACTCGGGTGGAGTTCTGCAGCTTCGGGGATCTTGCGTTCCTTGCTCGGTCGTGTTCGCCAAATCGGTCCACGGGTTTCGTCGTGTCGGTCCTGCAGGCAATCGGGGGTCAGCGTTTCGCTAAGCTGGCTGGGCAAGAGCCGCAGACCGGCATCAAGGTCGTTGACCTCGTGCATCATCCATTCGAGCGCAATGTCCGAGAGACCGTGGTTTTCGTATCCGCCCCCGACATCGGCATGCGCGCCGGGGAACCAGACCTGTTTGATCCCCTCGCGCTCGTCCCACAGCGTCGGTACAAAGTCGGCGCGCTCCTCGTCGATGGCCAGTGCCTGGCGAGCGTGCTCGACGCGCGGACTCAGTTCGCAATCACTGAATTTCAGGAAGCGGAGTTCGTCCCGGTCGACCAGGCGCAGGCCGTTGAATACCGGCACGCCCAGTTCTCCAACGGTATCCCAGACGCCGATCATGCGAATCGGGGTTTCGTCATGATGCCTCCAGAAACGCCCGCCGCGTTTCTTGCCGCGATCTTCCTTGTAGTTCAGCCAGATCCTCTCGGCCTGGTCGGCCGCACTGTCGTCGTCGGCATCTGCCGCCGGGATCAAGCCTGAGCGGGCAATGAAGGCCCCCAGACTGCGGGCAGCCCAGGCGCCGCGCGAGAAACCAAAAAGCCAGATCTTGTCGCCGCGCTGATACACCTGCGAGATCAACAGATACGCGTCAATCATGCTGTCGTGCAAACCGATTCCCTGCGTGCCGCCGAGCAACCCTTGCGACCGCCCACCGTTGCCGATGCTTTGGAGATAGAAGGCAACGAGTTCCTCGCTGCCCTTCACCAGATGCGAACGGATCGGTCCATTTTCCTCGACCTGCTGCTCCTCGCCGGCCAGCATCTGGAACAATCGGTACACATTGGTCTGCTCGATGGGGTCGTTCCAGGTGCCATCCATGCAAACAACAATCTGTCTGGTCATCGCTTCTCCTCATTGTCAGCGCGTCGTAACCCGAAACTCGCGAAAAGATCGCCTTGGGCGGGGATTGGACGTCGGGTTCACAAGCATACTCCGCTCGTCAAATGATTTGGGTCGGCGAAGGAACTCAAATCCTCCGACGAGTCATCCTGCCCGGGCGTGTGGCCAGTCGCTCCGGTTTCGCGAAACGGCTTGATCCCGCACGACCCTCGTCTGCATTCATTGAGTGGGTTTTCCATACCATGCGGCAAGCTGTCGGCAGGTTCACTCGGACGCAAAAAAACCGGCCGGCGCAGAATGCGCCGGCCGGTCTCCGAGAATCAAACGGCTACTTAGAGCGCAGCAGCGCGGCGACGGCGGCTCAGCCCCAAAGCGCCCAGGCCGCCAAGCAGCATGGCCATCGTCGCCGGTTCCGGCAGGCCAGGATCGCGCGAACCGGTGAACTCGGCATCGTCGAGCGTGAAGTTGTTGCCGCCACCGCCGGAGATCACAACCTTCGCAATCGCACCGATGGCATCGACCTGCAGAAACTCATTTGGGCTGCAACTGGAGCCGGAGCCGACATAATTCGCAGCGCACGCGCCGTTGGCAGTATCCAGAAGATTGTTGAGGCTGTCGTAGGCCTCAATCACCAGCGGCAGATTGTAGGTGAAAAAGCCGCTGAAGAAATCGACGGCCGTGGTGAAATTGAGTGTCATCGCCCCGCTCGGGTTGTAGACGACATTGATCCCGGAATGAGGCGGAAAAGCGGGATTCAGGGTGCCACCCAGGGTCAGGATGGTGGCGCCGGCGAAGGTGACGCCCGAGCCGAAGTCCTGGGTGGTGAACACGGTCAGGTCAGGAAAACCTTCGAAGGTGATGACGGATGCCGAACATGGAGCCGCCGCGCCGACGAGTGCGAGCGATACGACAAGTGCTTTCAATTTGCTGGTCATTTTGGTATCCCAAAAAATGGGGATAACAGGGAAGGTTTCAGGCTTCAAACCAAACGCTATCGGGTCAGGTTTTCAATTTATAAGCAAAGATCGCGCCAACAAAAAAACTTTATTGAATTCTTGATGTTGGTCGTCGCCCCTCGCGACGGGTGGCGCGGACTGTAAAATTCGCCGACACACATGTTGTGTTTTTGGGTGCAGGCGAGAGGCGCGTGCTTCAGACCTTGAACTGGTCAGCACTATAGAAGTTGTGCACCTCCCTCGCCAACTGCCGTGCTCGCACAGAGTCGCCCTGCTTGATTGCCTCGACATAGTCGCCCAAAACCAACTTCCAGAAGCTGTCTGCCGCCTGCTTCTGCTCGCCGAGCAGCGTCATCCTGATGGTGGGATCAAGCTTTGCCCGTTCCCAGAACAGATTGCGGTCGTCGTAGTCCTTCTTCAACGCTGACAGTTTTGCCAGCATCGGAGGAGACTCCTCTGCTTTGGCATCCAGGAGTTCGAGCACTGTCAACTCGGCTTCCAGGATATACAGCTGCGGCGGCAAAATTTCTGCCACCAGGTCTTTGCCTTGGCCCATGTCGTCCGCTGCCGTAGCAATGGAGCCGAGGGCAACCCAGACCATCACGGCAAAGGTACCCAAGAGCATGAGCATACCCGCCAGTATGCCAATCAACAGTGACCTGACGCTCAGATTCCGCAACTTCAGTCCCCCTTTGCAACAGCGGCTATTGCCTGTCTTTCAACGTTACTCCACCCCTTGCGCTGCGAGCCAGGGAAAACCATGTTCTACGAACGGGTCGAGTGACTGGGCGCCGGTGTGCGTGGTCTTGTCAGGGCCACCACTGTTGTCGATATCTGGGCCTTTGCCAATAGAACAGAAGATACCGCTGGGAAGGGGTTTGCGCCTGTCCTTCAACAGGTGCCGCAACAGGCATCCGCTGGTGCAGTGCTATCGCTTGCGGCGTACGGTCAGGCGGCGGGTTTCCTGCACGAGGGCGAGCAGCCCGGCCAAGGCTTTGTTGACCGCTTCGGAGGTCGGAAAGGCCTTGTGGATTTCGGGATCGAGGACGACCACATGGTTTTCCGGCGGACCATTGCTCCGTTGCGCCAGGGGTTTGAAGTACTTGCCGCGCACACCCACTCCGACCTGCTCGCTGGTCGATTCCGGTTTGCCCTGGTCGGGCTTTGGCGGTGGAGCTTCTTCATAGCGCGTTGCCTTGCCGGCGCTGATGATACGCAGCTTGTTGTGGCGCTCGGTATGCACCACCACCAGCAGGCGCCCTTTCCTGGAGATCCCGTAGGTCCGGCTGCGGTGTTCGGATTCGAAGGTCAGGGCCATCGGATCGGCAAAGACACTGACCGCCTCGTCGAACGACACGCCATGTTTCTGCAGGTTGCCTGCGGCCTTGTGATCATCCCACTCATAGTTGAACATGGTCGTTCCTCTGAGGTGAAACTAGCGGCGAGAGGTGGTCGCGATCGCCCTTGGCGTGCATCAACCGCGGGTTGGAGCAGAATCAGCCTTCGGCCACAGCACCATCTGCGTACACCGGAACAGGGCCAGACGGCGGCCGTCTTCACCGCTCACTTCGGCGTCCCAGACCTGCGTCGTTCGCCCGCTGTGCACTGCTGTTGCCGTGCATAGCAGGACGCCTTCGGTCAGCGTGCCGAGAAAGTTGGTCTTCAGCTCGATGGTCGTGAAACTGTCGGCGCCAACCGGCAGGTGCGCGAAGGTCGCGTAACCGGCGCTGGTATCGGCAAGGGCAATCACCGTGGCGGCGTGCAGGAAGCCGTTCGGCGCCAGCATCTCGGGCCGGATCGGTAGGCGGGCGGACAAGCGCCCGGGCTCGATGGCGGTAATCTCGATGCCGAACCAGCCGGGCAGATGGCCGGGGCCGCGCGTGTTGAGCGCAGCGACCGTGAACTCGGGGCGCAGAATGTGCCGGCGCATGCTATTCGCTTGCCACGGCGCGGCCGATCACCAGCCGCTGGATGTCGTTCGCGCCCTCGTAAATCTGGCAGACGCGCACATCCCGATAGATGCGCTCGACCGGGAAGTCGCTGACGTAGCCGTAGCCGCCGAGAATCTGGATGGCGTCGGAGCAGACCCGCTCAGCCATTTCGGAAGCGAACATCTTGGCCATCGACGCTTCCTTGAGGCAGGGCTTGCCGGCGTCCTTGAACGTGGCCGCACGCCACACCAGCAGGCGGGCGGCATCGATCTGGGTGGCCATGTCGGCGAGGCGGAAGCTGACCGCCTGATGCTCGATGATCGGTTTGCCGAAGGTTTCGCGCTCCTTGGCGTATTGCACCGCGGCTTCGAAGGCGGCACGCGCCATGCCGACCGACTGGGCGGCGATGCCGATGCGGCCGGCTTCGAGGTTTGACAGCGCGATGCGGTAACCGTCACCTTCCTTGCCGAGCAGGCACGACGCCGGCACCCGGCAGTTCTCGAAAAGGATCTGCGCGGTGTCGGAAGCGCGCTGGCCCATTTTTTCCTCGATGCGGGCGACTATGTAGCCCGGCGTCTCGGTCGGGACCAGGAAGCAGGAAATGCCCTTTTTGCCGGCAGCCTTGTCGGTGACGGCGAAGACGATCGCTACCTGGGCGTACTTGCCGGTGGTGATGAACTGCTTGACGCCGTTGAGCACGAAATGGTCGCCATCGCGGTCGGCGCGGGTGCTGATCGCCGCTGCATCGGAACCGGTATGCGGCTCGGTGAGGCAAAAACAACCGAGCATCTCGCCGCGCGCCAGTGGTTTGAGCCAGGTTTCCTTCTGTTCGTCGCTGCCATATTTCATGGTAATACCGCAGGCCAGCGAGTTCTGCACGCTGACGATGGTCGAGGTCGCCCCGTCACCGGCAGCGATTTCCTCGATGACCAGCACCAGCGACATGTAGTCCATGCCGGCACCGCCCCACTCTTCGGGTACGACCATGCCGAGTGCGCCGAGCTCGCCGAGTTCGCGCAGCGCCTCGGCGGGAAAGGTGTGCTGGCGGTCCCATTCGGCGGCAAAGGGGGCCAGGCGCTCCTGCGCGAAATCGCGCAGCGAGTCGCGGATCATTTCCTGCTCCTGTGTCAAGATCATGCCACTTTCTCCTTGCTGATGACGCCGGCCGCAAGGCGCGCGCCGGCGTGATTGGTGATGACGACGCCGGCGATGACCAGCGCCCCGCCGGACAGAACGGCGACCCCGAGACGTTCGTCGAGCAGCACCGCACCGAGGATGACGGCGCTGACCGGAACCAGGTTGATGAATGCCGCCGAACGCGTGGCGCCGATGCTCTGCACGGCCTCGGCGTACCAGGTGAAGGCCAGTGCCGTGCCGAACAGCCCGAGGAATACGATGGCGCTCCAGCCGCGCCAGGTCGTCTCCGCCAGCAGAAACAGCGAACCCTGCAGCAGCGCCGCGACGGTGAGCATGATCCAGCCGGTGAGGCTGGCGCCGAAGGTCATCGCCAGCGGCGACAGCGAGCGCGTGCCACGCCGACCGACGAAGGTATAAACCGCCCACAGCGCACTACAGCCGATGATCAACCATTCGCCGAGGCCCACCTGACCGGTGAACAGCAGTCGTGGGTCGCCATTGGTGACCACCAGAAGGCAGCCGAACATCGCCAGTACGATTCCCGCCGCCTTGGTCGGTGACATCGGCGCGCCGAACAGCAGCCAGTCACTGGCGGCGACCAGCGCCGGCGTCAGAGCGACCACCAGCGCGCCACGGCCGGCTTCGATCATCGTCATCCCGTAAAGGAAACAGAGGTTGTAGAGGAAGATGCCGCTGGCACCGAGTGCGGCGAGGGTGAACCATTCCTTGAGCGACCAGCGCGGGCGCCCCTCATGGACCACCACCAGCGTCCCCAGGACCAATGCCGCGAGCAGGAAACGCCAACTGGCGACGGCCAGCGGCGACGCCTCGCTGACCGCCACGCGGGCGGCGATCCACGTCGCCCCCCAGATCAGGGCGGTGGCGACCAGCTTCAGATAGGTCAATGGTGATGCGGGCACTCGTCGGATCCCCGGGGGCAGGGCAATGGTCGCACCACCGCGGTGGTGGATGTCCGTAGTCGTCGCGCAACGACAGCGGCGCTCAAGTCGGCAGCGCCTCTAGCGCCATGCGGTAGCCGGGCAGCAGGTCATCGCCGTGGTGTACGGTGAACCCGAGGTCGCGCATTAGCCCGTCCTTCAGTCCGTAGATCCAGCCATGCACGGTAACCGGCTGACCGCGTTGCCAGGCGTCCTGGACGACGAAGGTCTGGCACACATTGGCCACCTGTTCGAGCACGTTGAGTTCGCAGAGCCGATCATGCTGCCGCTCAGGCGGCAGGGCATCGACCAGCGCCAGATGCTTGTCGTGCACGTCGCGCACATGTCGCAGCCAGATGTCGACCAGTCCGGCGCGGTCACGATTGAGGGCGGCCCGTACACCGCCGCAACCGTAATGGCCGACGACCATGATGTGCCTGACCTTGAGCACATCGATGGCGAACTGAATCACCGACAGGCAGTTGAGGTCGGTATGCACGACGACATTGGCGACGTTGCGATGGACGAAGACCTCACCCGGCAGCAGGCCAACAATCTCGTTCGCCGGCACGCGCGAATCGGAGCAGCCGATCCACAGGTAGGCCGGCGTCTGCAGCCGCGACAGTTTGACGAAATATTCGGGATCGACCTGCTGCATGCGGCTCGACCAGGCACGGTTGAAGTCGAAGAGGTGGAACAGGTTTTCGTTGGCGACTTCTTCCTCGGACCAGTTCTCCAGATCGAGCGCCAGGAACATCGTGCCCTCGACCGGCGTCTGGTAGTACGCCGGTGTCTCCTTGAAACCCAGTTCGCGATAGAGCTTGACGGCGACGCGCATGGCCGGCAGTGTGTCGAGCAGCAGCTTGCGGTAGCCGATGGCCTTGGCCGCCTTGATCGCCGCCAGCGCCAGATCGCGGCCCACTTCGAAACCGCGCTGGCCAGGTTCCACATACAGCCGCTTCATTTCGCAGAGTCCGGCCGAAAACGGTCGAATACCGACGCAGCCTGCCGGCTGACCGTTGCGTTCGGCATAGAACAGACGGCCGGACGGCAGTGCATAGGCTCCCGGCAGCGAAGCCATCTCCTCCTCGAAGTTCTGGAACGACAGGTCGACGCCGAGCCAGGCTGCGTAATTGCGAAAGAACTGGCGAACGTGTTCGAGGGCGATCGTATCTTCGGCGGTGAGCGCGCGCAGCGTGTTGGTCATAGCCGGCTCACAGCGTCTCGGCGAAGAGTTCGCGACCAATCAGCATGCGTCGGATTTCGGAAGTGCCGGCGCCGATCTCGTAGAGCTTGGCGTCGCGCCACAGCCGCCCGGCCGGATAATCGTTGATGTAGCCGTTGCCGCCGAGCGTCTGGATCGCCTCGCCGGCCATCCAGGTCGCTTTTTCGGCGGCATAGAGGATCGCTCCGGCGGCGTCCTTGCGCGTCGTTTCACCGCGATCGCAGGCCTGGCCGACGGCATAGACGTAGGCCCGGCAGACATTGAAGGTGGTATACATGTCGGCGAGCTTGCCCTGCATCAATTGAAATTCACCGATCGACTGGCCGAACTGCTGGCGGTCATGCACGTAGGGGAGCACCAGATCCATGGCCGCCGCCATGATTCCCAGCGGGCCGCCGGCGAGCACGGCGCGCTCGTAGTCGAGACCGCTCATCAGCACCCGCACTCCGCCATCGACGTTGCCGAGCACGTTTTCCGCGGGGACCTGGCAGTCATCGAAGAACAGCGGGTAGGTGTTCGAGCCGCGCATGCCGAGCTTGTCGAGCTTGGCGCCGCAGGAGAAGCCGGGCATGCCCTTTTCGACGATGAAGGCGGTGATGCCGCGCGGCCCGGCGTCGATGTCGGTCTTGGCATAGACCACCAGGGTGTCGGCGTCACCCCCGTTGGTGATCCACATCTTGCCGCCGTTGAGAACGAAACGCTCGCCCCGGCGCTCGGCGCGCAGTTTCATGCTCACTACGTCCGAGCCGGCGTTGGCTTCCGACATTGCCAGTGCGCCGACGTGTTCGCCGGAAATCAGCTTCGGCAGGTAGCGATCCTTCTGCGCCGCCGTGCCGTTGCGACGAATCTGATTGACGCAGAGGTTGGAGTGCGCGCCGTAGGATAGTGCGACACTCGCCGAGGCACGGGAAATCTCCTCCATGGCCACGATGTGCGCGAGATAGCCCAGCCCGATGCCGCCGTACTCTTCCTCGGCGGTAAGACCGAGCAGGCCCATGCCACCCAGCTTGCGCCACAGGTCGGCGGGAAACAGGTTGTCGCGATCGATGGCTTCGGCACGCGGCGCAATTTCGTCGGCGGCAAAGGCACGCACGCTGGCGCGCAGCATGTCGATGGTTTCGCCATGGGCAAAACCGAGGCTCGGGTATTCCATGTCTCTCGCTCCTTGATCAGGTTTTGACGGCTGGTTCCTTTTTGCCGTGTATCGACATGATTGTCTGCTGCAGCAGTGCGCAAGCGGTCTTTTTGCCGTTCTTGACGGCAAACACCTCGGCGCGGGTGACGATCAGCGTGCGCCCGTAGCGAACTACCGATCCCTCGGCAATCAGCAACTGTCCGTCGGCAGGAGCCAGCAGGTTGAGCTTGTACTCGACGGTCAGCACCTCGGTTTCGGCGGTAGTCAGAGTACTCGCGGCATAGCCGGCTGCCGAATCGGCAATCATGCCGACCACACCGCCATGGACGAAGCCGTGTTGCTGCGTGATCTCGGGCTTGAACGGCAGGTGGATCTCGGTGTAGCCTGGCTCGACCACCGGCATTACCGCGCCGATCAGCGTCATCGCTTCCTGGCGCGCAAAACTGGCGCGGACGCGTTCGGAAAAATGTGGGTCCTGGGCTTTGTGCATGGCCGCCGTGTGGAGTTTGAAGGGCATCTGGACGTTGCTGCCTGACCGTTCCAACGCAGGGCTGCTCGCAGCCGGATCACGTGTAGAATGGTGCGCACTCGGAGCCTCCGCAAGCAGGCCCCTGAGGCGCGCAGTTTATACCCTTCAGAGCTTTTTACAATCCGCCCCCAGATGCTGCCAGATTACCCTTTCGCCACGCCACCCGCTGCCGGGGAAACCTTTGAGGTTTCCCCGGGTATCCACTGGTTGCGGATGCCGTTGCCCTTCGCGTTGAACCACATCAATCTCTGGTTGCTCGAGGATGATGCCGGCTGGACCATCGTCGACACCGGCTTCGCCCTCGATATGGTCAAGGCGTGCTGGCAGCAAATCCTCGCCCGACTGCCTTCGACCCCGCGTGGCGGAAAGATCGCGCGCATCATCGTGACGCATTTCCACCCCGATCATCTCGGCCTTGCCGCCTGGTTGCAGGAGCAGACGGGGGCACCAGTGTGCATGACGCTGGGCGAGTATCTGACTGCGCATGCGGTCTGGCACGAAGTCGGAGGGCACGGCAATCAGCCGATGCTGCAGCAGTTCCGCATACACGGGCTCGATGCCGACCGCTGCGCCGCGCTGGAGCGGCGCAGCGGCGCCTACAACCGTGGCGTACCGAGTTTGCCGTCGCACTACCAGCGCCTGTTTGGCGGCGACCGGATAGCCATTGGCGGATATCGCTGGCAAGTCCGCATCGGCTTCGGCCACTCGCCGGAACACGCCGCGCTGTACTGCGCCGAGCTCGGCGTGCTGATTTCCGGCGACATGTTGTTGCCGAAGATCTCGACCAATGTCAGTGTCTTTGCCGTTACTCCGCTGGCCGACTCGCTCGGCGACTATCTGCAGTCGATCGACCGTTATCGCGAACTCCCCCCGGAAACCCTGGTCCTGCCCTCGCACGGCCTGCCATTTCACGGCATCGAGAACCGGGTCGATGCCCTGCATGCCCACCATCAGGAGCGCCTGCAGGTCCTCGAAGAGCACTGCAACACGCCGCGCAGCGCGGCCGAGTTGCTGATCACCCTGTTCCCCAGGGATCTCGACACGCATCAGACGATGTTCGCCATGGGCGAAGCGATTGCCCACCTGAACCGGCTTGAACACGCCGGACGACTGCTGCGCCTGCAGGACGACCAGGGGCGGGTGCGTTTTGTCAGGAAAGCGGCCGCGGCGGCGGCCACCTGACGCGGCAGCCTTCGATCGGCATGCCGGCGCCCGCAAGCGAAGGAGAGGCTGGCCCCTTGCCGGCTCCGCTGGAGTCCGCAAGGAACTATGCGACCATGGCGCAACACGCCTCGCGGCTGCTGGCCGGCTACCTGCAGCGCCTGACCCGGAATAGCCGTGTGGCCTTTTCGCCCGAGGGACTTGCGGTTGCCAGGGCCTGCATGGATCTCTCGGCACGCCTGCTGGTCAATCCCTACCGTTTGGCACAGGCGCAAATGGAAGTCGTGCACGACCATTTGCTGTTGTGGCGGCAGGCGATGCTGAAAGCCATGGGCATGCCGTCACAGACGCTCGCCGAACCCGACGGCGAAGACCCGCGCTTCAGCGACCCGGCATGGGAAGAGAACTACCTCCTGGACTTCATCAAGCAATCGTACCTGATCACGGCCCGTCACCTGCAGCAGACGATCGAACAGGTCGAGGGCCTGGATGAGGCCAGTCAACGCCAGGTGAGATTGCTCACGCAGCAATACCTGGATTCGCTATCGCCGACCCATTTCATTCTGACCAACCCGGAAGTACTGCGCGAAACGCTGCACAGCAAGGGCCGCAACCTGGTCGATGGCTTGAAGAACCTGCTCGGAGACCTGGAAACCGGTGTCGCGTCGGACGGTCCAGGCGCTGGGTCCGACGAGCGCCGCCTCGTTGGATGCCCCGCCAATCCCCGCGGAACAGTGATCTTCCGGAACCGGTTGATGCAGTTGCTCCACTTCGAGCCGACGACCCCCCGGCATTACAAGATACCCCTGCTGCTGCTGCCGCCCTGGAGCAACCGATATTACCTCCTAAACCTGCGGCAGGATGACTCCTTCGCCAAATGGACGAGCGAGCAGGGCTTCACGACCTTCATGGTCAGTTGGCTGAAGCCCGATGAAGCCGTCACACGCACGACTTTCGAAGATTACCGTACCGATGGCGCGATGGCCGCGATCACGGCGGTCGAAAAAGCCACTGGCGCGACGCGCGTCCATCTTGCAGGCTACTCCCTCGGTGGCAACCTGGTGATAAGCACGCTCGCCCGCATGGCGGCAATCGACGACCAGCGTGCCGCTTCGGGAAGTATTCTGGGGGCGATGATCGAGTGCCCGGATTTGGGCGAGTACGGTGGCGTGGGCGGATCGGACGTCGCCCAGGTCACGGTGCCGCGCTACTTCTTTTCGACCATCGACGACCATGTTTCGTCATGGAAACGCAGTTACCGTGCTGCGCGCCTGCCGAGCGGGCCGGTCCGGTTCGTTCTCGGGGGCTCGGGCTTGTTTGCCGGCGTCGTCCATCCACCTTCGCCCAGCCGGCATGGCTACTGGACCAATGAAATCTTGCCGGCGGCACCTGACGATTTTCTCGCCGGCGCGGCCAAGCACCTGGGTTCGTGGTGGGACGACTGGCGGCAATGGCTGCTCGCGCAGCCGGAGGGCCATGTGCTGGTGCCGACAGGCATGCCCAGCGACGCTGCACCCGAGATGCTCCAGGACAGGCTCCGCTGCCAACCCGATTCGCAGCAATGAACCGCCTGCCGGGCACGAACGGTTCATGTCGTGCGCTGCGGCACGGTGGTACCCAGCGCTGTCGCTTGGCGTAGAATGGCTGGACCATGAGCACCACCCTCCTTCCTGACTATTGCGGCGGCGGCATCGTGAATCTGATGCAGAGCATCGCCACCGCCTGCGGCAGCACGCTTGCTCGTTATCCGCAATTGGCGACCCTGCCGGCAGTCACGCTGAGCAGGGCACGCCATGTGCTCCTGCTGGTCATCGACGGGCTGGGCCAGCGTACCCTGGTCCGACACATGGCCGCCAGCCCGCATCTGCATCAGCACCTGCTCGGCAGCATGACTTCGGTGTTTCCATCGACCACCGCCAGCGCCATCACGGCGATGATGACCGGGCTCGCGCCAGCGCAGCACGCTCTCACCGGCTGGCACATGCACCTCGACGAAATCGACCAGACGCTGGCCATCCTGCCGCTGCTGCCCCGCATGGGGCCTGTCCGCCTGTCCGCCAACGAACTGCCGCCGAGACTTTTCGAACATGCGTCCCTGTTTCAGGGGCTCGACCGCGAGTCCTGGGTGGTGGCACCAAAGAATATCGTCGGCAGCGCCTTCAACGCCTGGCACGCGCGCGCGGCCCAGACCAGGGCCTACGGTTCACTCGACGAAATGTTTGCCTGCCTGGGCGAGCTGTTGCAGGAAACCGCAATACCGCGTTATATCTACGCCTACTATCCGGACCTCGACAGTTATTCGCATCATTACGGAACCGACAGCCGACAGGCGGTGCACACGCTGGCCGCTTTCGATGGCCTCTTCGGCGACTTCCTGCGGCGGGTGCGCGGTAGTCGCAGCTGGGTGCTGGTTACCGCTGACCATGGTTTCATCGATTCGCCACCGCGACGGGTGATCAGTCTCGACGACCATCCGCAGCTCGGCGAACTGCTGCTGCGTCCCCTTTGCGGAGAGCGCCGGGTCGCCTATTGCTACGTCGCGCCGGACAAGCGACCGGTTTTCGAAGCTTATGTCCGACGCCATCTCGCACGCGCAGCGCACCTCTATGCCAGCGACAGACTGATCGCTGCCGGCTGGTTCGGTCCCCCGCCGTATCATCCGCGCCTGTCGTCCCGAGTCGGCGACTACACGCTGGTGATGAAGGACAACTGGACGATCAAGGACTGGTTGCCAGGCGAGAAGCGCTTTGCCATGCTCGGCGTCCATGGCGGCATCAGCGCCAGTGAAATGCGCGTCCCGCTAATCGGCCTTCTGGCCTAGCAGCGGCTGCCGGCATCGCGCACGCGCTTCATTCCAATGAGAGTACACAAATGGCCAACGACAACCCCAAGAGCGCACAAACCGATCGTCTGATTGCCGACGCTGTGCGCAACCGCCTTGGCCGCGAGGCGGGTTACCGTGAACAGGCACTCAAGATCTACCCGTGGATCTGTGGGCGCTGCGCCCGCGAATTCACGCACCAGAACCTGCGCGAACTGACCGTGCATCACCGCAACCACAATCACGACGACAATCCCGGCGACGGCAGCAACTGGGAACTGCTGTGCCTCTACTGCCACGATAACGAACACTCGCGACAACTCGACTCCGAAGCCGCGCGCCGGAGCGGCATCCACTCGCTTGGCGCGTCGACCAAGGCTGCGGCGACGGCACAGCCCTTTGCCAACCTGAAAGACCTCCTGAAACGCCGTTAACGGTCATTGCCGTTGCCAGGCTGCGCTGCCGCCCTGCGGCGCGCAGCGTGCGGACTCATAAGCACAGAATGAATAGTCAATACAACTTCAGCATCCTCGAAGACATCGCCAGCGATCTTTCCGGCGAGGTGGTTTCCTTTCCGATTTTCCTTGACATCACCTTCCAGGTGCGCAGCGCGCTGCGGAAACCCGACCTGACCATCGAACAACTGGGCACGGTAGTCAGTGCCGAACCCCTGATGAGCACCAAGATCATCCGTTTGGCAAACTCGGCGGCGATCAACCGCTCCGGGCGGCCCATCGTCGACATCAACAGTGCGATTGCGCGGATCGGCATGGAGGCCGTACGCACCGTCTCCTTTGCCGTCGCCATGGAGCAACTGCTCAGTTCGAAGAAGATGGCGCCGTTCGAAGCGTTGTCGCGTCGGCTATGGGAGCACACCATGCACGTGGCCGCCCTGTCGCGCGTATTGGCTCGCCGACTGACCCGGGTACATCCTGACGAAGCGATGTTTGTCGGACTGGTCCACGATATCGGTGTCTTTTACCTGCTCTCGCGGGCTGCGAGCTTCCCTGAACTGGTCGACGATCCGGCCGAGTTGCACCAGTTGCTGGTGCAGTGGCACGACAGTATCGGGCATGCACTGCTGGCGGCCATGGGGTTGCCGGAAGAGATCCTGGTGGTGGTGCAGGAGCATGAGATGGAGTGTAGCGTAGCTAGCCCGACGACGCTCGCCGAGGTGATCTTCGTGGCCAACAAGCTGGCCAATGTACAACACGCGTGGCGAGATCCCACGCTCTGCGAGCCGGTCGACGCCAGCATTCTGTTTGAGTTGTTTGACGCCGAAGGGCTCAGCACGCTGCTTGTCGAGTCGGCCGAAGACGTTGCCTCTCTGAAGAGCGCTCTGGGAACTTGAAACCGTGGCGCGGCAGGCCTGATCCTGGCGCGTCCGAAGCACGCTGACTACAGGCGCCGGATCTTGTCGAGCAGCGCACTGGTCGAGGTCTGGTGAATGAACGGCAAGGACAGTACTCGCCCCCCCCAGTTGGTGACTTCACGGTTGCCGACGATTCGCTCGATCGGCCAGTCGCCACCCTTTACCAGAATCTCCGGCCGGCAATCGAGGATCCGTTGCAGCGGTGTATCCTCGTCGAACCAGGTGACCAGCGTCACCGATTCGAGAGCGGCGATCACCGACAGTCGATCAGACAGGGTGTTTACCGGACGGTCGTCGCCCTTGCCAAGGCGCCTGACCGAGGCATCGGCGTTGAGCGCCACGACCAGCGACGCACCAAGCGCACGCGCCTCGGCGAGAAGGGTGACATGACCGCGGTGCAGAAGGTCGAAGCAGCCGTTGGTAAACACCAGTGGGCGTGGCAAGACGAGCAGGCGCGGTGCGATCTCGCCGGGGGCAATGATCTTGCATTCGAAGGCCGGCAGGCCGGTCGATGATCGGGACATGGTATGGGGCATGCCTCACTCGGCGAAGAACGCTCATCGTACCGGTTCTCGAAACGCGGGCCAAGCGCTGTTTGCGCATCCGATCGGTCATTGCCAGGCGGCCCCTCCGGGGTGGCGAAAATTGTGAGCGCGCACGCGCAGTTCATTTTTCGGTATCGTTAGATCCGTCAATCGTACTCCGAGGACCGACCGATGCGTCGTCATTACCCGTTGCACGTCCATATCTCGACGCTGTTTCTGGCGCTGATCCTGCTCGTCTGCGGCGTCCTCGGAGGCATAGGCTACCAGCTCAGCTCGGACCTGCTGGCCGCGTCCGCCGCCGACCTGACCACCCGCATCAGCCGCGAAGCGCTGCTCGAAATGGAACACATCATCGAACCGGCGGAGGTGGCCACCCGCCTGCTGAGCCTGCAACGGGTGACCACTGCCACTTCCCTCAAGGAACGTCTCGACAGCGTCGAATTTCTGCGCGCGGCGCTAGACAGCTCTGCGGCGCTGTCGTCGCTCTATGTCGGCTACGACAATGGCGACTTCTTCCTCGTCGGCCGTGTCGGGCAGGGCAGTGAAGCCGAGGCCTCGCGAATACCGGTCGGCGCCAGCTACGTCGTTCAGAGCATCGAGCGGGCGGGCGGCGCCGAGGCCCGTGGCCGCTTCATCTATCTCGACGCCAGGCTGAAGATCCTGCGCGCAGACGACCGCCCGGACTACGCTGCCGCCTACGATCCCCGGCAGCGGCCCTGGTTTCAGCAGGCGCAGTCAGCGTCGACACAGGTCAAGACACCGCCTTATCTGTTCTACTCCAGCCGCAAGGTCGGCACCACCCTGGCCAACCGTGCCGGCGGTGGGCACGCGGTGGTGGGCGCGGACATCCTGTTGCATACCCTGGGTAAGATACTGGCTACCCGGAAGGTGACCCCGGGCAGCGAGATGGTGCTGGTCAATTCTCAAGGTTACGTTCTGGCCTTCGAAGACCTCGACCGGATGGTGATGGCGTCTCCCGAGAGCGATGCTGCTCCCAAACTGGCCCGGCTTGACGAACTCGGCGTGCCGGCGCTGGTGTCGCTCATGGAAACGGTGAGAAACATGCCCGGCCAGGCTGCCCGGAGCCTGCGCGTCAAAGTCCGGGACGACGGTTGGCGGGTCTCGGTCAACCCGCTGTTGCTCGAAGGCGTGCCGCCGTTGTATCTGGTCACCGCGATTCCCGAGAGCGAGTTGATGGCCGGAGCACTGCAACTGAGACAGCACTCGGCGGTCGCCACGCTGGTCGTCCTGCTGATCACGATCCCGTTGACCTGGCTGCTGGCGCGCAGCATCGCGCGTTCGTTGGGCAGCCTGGCCAACGAAGCCGAGGCAATCCGTCACTTCGAGTTCACACAGCCGATCATGCTTGAGTCTTCGATCAGGGAAGTCAGCGAACTCGCGCAGACCATGGACAGCATGAAACGAACAATTCATCGCTTTCTCGACATCAGCCACGCCGTTGCCGCGGAACAAAACTTCGACAGCCTGTTGCCGCGTCTGCTCAGGGACACGCTCTCGGCATCCGGAGCGCGCGCCGGCATCCTTTACCTCGCCGAAGAAACGCAACTGAAGCCGGCAGCGGCGCTCGATGAGACCGGGTCGGCATGGGCTGGCGAATTGCCTGCGCTGGAAATCTCGAACAGCGGGTCATTGCTCGGTGCCGCCCTCATCGATGGCAGCGCGCGGGCCGAACGGCTCCAGCCCGATGACATCAGATGCCTGGGACTCGCGACCGCTGATCTGTCCGGGGTAACGCACGCGATTGCCCTGCCGCTGCTCAATCGGCAGACCGAACTGGTCGGGGCGATGGTCCTGCTCTGCGACAGCGCAACCGACAGCAGCCGTCTGAGCTTCGTCAAGGCGCTGTCCGGGTCGGCGGCGGTATCACTCGAAAGCAAGGCGCTGATCAAGGCCCAGAAGGACCTCTTCGAAGCTTTCATCAAGTTGATCGCCGCCGCAATCGACGCCAAGAGCCCGTACACCGGCGGCCATTGCAAACGCGTCCCTGAACTCACCGAGATGCTGGCCGACGCCGCCTGCGAGGCGAGCAGCGGTCCCTTCCAGGACTTTCAGTTGAGCAAAGACGAAAGGGAGGCGCTACACGTCGCCGCCTGGCTGCATGACTGCGGCAAGGTGACTACCCCCGAATACGTGGTGGACAAGGCCACCAAGCTGGAAACGATCCATGACCGTCTCCACGAGGTACGGATGCGCTTCGAAGTGCTCAAGCGTGAAGAGGAAATACGCTGCCTGCAAGCGATTGCCGACGGCGGCGATGAACCCTCGCTGCGTGCCGGACTCGCTGCCGAATTGCTGCGGATCGACGACGATTTCGCCTTCATTGCCAACTGCAACGAAGGTGGCGAATTCATGGCGCCGCAGAAAATCGAGCGCCTGCAGGCGATCGCCAGGCGTACCTGGTGGCGCACACTCGATGACCGTATCGGTATTTCCGAGGAGGAGAAGCTGCGCAAGGCGCGCACACCGCCCGCCGCGCTGCCGGTCGCCGAACCGCTGCTGGCCGACAAGCCCGAGCACCTCTTCCCGAGACGCCCACAGGATCAAATGCCGGCAGACAACCGCTGGGGGGTTCGCATGGCCGTTCCGACGCTGCTCTACAACCGCGGCGAACTTTATAATCTCGCGGTCGAGCGCGGTACACTGTCGGAAGAAGAACGCTACAAAATCAACGAGCACATCGTGCAGACGCTGGTCATGCTCTCGCAATTGCCTTTCCCCAAACACCTTCGAAAAGTCCCTGAAATCGCCGGTGCTCACCATGAGAAGATGGATGGCAGCGGCTATCCCTGTAAACTCCGGCGTGAGGAAATGCCCCCGGTGGCGCGGATGATGGCCATCGCCGATATTTTCGAAGCGCTGACGGCCATCGATCGCCCCTACAAGAAAGGCAAGACCCTGTCCGAAGCGCTCGCCATCATGAGGAAGATGCAGCAGGAGCAGCACATTGATCCAGAACTCTTCGACTTCTTTCTGAGTTCAGGCGTATACGACAAGTACGCCAGGAAACGCATGCGCCCTGAGCAAAGGGATATGGACCACGAAAACCTGGTCACCGGCAAGCAGCGCCCGCACCCGACTGTCTGAAGCGATACCTTTGCGTCCTGCACCCCCTGGGGCGACGCGGCATCTCGTTCAGTAGGCAATCTGGTCGATGCTGCGGCGCGTCCGTAGAAGCCCCCGACGGCGCGCCACTGTCAGGATACTTTACAGCCACAGCCGCTCGTTCTGAAGCTGTAACAGCAGACCCAGGCTAAGCCGCTGATGAATAAACACTGTTTATATCAAGGCATAGTCCTTGCTTAGATTGGTCTGGCCGCGCCGGCAAGCCCTGAAGCATTCGTCGTTGCCGTGGTGGCCGCTGCAGACCGCAGCGGCGCGCTCCGCTCGCGCCCGCAGAGCACCCGCGCGAATACGGCAACCCTTTGCTTTTAAAGCTCTCTGTACCGACCATCCAGTGGTGTCAAGTAGCAACACCGTTCACCTGGAAGCGAAGCCCATGGACAGCGGCAGGGCCGCAATCCGGCCCATTGCCCCGGTCAACCGCTGAATTTTTGCATCAATTTTTTTGTTCCAGGACCGAATGGATATTGTCAGTTTTTTTACCCGCGCAAGCGGACATCGCTTTGCCTCCGCCTCCTGGCCTCCGCTGATCCACCATTGCTCACTTTCCCTCTATCCCCACATGAACACGAAAATCTGCGTCAAGTGCAAACAAGAAAAGCCCGTACTGGAGTTTCACAGGAACTCACGGAGCACGGATGGTTTGCATTCCTATTGCAAGGAGTGCAACAAGGCGCAAGCCCTGGCGCACATCAAGGCTGAAAAGGCCAGACGGGCTCTGTTACGGGCCGTCAGGAAATGCGTTGCCGGCGAGTCATCAGGGAAATAGAGAAAATACTATCGCGACAGGATCACTCCGATCCCGGCGATACGCGCGTTTCACCGCCCAGGCCCCAGTACCGGGGGTTACCAAAAGTGATCTTGAGTTGGTCAATAAACAAGCGTACCCGTAAGGGCAAGTGCCGTCGCTGCGGAAAAACCGCGTAGATGCCGACCGCTGGTGCGGCGTAATCGTCGAGCAAGGAAACCAGCAGGCCGTGGCGCAGATCGTCGCCGACTTCCCACATCGACCGCCAGGCCAGACCCTTGCCGGCCAGCGCCCAGGCATGCAACACTGCGCCGTCGTTGCACTCGAAAGTCCCCGAAACCTTGATATTCACCACTTCTCCACCCGGCGTCTGACGTAGCGCCCAGCCACGCTGCTGGCCAAGAGACAGGCAGTTGTGGGTCGCCAGTTCAGCCGGCGTACTTGGGGCGGGGCGTGCTGCAAGATAAGCAGGACTGGCGACCACGACCCGGTGCATCTCGCCGAGCTTGTTGCTCGCCAGGCTCGAATCGGCCATTTCCCCGATGCGTACGGCACAGTCCACCCCCTCGTTGAGCAGATCGACCAGACGATCCGTCAGATCGAGCCGTACCGTGATATCGGGATTGGCGAGCATGAAGGCCGCCACTTGCGGCGCCACATGTCGGCGCCCGAAACCTGCGGGGGCAGATACCTTGAGATGACCACTGGCGCGAATGCCGCCGAGCGAAACTGCCGTTTCGGCGTTGGCCAGGTCGTTGAGAATCCGTTGGCAGTCCTCGAGAAAAGCCTGCCCTTCGAAAGTCAGCGACAGTTTGCGCGTCGAGCGCAACAGCAGCTTGACGCCCAGGCGTGCCTCAAGGGCATCAAGGCGGCGCCCGATCACCGCCGGGGTAATCCCTTCAAGCTGTGCCGCAGCCGAAAGACTGCCACGCGTTGCCGAGTTGACGAACGCTTCGATTTGCTTGAGATGATCCACTGGCTTATTCGATACCTGAAGTAAAAAATCAATTGATTCTAATCGATCTTATCTTCCCCTACGGCATTCAATAAGATCCTTGCACCGCACCATAACCCATCGCCAGGAGCCACCACATGAGCCTTACGCTGCCCGCCGGAATGCAGATCAGCGCGCCGATCCACGCCGGTTACGAAACCATTCTCACCCCCGCAGCGCTGGCTCTGGTCGCCAGGCTGCACCGCGCTTTCGAAGGGCGTCGTCAGGACTTACTGCAAGCACGGATAGCCCGCCAGGCGCGCATTGACGCTGGCGAGATGCCCGACTTCCTGCCGGAAACGCGGCATATCCGCGAAGGCGGCTGGAAGATTTCCCCGCTGCCCAAGGCTCTTGAGCGCCGCCGTACCGAAATCACCGGACCGGTCGAAGCGAAAATGATCATCAACGCCTACAACTCGGGCGCCGATTCGTACATGAGCGACTTCGAGGACTCCAACAGCCCGAAGTGGGACAACCAGATCCAGGGCCAGCTCAACCTCTACAAGGCGATCCGCCGCCAGCTTTCCTTCATCAACGAGGCCGGTAAGGAATACACCCTCAACGACAAGATCGCCACGCTGCAAATCCGGCCGCGCGGTTGGCATCTGGACGAAAAGCACGTCACCGTTGACGGACAACGGGTTTCCGGCGGCATCTTCGACTTCGCGCTGGTCTTCTTCCACAACGCCCACGAACAGATCGCGCGCGGTGCGGGCCCCTTCTACTACCTGCCGAAGATGGAGTCGCATCTCGAAGCGCGCCTGTGGAACGACATCTTCATCATGGCCCAGGAGCACATCGATCTGCCACGGGGAACGATCAAGGCCACGGTGCTGGTCGAGACGATTCTCGCTACCTTCGAGATGGAGGAAATCCTCTACGAATTGCGCGAGCACTCGGCCGGCCTCAACGCGGGCCGCTGGGACTACATCTTTTCGTGCATCAAGAAGTTCAAGAAAAACGCGGATTTTTGCCTCGCCAACCGCGGGGCAATCACCATGGAAGTCCCGTTCATGCGCAGCTATGCGCTGCAACTGGTCAAGATCTGCCACAAGCGCGGCGCGCCGGCGATGGGTGGCATGAGTGCCCTGATTCCGATCAAGAACGATCCGGTGGCCAATGAAAAGGCTCTGGCCGGTATCCGTCACGACAAGACGCGTGATGCCAATGACGGTTTCGACGGTGGTTGGGTGGCCCACCCAGGACTGGTCGCGATTGCCGGCGAGGAATTTCAGAAAGTGCTAGGCGAGCGCCCCAACCAGTGGGAGAAGCAGCGCAACGAATCGTTTACCGCCGCCGACTTCCTCAACTTTCAACCTTCGCAACCGATCACCGAAGCCGGTGTGCGCAACAACATCAATGTCGGCATCCACTACCTGGGCAGCTGGCTGGCCGGCAACGGCTGCGTGCCGATCCATAACCTGATGGAAGACGCCGCCACTGCCGAGATCTCGCGCTCGCAGGTCTGGCAGTGGGTGGTGTCGCCGAAAGGCGTTCTCGACGACGGCCGCAAGGTCACCGCCGAGATGGTCCGCGGCATGATCGCCGAGGAACTGCTCAAGGTGAAAGCCACGGTCAGCGCCCAGGGTGAAGATACCGCGACCTACGATCAGGCGGCGGTCATCTTCGACAAGATGTCGCTGACTCCGGAATACCCCGAGTTCCTGACCCTGCCGCTGTACGAGGCAATGGACTAGACGGTTCCCTGCGCTTGCCGGTCGGAGCCAGACCGGCAAGCGCGTGCGGGAGCCGGCCGCGTGGTTGTGCTGCCCGTCAGGAAGACGCGCCGAGAGCCTTGGCGCGCAAGGCGCTGAGTTCCAGGCTGGCGGTGTCGGGTGAAACCTGAGTGGGCCAGCCTTGCAGATGCTGGGCGACAATGTCGGCCAGTGCGTGAATCCAGTCATCACGCTCGTTGAGGCAGGGCAGGTAAAAGAACTCCTTGCCGCCGGCGCGCAGGAACTCGCACTTGCCTTCGATGGCGATTTCTTCGAGTGTTTCAAGGCAGTCTGCCGGAAAACCGGGACAAATCGCATCGATCCGCCGCACTCCCTGCGTGGCGAGGGCCTGTAGCGTTGGCGCGGTGTAGGGCTGCAGCCACTGTGCACGTCCGAAACGCGACTGGAAACAGATCTCGTACTGCTCCGGACCCAGATCCAGTGACTCGGCCAGCATGCGGCCGGTTTTCTGGCACTCGCAGTGATAGGGGTCGCCCTTGTCCAGCGTGTAGCGCGGCAGCCCATGGAAACTCATCAGCAGGCGATATGAACTGTCCGGCCGGCGGTGGCAGGTCCAGTGCTCGCGAACACTGGCTGCAAGTGCTGCGATGTAGCCCGGATGATCAGCAAAACTCCTGACGGTCCGTATTTCCGGCTGATTGCGTACACTCTTCAGCCAGGCGCCGGCCGCGTCGAGGGCGGTGGCGGTGGTGCTGGCGGCGTATTGTGGATAGAGGGGCAGCAGCAGGATGCGGCTGCAGCCTTCGGCCTTGAGGCGGGAAAGCGAAGCCGGAATCGACGGCTCACCGTAACGCATCGCGTAGTCGACCCGCACCCGCTGCCCGGCTTGTCCGAGAAAACCTCGCAGCAGCTTGGCCTGGCGTTCGACATGAATCTTCAGCGGCGAGCCTTCGGGAGTCCATACCGACGCGTATTTTTCGGCCGACCGTCGGGGTCGAATGTTGAGAATGATGCCGTTCAGGATCAGCCACCAGAGGGGACGCGGGATCTCGACGACGCGTGGGTCGGAAAGGAATTCCTTCAGATAGGCGCGCACCGCCTGCGTGTTCGGCGCCGCCGGCGTCCCCAGGTTGATCAGCAGCACCGCGGTAAGAGCGGGCGAACCGTGGCGGTAGGCCGGCTCCTGAAGGTAGCGTGGCATCAGCAGTTGGCCTGAAAAGTGAGTGCCGAAGAAAGCAGCTTGGCGGTGATATCGACGATCGGGATCACTCGCTCGTAGGCCATGCGGGTGGGGCCGATGACGCCTACCGAACCGACCACCTGGCCGTCAACCTCGTAGGGGGCAGTGACCACGCTGCATTCGTCCAGGGGAGCCAACCCCGATTCACCACCGATGAAGATCTGCACCCCATCGGCGCGCTGCGAAAGGTCCAGCAACTGCATCAGCGCGGTGCGTTGTTCAAAGAGGTCGAACAACTCGCGGAGGCGCCGCATGTTGGAGGAAAACTCCTCGACTTCAAGCAGGTTGCGCTCACCAGAGATGACATATCGGTCGCCAGGACCCTTCATCGCCTCGTCGCCGGCGGCCAGCGCCGCCGCCATCAGCGCCTGCAAGTCGCCGCGCAATTCGCGCAACTCTTCCTGGACGCGGGAATGGATATGCTCGAAGTCATGGCCGACAAAATGTTGATTCAGATAGTTGGTAGCGGTGACCAGTTCGGACGGGCTATAAGAGCGCCCGGGGAAAAGCAGGCGATTCTGTACGTCGCCATCTGATGTCACCAGGATCAACAGCAGGCGCCTCTCCGAGAGGGTGACGAACTCCATCTGGCGAATCTTCGGAGCCATTCGTCGCGGCGTCAGGACAATTCCTGCAAAATGCGTCAGCCCGGAAAGGAGATGCGAGGCATTGCTGATCAGTTGCCGCGGCTGCGAAGGGAGTAATTGTCCCTCGATCGCGTCGAGTTTTTCCTTCTCGAGCGGCTTGACGGTAAGCAGACTATCGACGAAGAAGCGGTAACCCCGCGACGTCGGTACGCGCCCTGCGGAAGTATGCGGGCTGGCAATCAGCCCGATATCTTCGAGGTCGGCCATGACATTGCGTACCGTTGCAGCCGAAAGGTCCAGGCCTGAATACCTGGACAGGGCGCGCGAGCCAACCGGTTGCCCTTCCGCAATGTAGCGTTCGATCAGGGTCTTCAGAAGGGTTCTGGCACGGTCGTCGAGCATGGTTCCGATTCTACAAAAAATCCTTCCCGCACGGGGTGGCGCGGAAGCAAGCTGAATTGTGGTTTAATTCGTCCCATGAACAACGCCTTTCCTCAAGCCTCGGCTGATTGCGCGCCTCTCCCCAGGACGATAGCGCTGGTCGGAAAGTACCACAGTCCGGAGATTGCCGAGTCGACTCGTTTGCTGGCCAAGTACCTGCATGAACGCGGCATGACCGTACTGATCGAGGAAGAAACCGCGCGCAACGTGGTTTCGCACCTTGACCTCGGGAGTTGGGCCAGCGGCGGCTTCGCCTGGCTTGGGTCGCACGCCGACATCGCCATAGTCATAGGCGGCGACGGCACCATGCTCAATGCTGCACGCCAGCTTGCCCGCTATCGCGTACCGCTGGTCGGCGTCAACCAGGGGCGCCTCGGCTTCATGACCGACATTGCGCGTGCCGACATGCTGACCAGCCTGGACGACCTCCTCGACGGCAAGTTCATTCCCGAAACGCGCATGCTTCTCGATGCGGAAATCGTGCGCGACGAGCGTGGTGTCGTTTCCAATCTGGCGTTGAACGACGTGGTCGTCGACAAGGGCGCCATCGGGCGGATGATCGAATTCGAACTCTTCATCGATGGCGAGTTCATCTACCACCTGCGCTCCGACGGCTTGATCGTGGCCACATCGACCGGCTCGACAGCCTATTCGCTGTCCGCCAACGGCCCGATCCTGCATCCGCAGGTATCGGCCATCGCTCTGGTCCCACTCTGCCCGCATGCCCTGACCAATCGGCCGATCCTGGTTGGCGACCGCAACGAGATCGAGATCCGGATTGTTAACGCAACGGATTCACGTGCCCATTTCGATGGCCAGGTGACGGCTGATCTACGGAACGGGGATGTCGTGCGTATCCGCCGCTCAGAATACTCGATCTGTTTCCTGCATCCACCGGGCTACAGTTACTTCGCCATGCTCCGCCAAAAGCTGCACTGGAGCGAGCGGCCCAAGGGTCATTAGACCATTCTGGCAACGGCCATCTCATGCTGTGTCGTTTGACAATTCGCGACTTCGTCCTGGTTGACCGGCTTGAACTCGATTTTCAGGCGGGATTTGGCACGCTGACCGGTGAAACCGGCGCCGGCAAGTCGATCCTTGTCGACGCGTTGGCGTTCGCCCTGGGCGATCGCGCCGACGCCAGTCTCATTCGCGCTGGCAGCGAACGTGCTGAAGTGAATGCCGAGTTTGACCTTGTCGTTGCCCCTGCAGCAGCGGACTGGTTGCGGGCGCACGACCTGGATGCGCAGGGCGTGCTGCTCCTGCGTCGCGTCCTGGATGCCAACGGCCGTTCGCGCGCCTATCTTAACGGCTCGCCGGTGACCGTCCAGCAGTTGCGTGAGGTGGCCGAATCGCTGGTCGATATTCACGGCCAACACGCCCACCAATCGCTGTTGCGGAGCGAAGCGCAGCGCGCTCTGCTCGATTCGCATGCGGCGCTCGAGCCGCTGCTGGCAGAGGTTGCCGGCGCCTGGCGCCAATGGCGTGAAGCCAGAACCCTGCTCGACGCCGCCAGCAACGGGCTTGAGGCTTTGGCCATCGAGCGCGAGCAACTGACTTGGCAGGTTCGCGAGCTACAGACTCTCGGTTTTTCGGCCGAGGAATGGCTCGCGCTCAACGAGGAACACCAGCGTCTGGCACACGCCGCGAGCCTCGTCGAGGGCGCCCAGTCGTCGTTGCAGCTGTTGGCCGAAGGCGACTCCGCGTGTGAGGCGCAGGTCGCTGGCGTAGCCCATCGTCTGCAGGATCTGTCCGAATACGATCCGGCGTTGTCGGAAATTGCGGCCCTTGTGCAGTCCGCCCAAGCGGAGCTTGCAGAGGCAATATCCGCCTTGCGTCGTTACGCCAACCGTGTTGAACTCGATCCGCAGCGACTGGCAGAAGCCGAGCGGCGTATCGACGCGGTTCTCGGCTGCGCCCGGAAGTTCCGCTGCAGTCCCGCGGAACTACCAGCATTGCTGGTACGCTGGCAGGAGCGATTGACCGTCGTCGGTCAGGCGGCCGACATCGCCGGCCTGGAGCAACGCGTTGCCGCAGCACGCGCGCAATATGAACAACTGGCGCTGCAGCTCTCGGGCAGGCGCGCCAAGGCCGCCGCGGCGCTTGGCCGCGACGTCAGTCAGGTGATGCAACAACTGGCGCTGGGCGGAGGTCGCTTCGAGGTCGGCTTGCTGCCGGTCGAAGGGGGCAATGCTGCCGGGATGGAACAGATCGAGTTTCGGATTGCCGGTCTGGCCGGCAGCGAGCCACGGTCTCTGGCCAAGGTGGCTTCAGGTGGCGAACTGTCGCGTATCAGTCTCGCCATTCAGGTCGTCGCCAGTCAGGCAGCGAGAGTCCCGACGTTGATCTTTGACGAAGTGGATGTCGGTATCGGCGGCGGAGTCGCCGAGGTCGTCGGTCGTTTGCTGCGCGAGTTGGGAGCCGAACGGCAGGTTCTTTGTGTTACCCACCTACCCCAGGTGGCGGCGCGTGCCACCTGGCAGTGGCAGGTGAGCAAGGTCGCGGTCGCCGATCAGCTTCGCAGCCATGTCGCCATGCTTACCGGGGAAGCCCGGGTCGAAGAAATCGCCCGCATGCTCGGAGGTGTCGAGATTACGGCGATTACCCGCCAGCATGCAAGGGAGATGTTGAAACTGTCCTGATCAGTACGCGGCCGGACAGCGCGCGTGTAAAGCCGGTACCCGAGACGGCTTCTGCGCGCCCAAACCGACGCGAATCAAACGGGCTTCTTGAGCTTGCTCCGGGCCGCTTTCCGGAGGGTCTTGAAGAGTTCAGGGTCTTCCGCTTTAAGGTATTCGACGACCTCGAAGTCTTCGCGTTTCAGGCGCTGAATGTCGATCTGCTCCACATGCACGAGCCGCAGCAGTTCACGCACCGGCTTGGGCATGTTGCGGCCGCTTTCATAGCGGGAACCGCCACTCTGCGTTACGCCAATCTTCGACCAGAACTGTTGCTGATTCAAACCCAGCTTGCGGCGGATTTCGCGTGGATCGACTCTCTCAACGACTTTGACGGTGCTCATGGCTGTCCTTTCTTACAATTGCCCCAAATGAACCAGCAAGAAGCCGACTTCCTGCCAGAGATCCACACCAAATGACTCTGGTAATGCACGGCACACTATAAGCGATTCATCCAGAATTGCAAGTGGCATTCTAATAGAACATCTGGCTAATGCCGATCGGCTCATCCGGGGCAGCGTTCCTTTGCCGTAACATCAGGCAATGCTTTAGAATACAGGCTTTTTCGGTTTTCAACTGGATTTGGAATGGCACTGATAGTTCAGAAGTTCGGCGGCACTTCTGTCGCATCGACGGAGCGCATCAAGAATGTGGCAAAACGCGTCGCCCGCTGGCGGGCTCAGGGCCACGACATCATCCTCGTTCCGTCGGCCATGGCCGGCGAAACCAATCGCCTGATCGGCCTGGCCAGGGAAATTTCGCCTTCCCCGGACCCCCGCGAACTCGACGTGATCGCCTCGACCGGAGAACAGGTGACCATCGCCCTGCTGGCCATGGCCATGCATGCCGAGGGGGTCAAGGCCAAGAGCTTTACCGGTTCACAGGTCGGCGTGTTGACCGACAGCACCTTTACCAAGGCACGCATTCTGAAGATCGACCAGGAACGAATTCGCAAGGCCTTGGGCGATGGCCATGTCGTTGTCGTCGCTGGCTTTCAAGGTGCTGACGAGGACGGCAATATCACCACGCTGGGCCGAGGCGGCTCGGACACCTCGGCCGTAGCGCTGGCGGCCGCGCTGAAGGCCGACGAGTGCCAGATCTACACGGACGTTGACGGCGTCTATACCACCGACCCACGCGTTGTGCCGGAAGCGCGCAGACTCGACACCATCACTTTTGAAGAGATGCTGGAAATGGCCAGCCTTGGCTCCAAGGTTCTCCAGATTCGATCGGTCGAGTTCGCCGGCAAATACAAAGTCAAGCTTCGCGTGCTGTCCAGCTTCGAGGACGAAGGCGAAGGCACACTGATTACTGTTGAGGAAAAAGGGAAGATGGAACAACCGATCATTTCCGGGATTGCATTCAATCGCGATGAAGCCAAACTCACCGTTCTGGGCGTTCCCGATCGCCCGGGAATTGCCTACCAGATCCTGGGGCCGATCGCCGATGCGAAAATCGACGTCGACATGATCATCCAGAATATTGGCCGTGACGGCACCACCGACTTCTCATTCACCGTCAATCGAAGTGACTACAGCAGGTCCCTCGAGATCCTGCAAACCGTCAAGGAAACAATTGGTGCGCGCGACATCACCGGCGATACCACGACTTGCAAAGTCTCCGCCGTAGGTGTCGGGATGCGCTCCCACCCGGGGGTGGCGAGCCGGATGTTCGGTGCGCTGGCCAAGGAAAGCATCAACCTGCAGATGATCTCGACATCAGAAATCAAGATCTCGGTAGTCATCGAAGAGAAGTATCTGGAACTTGCCGTGCGCGTCCTGCACAAGGCTTTCGGCCTCGAAAAACCGCCAAAGTCGAAGTTGGGTTTGACCGGCCGCGGCGAAACCGATATCATTACCCCCTCCTAGGAGACGTGGCCGAGAGGTCGAAGGCACTCCCCTGCTAAGGGAGCATGCGGGCATAAACCTGCATCAAGGGTTCAAATCCCTTCGTCTCCGCCAGGACACCGGCTGCAAACTGTCTGCACCAAAAACGAACACCCCGCTCAACGCCTTGTTTTGCGGGGTTTTTCGTATATACCTCCGCAACTCGCAAAACCAAAAATCTCTGTTTTTTCCTGTTTTCTCGCTCTTACAGGCGGTTTTTCTCGAAACCTCCTGACTTCGCGGTTTTGGTTCGGAATTTTTAAACCCTTGCCGCGCAAGGCTTTCGGGGTAGCACTCTCCGAGTTCGCGATGGCGTATCTTCTAGTTTGGTGAGGGATGCAAACGCGAACAATTGGTGCGGAATATCGACAGGCATCAAAGATAGCAGGGGAGGGGGCAAGCAATGCTGATTCCAGGGAGCCACCGGTGGGCTAGAGCCGTTGTCGGCAACAAACGGTCGGTCACCGCTTCCGCCTTGCGGTCGCTCAGAAGTCGGCTCCACTCTGAAACCGGCCGTCCAATCAACGCGAGCAACTCGGCCTAAGCGGACCTAGAGCCTCCGGCTGGAATCGAGCCGTAATGCGCCGGTTTCCTGTCGTTCAGCCGCTAATGGTGGGCAGCGGCCGCTCCCGACCTCCAATACGTCGCCTCCTCTGCCATTGGATATTCTCGGCGGCAAGCTTGGCAGCATGAACAGGCCCGGTCAATCGCCATCTGACCTATCAAATCATCGATCAGCTTTCATCTGGCATGACCGTGCGTATCGGACGAGTCCCGATCTTCGCCCCGGTAACTTCATCCACGGCCACAGCTTCGATCTCCGTTCCGTTTTCAACGTCGAAAAAGCGAACCAGCTTGCCGCCGCCCCGGTATTGACGTCCCCACGCCCCAATCATGAAAAGCACCGGCAGAAAGTCGCGACCGGCAGCGGTCAGCAGATATTCCTCACGCGGCGGGTGCTCCGAATAGCGCCGTTTCTCCAGCAGTCCCTCCTCAGTCATCGTCGCTAGTCGTCGAGTCAGTATCGTCGGTGCGATGCCCAGGCTTTTCCGGAATTGGTCAAAGCGCGTGAGGCCGGCATGGGCATCCCGCAGGATCAAGATGCTCCACGCGTCGCCGGCAAATGCCAAGCTGCGCGCGATCGGGCATGACTCTTTGGAAATATTTTCGTCGTTCATACTATTTTGGTAGTGACTTGCTTTCAAATTGGTAGTATTGTTCATTTCAATTTGATAGTAACACTTTGACAACCGGCGATCCACCCTATCTGGCGCATTGATTGATGAACGATATCTCCGCTGACTTTGAAGCGCGAAAAATGAGTCGTTTGAAGTGGAAAGATGTACCGACCCGCAGGATTGACGTGGGCGGCGTACCCTTCGCCTATCGGGAACTCGGCCCCGATACCGGCTTGCCGGTGATCTTCCTGCACCATCTGATGGCCGTGCTCGATGATTGGGAACCGCGTGTTATCGACGGCATCGCCGCGCAGCATCGAGTGATCGCGTTCGACAATCGCGGCGTCGGTGCCTCGGGCGGTTCGGTGCCCGATACCATCGAGGCGATGGGGCGCGACGCCATCGCCTTCATTCGGGCCTTGGGGCACAAGCAGGTCGATCTTCTCGGCTTCTCGCTGGGCGGCGGCGTGGCGCAAATGGTCGCTCTGCAAGCTCCCGACCTCGTCCGGCGGATGGTTCTTGCCGGAACGGGGCCTCGGGGCGGCGGCGGGATCGACGAGATCAACCGGATTGCGATCATCGCTTACCTCAAAGCAGCGTTGACCTGGAGCGACGCGAGGAATTTCCTGTTCTTCCCCCGTACACCGGAAGGCAAGCGCGCCGCGCGAGACTATTTCGCCGCGCTCAAGGAGGAGCGGACCAAGGACCGTGACCAGCCCATTTCCCTACAGGCTCGGCGCGCGCAACTGGCAGCCATCAAAGCCGCGGGACTGAGCGAACCCGATGACCTCTCGCTTATCACCCAACCGGTTCTCGTGGCCAACGGCGACCACGACCTCATGGTCGCCAGCAGCCTCTCGGCCGACATGGCTTGCCGTCTGCCGAACGCCAAACTCACGATCTATCCAGATTCAGGACACGGTGGTGTATTTCAGCACCATCAGGCCTTTGTGCGAGAGGTTCTGGACTTTCTCGCCAACTAATCGAACAAGAACGAAAAGCCCCGGATGAAAACCCAAACCATGAAAGCCCTCACTTTCAAACGCTATGGCAAGTCGCCCGACATCGGGTTCGCCGATCTTCCCCGACCCACGCTGAAGGCCAACGAATTGCTGGTACAAGTCCACGCGGCCAGCGTTAACCCGGTCGACAACATGATCATGACGGGGATATTCAAACCGGTCCTGCACTTCCAGCTTCCGGCCACTCTGGGCAGCGATCTGGCCGGCGTGGTAATCGAGGTGGGCAGCGACGTGACTCGCTTCAAGGCTGGCGATGCCGTCTTCGCCAACATCTTCGATCTGGGCACGGGCGCGATCGCCGAGTTCGCGGTGGTGCCGGAGAGCGCTGCCGCGCTGAAGCCGGCCAATCTGGATTTCGTGCAGGCCGCCTCGATTCCCATGGTCGGGCTGACCTCCTGGCAAGCGCTGAAGGAACGCGCCAATCTTCGGGCTGGACAGAAGGTGTTCATCCCGGCCGGGTCCGGCGGTATTGGCACGTTTGCTATCCAGTTGGCAAAGCACTTGGGCGCCAAGGTGGGAACGACCACCAGCACCGGCAATGTCGAACTGGTCCGCAGTCTGGGTGCAGACGAGGTCGTCGACTACAAGAAGCAGGCATTCGAGCAAGTGCTGCGCGGCTACGACGCGCTGCTCGGCACGGTCAAGGGCGACGCCATTGAAAAATCGATCGGCGTCCTCAAGCCGGGAGGCGTGATCGTCTCGCTCGTCGGCCCCCTGGATGCCGCGTTCGCTCGCGCCAGACGGCTGAACTTCTTCCTGACCTTCGTTTTCGGCCTGATGAGCCGGAAAATCATGCGCCTGGCGAAAATGCAGGACATCACCTATTCATTTCTCTTCGCGCATCCCGATGGCGCTCAACTCGCCGAGATTGGCAAACTCCTCGAAACGGAGCGCATCCAGCCGGTGATCGACAGAGTCTTTCCTTTCGATCAGGCAAAAGAAGCACTCGACTATCTTGCTCAAGGACGTTCAAAGGGCAAGGTCGTCGTCAAGATGAAATAGCAGCTACCACCCGTGCTTGCCCCCTCCAGAAAGAATCTCCCAAAGGAAAACATCTATGAACACGCTTCCGACTGTCTTCATCACCGGTGCCTCCAGCGGTATCGGCGCCACCTACGCCGAGCGCTTCGCTCGCCGTGGCCACGACCTCGTCCTCGTTGCGCGCGACAGGTCGCGCTTGGACAACTTGGCAGCGCGCCTGCGCGAGGAAAGCCACGTGGCCGCAGACGTGCTACAGGCCGACCTGACAAGCCCCGCCGACCTGTCCGCGCTCGAGACTCGTCTGCGCGATGACGCTCGTATCGGCATCCTGATCAACAACGCGGGCATGGCTCAAGCCGGTGGCTTCCTGGAGCAGACCGCCGAGGACATCGACACCCTGATCACGCTCAACACCACAGCGCTGACGCGGCTCGCGGCAGCGGTCGCGCCGCGCTTCGCACAGTCCGGTACTGGCGCGATCGTCAACATTGGCTCGGTAGTGGGTTTCGCGCCTGAGTTCGGTATGTCGATCTACGGCGCCACCAAGGCTTTCGTACTGTTTCTGTCGCAGGGCCTGAACGTCGAGTTGGCGCCCAAGGGCGTCTATGTCCAAGCGGTGCTGCCGGCATCGACCCGCACCGAGATCTGGGAGCGGGCCGGAATGGACGTCAACACCCTGCCCGAAGTGATGGAGGTGGGTGAGCTGGTCGATGCGGCACTCGTCGGCTTCGACCGTCGTGAGCTGGTCACGATCCCGCCGCTGCACGTCGCCGGGCGTTGGGATGAACTGGATAGCGCACGCCAGGGGCTGATGTCAGACCTTCGCCAAGCCCATGCGGCCGAGCGGTATCAGCCAGCAGCCTGAGCTTGTGCCGCGACCTCTCTTACCCTCTGAGCAGAAATGGCAAAGCGCCCTTCTTTCAATCCGACCTGAGCAGAACCTCACATCCTGGAGATTTTTATGAACGGCACGCTATTTACACCCACCCAACTTGGCAGCCTGTCGCTGAAAAACCGTATCGTCATGGCCCCGCTCACACGCAGCCGTGCCATCGGAAATCTGCCCAATGCGCTGATGGAACAGTAATTACCGCTTGCGGGCAGAGGCTGGACTGATCATCACTGAAGGCACCTCGCCTTCACCCAATGGCCTCGGCTATGCACGCATTCCCGGACTGTTCAACAACGAACAAGTACAGGGCTGGCGACGCGTGACCGAGGGCGTCCATCAGGCCGGTGGCAAGCTTTTTGTCCAACTGATGCATACAGGGCGGGTCAGCCATCCCGCCAACATGCCGGTCGGCGCCAGCATTCTGGCGCCCTCGGCGGTCGCCGTTCCGGGCGAGATATGGACCGACGCCGAAGGCATGCAGCCGCATCCGGTACCGCGCGAAATGAGCGAGACGGACATTGCGCAGAGCATTGACGAATACGCCGCCTCGGCCAAACTGGCCATCCAGGCCGGTTTCGACGGCGTCGAATTGCATGGCGCAAATGGCTATCTGATCGACCAGTTCCTCAATACTGCATCCAACCAGCGTAACGACCGCTGGGGCGGCAGCGTCGACAACCGCATCCGCTTCGCCGTCGAAGTCGCCAGGGCAACCGTCGCAGCCATTGGTGCCGATCGGGTTGGCATGCGGATTTCGCCTTACGGCGTGTTCAACGCCCAGGTGCCGGATACAGCAATGGATGAGTTGTACTTGCGTCTGATCGATGAGTTGAACGCGCTCGGCCTGCTCTACATCCATATCGTCGATCACAGCGCCATGGGCGCGCCTGAAGTCAGTCCCGCCTTGAAGGCAAAAATCCGTGCCGCATTCAAAGGGCAATACATCCTCTCGGGGGGCTACGATCTGGCGCGAGCTAATGCCGATATCGAAGCACAGCGCGGTGACCTGGTGGCTTTTGGTCGCCAGTTCATCTCGAATCCCGATCTGGTCGCCAAACTTAAGTCGGGACAGGATCTGGTGGCGCCCGATTTCGAGACCTTCTATACGCCGGGAGAAAAGGGCTACACCGATTACTGACTGAAGCTTGGGCCAGGTGGTGCATTTCGTCGCATCGATCACGATCCGCCGAGATGCTCATCCAGGTCAGCTATTCAAGAAACTTTTAAGGAGAGATAGATGCCCCTCGTTCGTATCGACATCAAAAGAAACACTGACGCTTCCTACGCCAGAAAGCTCGGCAAGGTTGTTTACGATTCAATGAAGGCTGCAATTAACGTCCCTGACCAGGATAACTTCGGCATTATGGAGCAACTCCCCCCAGCGTCTAGCCGTCGGCTCAGCCCAAATGCACTTGTTTTCGACGAACAGGAGCATTTTTCATGGCAGAAAGCCACGTGGTGACGGCCCTGGTAACCAAGCGTGCCGAGATGGCCGGGCTGATCGAGCATCACCGGAAGGAAAGGGGGCGACTGGCCGTTGATCTGGCCCACCTGGACGCGACCCTCAAGCTGTT
>Ga0208938_1000175_pt1 | contig 59104 bp, 50 predicted proteins | sample AD_UKC125_MetaG_FD_184434 | JGI IMG/M metagenome (GOLD analysis project Ga0208938, IMG submission 184434) | Active sludge microbial communities of municipal wastewater-treating anaerobic digesters from USA - AD_UKC125_MetaG (SPAdes) (version 2) | ecosystem: Engineered > Bioreactor > Anaerobic >... | reverse complement strand
ATCAACTCCACCGCCATTTATCTCGGTGGCGAGACTCCCCTGGGGCCGGTCGAACCCGAACTGGAGTAGCCGTATCCCAGGTAGACCGGCCCCAGGGGAGTCTCGCCACCGAGATAAATGGCGGTGGAGTTGATCCAGCCTTTCAGGTTGGTTTCCGTGTATGGGGTGCCGATCTTCGCCCCCTCGACCGCCAGACCCATGCGCATGTCGCCACGCAGACCGAGCGGCAGGCGGCCGATGATGCGCTCGGCACGGGCATTGACGTAGCTCATGTCATCGCCCTTGAGCTGACCGACAGCAAACGCGGTCATGTTCATCATGCCGCCGAGGCTTCCCACATCATAGAACGGCAGGCGGCCGACCGGCGAGCCCTGATACGAAACCCGGCTGCTCAGTACCCAGTCGCCAAAGCTTCGGTAGGCGCTGGCATAACCGTCGACCTTGCTGTAGTGTTCAGTCGGGGCGTCGAAATACTTGACTGAAGAATTCCAGCCGCTGGTTGGGAAATAGAGCCGATCGGTCTGGTCCAGGTCGAAGCGGGCAACCCAGCCGCCATACCGCTTCGATTGTTCGGGAAACACCGGCAAGCCGGTATCCAGCTTGGGATTCCACCAGTTTTCCTCCCAGCCCGCACGCATCTGGCCGAGAGCGCCGAGGTTGATTCCGGCGCCGAAACGGGCGCTACCCTGCAGGATTCGGTATTCGGCAAGTTTGTTGTCGTTCTGATAAATGCCGCTGATTTTGCTGACGTACTTCAGGTTGGTTTCGAGAAAGTAGCGTTGGCGCGCATCAACCGGCTGGTAATAGTCCACGGAGACTCCGTTGGTCGAGCCGATCTCACCAATGGCCAGGAGTTCGGCACCCAGCGAGTTGAGCCAGGTCTTCTGGTAGCCAAGACGCAGACTGTAACTGGAGTCGCTCTTGAAATTGCTGTCGAGGTTGATGCCGTAGCGAATGTAATCGGGTCCCCAGCTTTTTTCGAGGGGCATCACGCGCAGAATGTTGCGGTCGCGCAGCGTGTCGAGCATGGCGTAATCGACGTTCTGATAGTAGCCATCGCCGTAGACTCGCAGCAGGTCGGGGTTGATCACGGACGGGTTGACCGGGTCGCCCGGCTTGACCTGGATGTGCTGTTCAACCATGGCTGGGTTAACCAGTCTGAGTCCGGCGATCTGGATTTCGTGGATCTTCGGCGCTTCGCGCCGTGCCACCTGGATGCTCTCGGCCCAGGCGGTGTAGGCGGCTTCGCTGACGGCCAGCAGGCGCAGGCGATCGGCGACCGATTCAGCAGCCTTCACGCCACGATCCGCAGTTTCGGAAGTGCGTTTGAAGTCACCGGCGCTGATCCCCTCAAGCTCGGGCTTGATATAAATGTCGGTCGCTTTCAGGGTGGCCAGTGAACGGGTCACATTCTGCTCGGTCAGGATGTTCACCATCTGCACCGAAATGCTCAGCAGGCCGCTGATGTCTTCGGCCTTGAGCAGCGGCGAGCCGACATTGACGGCAATCACGACATCGGCCTGACAGCGGGAACGCGCCTCGCCGATAGGCACGTTATCGACGAGGCCACCGTCTACCAGTTTTTCGCCGTTGATCTCGACCGGCGACATCAGGCCGGGAACCGACATGCTGGCGCGCATGGCGGTGGTCAGGCTGCCGCTGCGAAAGACCACCCGCTGGCCCTGAACGATATCGGTGGCGATGATCGACAGCGGCAACGGCAGTCGGTCGATCTCCCGTTCCCCCAGATAGTCGCCGACCAGTTGGTTGAAAAACAACTTGATCTTCTGGCCGGTGACGACGCCGGTTTGGTACTTCAGGCCATCCGGGCCGACGCCGGTTTCCGACGCCGGCAGGAAACGCTTGTCCAAGACCTTCTTGCGGAAATTCTGCTGCGAGAAGGACGGGTCATCGTGGAACAGGTCGTCCCAGTCGGCTTTCGCCAGTTCTTCCCGCATGACTGTCGGCGAGAGCCCGGCCGCGTAGGCGCCGGCAACCAGTCCGCCCATGCTGGTGCCGGCGACGCAGTCAACCGGTACGCGCAGCCTTTCGAGCACTTCGAGCACGCCGATATGCGCCGCGCCGCGCGCGCCGCCGCCACCGAGGACCAGTCCGACACGCGGCCGGGCCGGAATATCTGCGGCGTTGGCCACTGCACCCAGCGCAAGCAGAACAACCAGCAGCAGGTGCCGGGCAATCACGGTGCTCATGAGGCTACTCCATTCAGGCTGGCGAGCCGTTCAGACTCCGGATGACAGCGCGGGAGTCTGGATTGTTGCCGCGGAGGGAAGCGAGCTGAGAATGGTCAAGGCGGCCTGCACATGTTCAGCGGCATCCCGACCCAGGCTGGTCAGATAACCCCCGTCGGTCTGCGTGAGCAGTCCTTTGGCGTGCAGCCGTCGAGTGGCCGCGATGACTGCCGGATCGGCGGTTTTGTGGATCTTGATCCCGTGCTGGGTACTCGCCAGATCAAAGCGGACCAGCGTATTGAGTTCATCGACCAGATCGGGCGTAAAGGGCATGGCAACTCCTTGTTGAACCAAACGGGTGGCGGTCTGGCAGCGAAGGCCGCCACAACGACGCACGACTTTACCCACCCCGGGATGGCGGAGAGGGGGGCTGTGCCAATCCTTCCCGACGGTCATCAGTTGATCTCCTGGAGCAGCCGGGGCGGCCAGGATGCCATTCTAACGCGAGCTGAAGTCAATGCCCCTACGAACTGCACGAGAGCATCGAACAGCCCGCCCGGTGTCGCGCCCAGTCGGGCCTCTTGGCACTGAATGCCTCGCACCCGGCCTGCTCTTCGTATGGACGGCGCAAAACCTCGAGCAAGTGGTGGATCATCTGCGTGTCTCCCTGCTCGGCGTGGTCGATGGCCTGTTGCGCGAGGTAGTTGCGCAGCACGTAGCGAGGGTTGGCGGCGTTCATCCGGGCGGTTCGCGTCATCGCCGCTTCGCCGTCCTGTCGCAGCCGGGCTGCGTAGCGCGTCAGCCAGCGCGTGAGAGCGATGGAATAACGCTGGCGGAGATCGTCGCGGTAGCAGGCACCGAGCACGACATCGAGATGCGGCTGCTCGATGTCCAGCCTGGCCAGACTGCGGAAGAACTCGGTCATGTCAATCTCTGCCTGACGCATCAGTTCGAACAGGTCTTCGAGCAGCTCGGCATCGTCGTGACGCCAGGCGCGAAGACCGAGCTTGCCGGCAAATGCCGCGCAGAATTCGGCAGCGTAGATCTCGTCGTACCGTTCGAGAGCAGCGGCTAGCGCGTCCGTTCGAGGTACCAGTCTGGCCAGGGCGTCTGCCAGGCGTTCGAGATTCCAGCGTGCAATCCCTGGTTGCCGGGCAAAACAGTAGCGGCGACTTGAGGCATCGGTGGTATTCGGTGTCCAGCCCGGATCGAAATTGTCGACCCATCCGTAGGGGCCGTAGTCGATGGTCAAACCAAGAATCGACATGTTGTCGGTATTCATCACGCCGTGCACAAAGCCGACGCGCATCCAGTGCACCATCAGGCGTGCCGTGCGCTCGCAGATTTCACTGAACCAGAGGCCCAGGCCACCTTGTTCAGGGCCGCCGCGCAGTTCCGGGAAGTCGCGCTCAACCGTGAAGTCGACCAGGCGCTGCAGCAAGCTGTGCTCGCCGCGGGCAGCCAGCAGTTCGAAATGGCCGAAGCGGGTGAACGAAGGTGCAACCCGGCAGACCACCGCCCCCGGTTCGGCCACTGGATGGCCGTCATAGAACATGTCGCGGACGACCGATTCGCCGGTGCCGACCAGGCTCAGCGCGCGTGTGGTCGGCACCCCGAGGTGATGCATGGCCTCACTGCACAGGAACTCGCGGATCGACGAGCGCAACACGGCGCGACCGTCTGCTCGACGCGAGTACGGCGTCGGACCGGCACCCTTGAGCTGCAGTTCAAAGCGCTGTTGACGGCGGTTGATGACTTCGCCGAGCAGGATCGCCCGCCCATCGCCGAGCTGCCCGGCCCATTGTCCGAACTGGTGACCACCGTAGCAACTGGCGTAGGTGACCATGCCCGGCAGCAAGGCATTACCGGCCAGCGCGGCGATCATTTCCGGCGCCTGCATGGCCGCCTCGTCGAGATCGAGCGCTGCCGCCACTTCGCGCGAGTAGGCAAGCAGACGGGGCGCGGCGACGGGTGTCGGATCGACCGGCGACCAGCAGGCGCCGAGGACCTGCCGAGGTTCGTTACGTCGCTCGGGATCACCCGGCAACTCGCGCAGGAAGCGATTATCGAACTGCAGCACGAGCGGTCTGGTTACCGTGGGTGGAGGAGCGCTGGCGGCGGGTGGAGGCTGGCGAAACGGCACGAGACGCCCGGCGTGGTGGGCAACAGGGCATCGGCAGTCAGCCCTTGCGGACCAGGTCGACGATCTGTGCCGCATCCAGTGATCGGGCTTTGGCCTGCATCTCGGGTAAATAGCGGTTCTGCATGCCCTTGGCCTCACCGAGCAGATGGTCGAAAGCCTCGCGCAGCATCTGCGTCGAGAAGTTCCGGCCACCCGCGTAGTAGCGCCTGGCGACATGGCCGAGCGCGTAGGTACTGGCGAAACTCATGCCCGAGCTCACGGCCTGCTTGCCAATGCCTCCCAGCAGGCCACCGCCGATCTTGCCCAACAGGCCTCCGAGCAGCTTCCGTCCGGCCTGCTCAAGATACTGGGAGGACAACCCGACACCAAGGGTGGCGAGAAAATCCTTGATATGCCCGCGGTCGAGGTCGAAACCATAGGATTGGCCAATGCGATAGACCAGTTTCATCTGCAGCGGGATGATGGCCATCGTCGACAGGGATTCCGGCAGCAGTTCGAGGGCGCCGTTGAGGATCGCTGCATTGAGAATGGCGCTGTCGAGCTCGGCCTCGCTGCGCGTCGACGCATAGCCTGCCGCGGCTGGCTTCGCCGTACCGGCGGTGTTCTCGCCGCGCGACGCTGCGGTTACCGGCATTGCGGCGATCGCTTCGGCCTGCCGCGTATAGGCCGCCGCTTGCTGCACGTCGAGTGCCAGCGCGCTGCGCAGGTCGGCGAGAAAGGCCTGCTCGGCAGCCGATTGCACGCCGTCGGCGTCGCAGACGCAGACCGCCATTTCGAAGGCGAGCTGCCTTGCTTCGGCGGTTTTCAGCGCGGCCACAGCTGAAGCCATCGACACTCGCTTGAGCAGCACCGCCTGATACAGCGCCGCGAGATTGATCACTCCCTCGCCCGCCAGGGCATCGGCGATGCGCTTGAGTTCGGCTCGTTCGGCCTCGTCCTTGTGGCCGTCGGCAAAGGCTGCCATCAGGCTGAGGACGAGAATGGCTTCCTGTTCCTGCTGGTTCATTCCGGGTGTCTCCTGTGAAGTGGTGCTGGGACTCGGCGACTCTCGGAAAGTTCGTCGCCACCACCAAGGCGCGCGACCCAGACTCGTCATTACGGTAGGCAGCATAGCGCAGAGTGAGAGTCCGCGCGACAATCGTCAAGAGGTCAACACGTCGGCAGTCTGACGGATACTTCCAGCCCGCCTCCCGAGGCATCTGCCAGCACCACGTCACCGCCACAGCCCGCGGCGATGCGCCGCACGATGGCCAGCCCGAGCCCGCAACTGCCGTCGGTCGCTCGCGCCGGATCAAGTTGGGCGAAGGGCTCGAGCGCGCGTCCGCGTTCGGCGCGTGCGATACCCGGGCCGTGGTCACGCAGGCGCAGCGTCACTGCGCCGTCAGCGGGCGCGCTCAGATACACCTCCACCGGCGGAACGCCGTGCTGCAGGGCATTGTCGATCAGGTTGTCGAGCAGGCGCTGGAGGTTTCCAGCGCTGATCGCCACCTGGCAGTCGGTGGCGACCCCGCCGACGGTCAACTCGATGGGTCGCCCGAGTTCGCGCTGCCGGGCAATCGCATCGCGCAGGAACGCTGCGATGGGGATCGATGCGCTGGCCACGGCGACATCTTCGCTGCGCAGGAAAGCCAGGCATTGGCCGACGATGCGCTCCATGTCGTCAACGTCGCGCACCAGTCCGGCGCGATCGGCATCGCTTTCAAGCAGCGCCAGGCGCAGACGCAGACGGGTCAGGGGGGCACGCAGATCGTGCGTCAGCCCGGCGAGCATCTCGCGCCGCTCGGCCGCCGCGTTGGCCAGCTGGCCGAGCATCGTGTTGTGGCGTTCGGCCAGTCGCCGCACCTCGCGTGGACCTTCAGGCGTGGCCGTGCGCGCCAGCCCGTCACCGGTCGCCGCGACGGCTTCTCCGAGGCGAGCCAGCGGGACCCACGATGCCGCGCACGAACAGCCGGCGATCAGCAGCACGGCGGCCAGCATCCCGGCGAGGCCCAGCCAGAGGTCCGAGGGCAGCGCCTGGGGTTCGAAGCGTGGTGGTGGCAGTACCAGCCACCACCGCTCGCTGCCGGCCATGAACCCGATCCACAGGCCGCTGCGCTGTCCCGGACCGCCGTGCCGGAGCTGCACCGGTTCGCCGAGGCGCTCGGCAAGTTCGTCGGCAAGGCGGCGGGCAAAGGGAAACTGCGGCTGATGCCGTGGCACGCCATTGCCGTCCGGGCGTACCTGCAGGCCCTGCTCTCCGGCGTCGGCGGCGCTCAGGACATGCCTGGCTTCGTCGTCCAGTCCGGGCAGGACGATCTGCAACAGGTGCACCTGACCGGCGAGCAGTTGCACGGTTTGACTGAGGTGCGAGTTGCGGCGAAAGTGCCCGATCAAGGAAAAAGTGGCGACCTCGGCGACGGCAATCACCGCGATTACCAGCAGCACCGTGCGGCTGGCCAGAGAGGAGGGCAGCAGTCGCATGCTCATGCCGGGCTGTCACCTGCCGCGTCCGGGACAAAGACGTAGCCGATCCCCCAGACCGTCTGCAGATAACGTGGGTGCGCGTGATCCACCTCGATCAGGCGGCGCAGGCGGTGAATCTGGACGTCGATGGCGCGGTCGAAGGCTTCAGTGGTCTCGCCGCGCGTCAATTCGAGCAGGCGCTCGCGCTTCATCGGTCGATTGGCGTTGGCAACCAAGGCGTTCAGCAAGGCGAATTCGCCACTGGTCAACCCCACCACCTGGCCGTCTTTCGATAACTGGCGGCTGGCGCGGTCGAACAGCCAGTTGCCGAAACGGGTCACGCCCCCCTCGGGATCGGGCGCGGCCGGCGTGCGGGCGCCGCGGCGCAGCACGGCCTCGATGCGGGCGACCAGTTCGCGGGGGTCGAAAGGCTTGCCGACGTAGTCGTCGGCACCGGTTTCCAGGCCAATCACCCGGTCAACGGTTTCGTCGCGTGCGGTGAGCATGATGATCGGTCGCGTCTCGCCGCGCGCGCGCAGGCGGCGGCAGGCGGCGATACCGTCTTCGCCGGGAAGCATCAGGTCGAGCACCAGCAATTGCGGCTGGTAGCGTTCAAGAAAGGCATCGAGCTGGCGGGTATCGGGCAACAGCAGCGTGTCGAAGCCATGTCGGCCGAGATAGGTGGCGAGCAACTGGCGCAGCTCGGGATCGTCGTCAACAAGCAGGATTTTCTTCATGGTCTGGGTCGATCGGGTAACGGTCATCATTCTATGTCGTCGGCGGCACCTGCCTGGCCGGCGGAAACAATTTGCAATCGCCGAGCCGGTCTGGCGAAATCTTTTGCAATCGGGCCAGCGGCAGAATGGCTGCATCGCGGGAAAGCAAACTCTGGTCGCGATCGATCAACCTCAACCAAGGAGTCCTGGCATGAAAACGAAACTCTCTCTCCGTATTCTCGTAGCGGCAATGGTGCTGGCGCTTGGCGCTGGCGGCACAGCGCTGGCGATGAGTCCCGAACACTGCGGCGCCGCTGGCGGCAGAATGGAACAGCGCATGGGGTATCACCTGCAGGAGATGTCACGCCTGCATGCGGACCTCAAGCTCGATGCCCGGCAGGAAGCGCTGTGGCAGGACGCCGAGCAGTTCAGTCGGTCAAGTATGCGCGATCGCGGCGATCAGATGCGCAAGCAGCGTGCAGAAATCCTGGCCAGCGTCAGCCAGCCGGGAGCAGACTTGCGCGCGGTGGTGAAGCAGATGGACGAACTCAAGGATGCCGGCCGCCAGCAGCATGCAGCCAGCCGCGAGCGCTGGCTGGCGGTGTACGACAGCCTCGACGCGCCACAGAAGGAGAAGGCACGACTGTTCATCAAGGGCAAACTCGAACATATGCCGCAGGGCGTCCGATTCGGTCGCGACGCACCTGCCCGCAACTGAGCGGCGGAAGGTCCCGACAGTTCCTGCCCGTTCGGGAACGCCCACCCGAAGATAGCCCAGCAGCGACCGATGGCGGTGCGCACCGCTGCCCACCGGTTTGCTTGTGGGCGGCGGTGCGCACCGCTAGACTTCACTTTCGGCAGCGGGCCGCATCTTGCACCTGGCCGCAGCCAGCAAAGTCCCGGCGCCACTCGTTACGCACTGGCGTCGAGTGACGACTGACTGGTGACCATCGACAGCGGAGGAGGGCAGGCAGATGTGGTTTCTCGGGGCCGTAGTGGGGGCGCTTCTCGCCACGGAAATCCATTCCTCGCTGTGGATCGTCGGAGCCTTGCTGGGGGCGATGCTCGGCTGGGGCCTCGGCCGTCGCGCACGGCAGGAAGGCGACGATCGATTCCGGGCCATCGACCAACGCCTGCGCCGGCTTGAAGCCGCGCTGGAAGATCTGCAGCCGGTTTCGCCCTTGCCGGGGCGCGTGCCGGATCAGGACCAACCAGCGGTGCCCGCACCGCTCGTCGCGGCAGTGGCGGCAAGTCAGGCGCCGGTGGCTGTCCCCGCAGGGGATCTCCAGCCCTCCGGCGTGCTGCCAGTGGCGATACCGGCAGCACACGAACGACCACGGACGGCTCCCGCCAGGGAGGTCGCCAAGCCCGTCGCGGCGCGGCCTGCAACGCCGCCACTGCGGCCGTCGCCGATCCGTGAGTGGCTGGTCAACGGCAACATGGTCGCTCGTGCCGGCATCGTGATCCTCTTCTTCGGGGTTGCTTTCCTGCTGAAGTATAGCTACGCGCACATCCATGTTCCGATCGAACTGCGGCTGGCGGCGGTAGCGCTGGGTGCGGGCGTTATGCTGGGCATTGGCTGGCGTCTGCGGCGCCGCCGCGAAGCCTACGCCCTCGCACTGCAGGGCGGTGGCGTCGGTCTCCTCTACCTCACCATCTTCGGGGCGTTGCGGCTGTTCGGGTTGCTGCAGCCCGCACCGGCGTTCGCCCTGTTGCTGGCGGTGGTGACGCTCTCCGCGGTGCTGGCGGTGCTGCAGGATTCGCTGGCTCTGGCGGTACTCGGGGCCGCCGGCGGTTTCCTGGCGCCGATCCTCGCTTCGAGTGGAGCGGGCAGTCATGTGGCCTTGTTCGGCTACTACGCTTTGCTCAATGCCGGCATCCTGGCGATTGCCTGGTTCAAAGCCTGGCGGGTGCTCAACGTGCTTGGCTTTGCATTCACTTTCGGCATTGCGACGGTGTGGGGAGGGCTCAACTACCGACCCGAGGTGTATGCGTCAACGCAGCCGTTTCTGGTCCTGTTCTTCCTGATGTACGTGGCCATCGCGATGCTCTTCTCCCGTCGCGCGGCCGGGACCGTCGAGCGCCACCTGGATACCACACTGGTCTTCGGCGTGCCGGTGGTCGCCTTCGGTCTGCAGGTCGGGCTGGTGCAGGAAATCGCGTACGGCTCGGCATACAGCGCGCTCACGCTCGGTGCTTTTTACCTGCTGCTCGCCCGCAGCATGTGGGCGCGCCGGGGCCAGGACCGACGCCTGCTGGTAGAAGCCTTTCTTGCACTCGGCACGGTGTTCGCGACGCTGGCCATCCCGCTGGCCTTTGACGGTCGCTGGACGTCGGCAGCATGGGCACTCGAAGGTGCGGCGATGGTCTGGGTCGGTGTGCGGCAGCAACGCCTGCCGGTGCGATTGTTCGGCATCCTGTTGCAGTTGCTCGCCGGAATTTTCTATCTGGCCGACCTGGGGGCGCCGGCCGGCGACTGGCCGGTGGTGAACAGCGTGTGCCTGGGCGCGCTGCTGTTGGCGGTCGCGGGCCTGTTCTGCGCGTGGCTGTTGCAGCGGCCTGGGCAGGTGCTGCACCCGGCGGAGCGCTGGCTGACGTATTCACTCTTGGGCTGGGGGGTGATCTGGTGGGGGCTCGGCGGCCTGCACGAGATCGATCGACACGTGCGTTACCTCCTGCAGGGCAACGTCGCTCTGGCCTTCTTCACCGCTTCCTGTCTCGCCTTCGGCTGGCTTGCGCGACGCCTGGTCTGGCCCATGGCACGGTATCCGGCGCTGGCCTTGTTGCCGTTGATGGTGCTGGTCGCGATGGCCAGTGCCGACCATGACGCGCATCCCTTTGCCCACTTCGGCTACCTCGCCTGGCCGCTGGCCTTTGCCGGGCAGCTTTTCCTGCTGCGTCGGCACGAAGTGCCCGCCAGCCGCTACCTGGAATGGCAGCATGCAGTGGGCCTGTGGCTGTTCGCGGCGCTTGGGGCCTGGGAAGCAAGTTGGGCGATCGATTCCTGGGTCGCCGGAAGAGCGGCCTGGCCGCTGATCGCCTGGGCGCTGTTCCCGGCCGCGCTGCTGACCCTGCTTGCGCTCCGCGGCGATCGCCTGCGCTGGCCGGTGGCGGCGCACCTCGCCAGCTATCTGGTCGGTGGTGCAACGCCGCTGGCCATTTTTCTGGCGTTCTGGTTCTTTCACGCCAACCTGGTCTCTGACGGCAATCCCTGGCCGCTGCCCTACCTGCCGTTGCTCAACCCGCTGGATCTGGCACAGGCCGGGGCCATGCTGGCCGTCGCCACCTGGTTTCTCGAAGTCCGTCGCCGCGGCCTGCCACCGCTCGCTGCAGCGCCGTGGTCACTGGCCTGGGGCATCGCTGCCGCTGCTGCCTTCGTATGGGCCAACGCCGCGTTGCTACGCACGCTGCACCACTGGGCCGGCGTGCCGATGCATCTGGCGCTGATGCTTCGCTCGGACCTGGTGCAGGCGGCCCTGTCACTGTTCTGGACGCTGCTCGCCCTCGGCGCGATGGTCGCCGGGACCCGGCGTGTATCGCGTCCGCTATGGCTGCTTGGCGCCGGGCTGATGGCAGTGGTGGTCGGCAAACTGTTCCTGGTGGACCTCTCGAACATCGGCACCGTCGAGCGTATCGTGTCCTTTCTCGGGGTCGGCGTGTTGATGCTGGTGATCGGCTACCTGGCGCCGGTGCCGCCGAAGGAAGGAGAGCATGCGTGAGAAGATGCTTTCGTGCCGTGCTGCTGTGCCTGTGGGCCGTTGCTGCGGTAGCCGAGGGCCCCGCCGATTTTGCATTTGGCATCCCGATCGAAACCCGTGGCCCGCAGGCGCTGTTCCAGCTTGAGCTGCCGCAGGCCGTTTATGAGGGCGTGCTGCGCGCCGACCTCGCCGACCTGCGGGTGTTCAACGCCGCCGGCGAACCCGTGCCGCATGCTTTTATGCCCCGCGCCACCGCCACGCACGAGAAACGACAGTCCCTGCGGCTACCATACTTTGCGCTCCGCGGCGACGCAGTCGCCGGCGTCGAGGGCCTCGAAGTGCGCATCGAACGCGACGCCGGGCGAGCCGTGGTGACGATGAACGGTCGCCAGAAGGTGCCCGAGCGTGCCGCCGTTTTGCTGGGCTACCTGGTCGACGCCAGCACGCTGCAGCAGCCGCTGCGCGGCCTGACCCTGGAACTGCCCTCCGGACTCGACGATGTGGTGCAGCGCATGCGCGTCGAGGCGAGCGATGACCTCGCACGCTGGACGACACTGGTGGCGGACGCGCCGGTGCTGCGACTGCAGGCGGGTGGGCAGCGGCTGGAGCAACTGCGCCTGGAGTTTCCGCCGCGCCAGGCCAGGTACCTGCGGCTGTCGTGGCCGGGGTCGCCGCGCCCGCTGCCATTGGCAGGCCTGATCGGCGAACCGGGCGACGCGCTGGTCGAGGCGCCGCGGCTGTGGAAACAGGTGGCCGCGATGGCGCCACCGGAGAAGCCGGGAGAATACGTCTTCGACCTCGGCGGCCAGTTTCCGGTGGACCGTCTGCGTCTGCTTCTGCCGCAGCCTAATACCGTGACCGCGGTCGAAATCCTCTCTCGCCCACGGACCGCCGCCGCGTGGCAGCGCGTTCTGCTGACTACGGCGTATCGCCTGGGGCAGGGCAGCCAGGAGACGGTCAATCCGGATTTCGCGGTGGCGACGGTGAGCGATCGCCACTGGCTACTGCGCGTCGATCAGCGCGGCGGTGGGCTCGGTGCGGGCATGCCCCAGCTGGCCGTGGGCTGGGTGCCGCAGCGGCTGGTTTTCGCTGCTCGCGGCGACGCGCCGTTTCTGCTCGCCTATGGAAGCAGTCGCGCAGCTCTCGCAGCCTACCCGATCGCGACCTTGTTGCCGGGCTACCGAAGTGACGATACGGAGCAGCCGGGTAATTTTCCGCTTGGCAGCGCCAGCACCGGTCGCGTCCAGACCCTGGCGGGCGAGAGCGCCAGCCGCGAAGCGATCGACTGGAAGCGGTGGACGCTGTGGGCCAGCCTGGTGCTTGGCGTCGCACTGCTGGCATGGATGGCCTGGCGGCTTGCCCGGCAACTCGCCGCGGCGCAGCCTCCCGACGCAGGGTCGGATGACACCTGAGACGCGCCGGTACCAGCGCGAGGCTCAGGCGCAGAACTGCTCGCTCAGCGGGGCCTGCAGCTGCAAGCCATTGCGCAGTTCCAGGTCGTGCTGGCCGGCGCAGGACTGCTGGAGTTGCAGGCGTCCATCGACATGCGAGGCGACGAGGGCGAAGTCGAAGCGGTCGGGTTGTGCGCAGAGGTCGAGATCACCCGCCGGCAGATTGGGGTTGTTGTCGGCCTGAAAGCGGCGGCCGAAATCCGAGTTGCGCACCCGTGCGGCGTATCTTTCGGGATCGGGATCCTGGCCGCGCAGCAGCGCTTCCAGATAATCCGCGCAGGCCACGTCCTCGTCGCCGTCGCGATCGACCCATTCGCCGGTGATCACGAAGCACACTTCCTCCGGCTGCAACGCCAGCAGCGCTTTCGCCGTGGCCCGGCCGAGGACCAGGCTGCCGGCGAACAGCGCCCGCGCACGCCGAAAGCGGGTCAGCCCGCGCACTCCGGCAGCGGTGGTCTGAATCAACGGTCGCCCGGCAAGGTCGGCGTTCCGCAGGGCCAATGGCGAGTTGCCAAAATCGAAGCCGGGAATCGGCTCGCCACCGCCGACGGCGCCGGTGGTCGCCGCGTCCGGCAAGCGCCGCAGCAGGCGGAACGCTCCGGCGATCGTTTCCACCGGGTAGATGGTGCTGGCGCCGGCGGCGAAGGCATAGGCTGCGGTCGTAAACGAACGCAGCACATCGATCACCACCACGGCATCCTCAGGCTCGTGTGCCGGATCCAGGCGGTTCAGGTAAAGGCGGCGGGTGCGCATGACAGCGGCTAAGTCCTTGGGTAATTGGTGAATCGAGTCGGGCAGGCGAGTATTTCCGATCTCCGCCGCCTGGTCAAACGGCTGGCAAGGATATGGGCGCCAAGCTGCCAGCACATCCTTGCGGACAACGTTCAGTCGGCGCCGGGGTAGCCGATCTGGCGCCACGCTTCATAAACGCTTACCGCAACGGCATTGGAAAGGTTGATGCTGCGATTGCCGGGGACCATTGGCAGACGCAGGCGCTGCTCGGGAGCAAACTCGGCGAGGATTGCCGGTGGCAGCCCGCCGGTTTCGCAACCGAAGACCAGCACGTCGCCGGCCTGGAATGCGGCCTCGGCCGGCCAGTGCCGCCCTTTGGTGGTCAGTGCAAAACGCCGTCCCTGCGGCGACAGTGCAGCCAGTGCCTCGCGGCAGCGGGCCCAGTCGGCATGAATCCGCACCGGCGTCAGTTCGGCGTAGTCCATGCCCGCGCGGCGAAGGCGGGACTCGCTGAGTTCGAAGCCGAGCGGTTCGACGAGGTGCAGCCGCGCTCCGGTATTGGCGCACAGTCGTATGACGTTGCCGGTATTAGGCGGAATTTCCGGGTGTACCAGGACAACTTCGAACACTTGTCAGCCAAATAAAGGGGTTTCGATCAGAGCACTGACACATTATCGTCGATGGCCGAAGAAATGCCGAGGACGCCGTCAGGCGTCCTCGGCATTCGGTGTGGCGCAACTGGCCGGCGCGGTCGTTGCCCGGCCGGCCTGTGCTCCAGCCTATGCGGCCCGGCTTTCGCTTCCCGAGGCGGCGCGGCTTTCCAGACGATTGATGCCGTTCACCAACGACCTGATCGATGCGGTGACGATGTTCTCGTCGATTCCCACACCGTAGGATTCGCCGCCGCTGCCCGGGCGCACCAGTTCGAGGAAGGCGCAAGCGCTGGCGTCGCTGCCTTTGCCGCGCGCCGCCAGCGAGCGCTCTTCATAGCTGCGCACCTGCACGGCAACGCCGAGATGGCGCAGCGCGTGCACCGCCGCGTCGATTGGACCATTGCCCTCGCCGGCCAGCAAATGCACCCGGCCATCGATCTCGACACTGAGGCGGATGCCCTGAGCGCTGCCATGTTCGAAGAGATGGTGCTCGACATAGCGCACCGGCTGGTCGTTGTCGAGATAGGTGCGCGCAAACAACTGCCAGATTTCCGCTGCGCTCATTTCGCCGCCATGGCTGTCGGTGTGTGCCTGCACCACGCGCGAGAACTCGACCTGCAGGCGGCGCGGCAGGACGACGCCGTATTCGGCCTCCAGCAGATAGGCGATACCGCCCTTGCCCGACTGGCTGTTGACGCGGATCACCGAATCGTAGCTGCGGCCGACGTCGGCCGGATCGATCGGCAGGTAGGGAACTTGCCAGAGGCCGTCCGGCGGTTGCACGGCAAAGCCCTTCTTGATCGCATCCTGATGCGAGCCCGAGAAAGCGGTGAATACGAGGTCGCCGACATAGGGATGGCGCGGATGCACCGGCAGCCGGTTGCAGTACTCGACGCTGCGCGCCACGGCGTTAATGTCCGAAAAGTCGAGACCCGGCGCGACGCCCTGGGTGTAGAGATTGAGCGCAAGCGTCACCAGATCCACATTGCCGGTGCGCTCGCCGTTGCCGAACAGGCAGCCCTCGACGCGCTCGGCGCCGGCCATCATCGCCAATTCGGCGGCGGCGACCGCCGTGCCCCGGTCGTTGTGCGGGTGCACGCTGAGGATGACGCTGTCGCGGCGCGCGAGATGGCGGTGCATCCACTCGATCTGGTCCGCGTAAACATTGGGTGTCGTCACCTCGACCGTCGTCGGCAGGTTGAGGATCACCTGCCGGTTCGGTGTCGCGCCCCAGGCGGCGGTCACTGCATCGCAAACCTCGAGGGCGAAGTCGAGCTCGGTAGCGGTGAAGGTTTCCGGACTGTATTCGAGCACCCACTCCGTTTCCGGACGCTCGGCCACCAACTGCCGCAGCAGACTAACCGCCGCGACGGCCATGTCCACCACCTCGGCCTTGCTCATCCCGAAGACGGTGTCACGAAAAGGCTTCGACGTCGCGTTGTAGACATGCACGATGGCCCGGCGGGCGCCCTGGAGGGCGTCGATGGTTCGGCGGATCAGGTGCTCGCGCGCCTGCGTCAGCACTTCGATGGTGACGTCGTCGGGGATGTGGTCGCCCTCGATGAGCTGGCGGACAAAGTCGAAGTCAGTTTGCGAGGCGGACGGGAAGGCAACCTCGATCTCCTTGAAACCGATCTCGCAGAGCGTTTGGAACATGCGCATCTTGCGCTCGGCGTTCATCGGCTCGAAAAGCGCCTGGTTGCCGTCGCGCAGATCGGTGCTCATCCAGATCGGCGGCGCGGTGAGCGTGCGCCCCGGCCATTGCCGATCAGCGAGCTGGACCGACGGGAAGGGGGTGTATTTGAGGGAGGGATTGTTCAGCATGATCGCAGGCTCCTGAGGGTTGAGTAGCAGTGGTTGACTGACCCCATGCTACGCACAATGGCCCGGCAGGTGCTTGCGAATTTAAGCCAAATAGTGCCTCTATGTGGCAGATTGTTGTGCTGAAATGTTCAATGAGTTGGATATCTGCCGGATAGATGAGCTGGAGAGCAATATCAGGCAGTGCCGGCAAACACCTTGCAGAAACGCAACTCTTCGGGATAGGGAAAGAAATCCTCGAAATGTCCTGCGCGGATCTTGTCCTGCGCGTGCTTCCAGAAATTTACGCTGAGCAGCGCGCGATGGTATTTGAGGAAGGCTGAGCGCACCTTGGGGGAACCGAGCAGGAAACTGGCAAACTCCTCGGGGAAAACGTCGTGCTTGCCGACCGAGTACCATGGCTCTCCGGACATTTCCATTTCCGGGTACGGCGCTTCGGGGATGACCCGGAAGTTGGTGTCCGTCATGTATTCGATCTCGTCGTAATCGTAGAACACGACACGGTTGTATCGGGTCACGCCGAAGTTTTTCCAGAGCATGTCGCCGGGGAAGATGTTGGCGCTTGCCAGCTCCTTGATGGCGTTGCCGTACTCGAGCACGGCATGGTCGATCTGTTCGGGTGTTGCCGTGTCGAGATAGATGTTGAGTGGTGTCAGGCGGCGTTCGATGTAGAGGTGCTTGATCACCAGGTCTTCACCTTCTTCTTCCAGAAGGGAAGGGGCCAGGTTGCGCAACGCGGCGAGGAGGTCGGCCGAGAAGCGCTTCCTGGGGAGCGCGACCTGCGAAAACTCAAGCGTGTCGGCCATGCGTCCGACACGGTCGACCTGTTTCACCAGCAGGTACTTGCGTTTGACCGTTGCCCGGTCCATCTCCTTTGACGCCCCGAAGACGTCCTTGATGAGTTTGAACACGTAGGGGTACGACGGCAGCGTGAACACCAGCATGACCAGGCCGGCAATCCCCGGCGCAATGATGAACTGATCTTCGGAGTGGCGCAGGTGTTGTTTCAGATCCCTGAAGAACAGCGTTTTGCCCTGTTTGCCGAGCCCCAGCATGGTGTAGATCTCGGAAGGCGGTTTGTTCAGCATGATACTGCGCAGAAAGTGCACATAGCCCGAAGGGACTTCCATATCGACCATGAAATACGCTCGCGACAGCGAGAACAGCACGCTGATCAGCCAGCGATCGAGCAGGATCGTATCCAGGACCAGTTGGTTTTCGGGCGTGTGCAGGACGGCGATGGCGAATGGGCACTCGAAGTGGCCGTTGATCGCCTTGCCGAAGATGTAGGCGCCCTTGTTGCGATAGAAGCCCGAGTGCAGGACCTGTATCTGCGCGTTGGCTTCCGCTGCTGGCCACTCGCCAAGCCGCAACTCGGCGGTGCGCATGATGTAGTCGACATCGCGGTCGAGATCTTCGAAGGGACGTTGCCAGTCGAAGTCTACGATAATCTGTTTGATCGTGTTGCGCAGACCATGCTGTGCCGGATAGTAGCTTCGGTAGGTCGGCGGGTACGACTGAATGTACTCCGTCGACACGGCCGAGCGGGCAAAGATGTAGTCGTTGTTGAAGTAGGTTCGGTGAAGGATTTTCGAGCACACCGAGTTGAAGAATGTTTCGGCGAGTTCCGGTTGCTGGTGGTTGATCAGATGCCCGATATAGAACAGCTTGAGTTGTTGCCAGGTGGCATCGTCGAGCGTCGCGGCACCGAAATTGGCGCACAGCAACTCGGCGGTCTCCCTGACGCGGTCGTCGTAGGAACGGATGCGCTCGCGCACCGCGTCATGAACGCCCTTCCAGTCGGCAGCCTCGAAAAGCGCCTTGGCTTGCTGACCATAGCGACGGATCAGCCGGTAGTGCCGGTTGAAACCGTCGATCATCGCTTCGGCAATGCGTTGAGCGAGCGCGTTTTCTACGCTGAAGATGTCCATGCGGCAGGGTTCCATGGTGTGGCGTCGAAGGATTGTAGCATCGGCGCTGTTGCGTCGCATCACGCAGCGGCATGGCGCCGCAGGTCGGCCGGCAGCCGGGTTGGCGGTCCTGAATATGCTGGCAGAGCACCCGAATTTGCGACATAATCACGAATGGTGCCGCAGGCGAGTCTGCTTCAGACAGATCCCTCGTGCCCATGTACGCAGCATCGTCCGATCTGCAGCTGCCGAGCCCCCGCAGCGAACTGCAAAGCGCCGGCGCCGGCACCAGAATCGGGTATCACCACACCACACTACACGGAGTTGGCATGAGCGCAAGTCTGATCAAAGTTCCCCAAGGCGGCCAGAAAATCATTCCAGGGCAAGCGGTCCCGGATAACCCGATCATCCCGTTCATCGAAGGCGACGGGATCGGCATCGACATTACGCCGGTGATGATCAAGGTCGTCGACGCAGCCGTTGCCAAGGCTTACGGAGGTGCCAAGCAGATTCACTGGATGGAAGTGTATGCCGGCGAAAAGTCCACCCAGATGTACGGTTCCGACGTGTGGTTGTCGGCCGAGACGCTCGATACGCTCAAGGAATACTCGGTGTCGATCAAGGGACCGATGACGACTCCGGTCGGTGGCGGCATCCGTTCGCTGAATGTGGCACTGCGCCAGGAACTCGACCTTTATCAATGCGTCCGCCCGATCCAGTACTTTCGTGGCGTACCCTCGCCGCTGAAGGATCCCTCGAAGACCAATATGGTGATCTTCCGCGAGAACACCGAGGACATCTACGCCGGCATCGAATGGGAAGCCGGTTCCGAGGGCTGCAACAAGGTCGTCAAGTTTCTGCAGGAAGAGATGGGCGTCAAGAAGATTCGTTTCCCGGCAACCTCCGGTATCGGCATCAAGCCGATTTCCAAGGATGGTACCGAGCGCCTGGTCCGTGCCGCCATCAAGTACGCGATCGCCAACAAGCGCCGCTCGGTGACCATCGTGCACAAGGGCAACATCATGAAATTCACCGAAGGCGCCTTCCGTGACTGGTCATATGCGCTGGCAAAGAACGAATTCGGTGGGGTCGAGATCGACGGTGGTCCGTGGCTCAGGCTACCGAACGGCATCATCATCAAGGACTCGATCGCCGATGCCTTCCTGCAGCAGATCCTGCTGCGTCCGGCCGAATACGACGTGATCTGTACCACCAACCTCAACGGCGATTACATCTCCGACGCGCTGGCAGCGCAGGTGGGCGGTATTGGCATTGCCCCTGGCGCGAATATTTCCGACCAGTATGCCTGCTTCGAAGCCACGCACGGCACGGCGCCGAAATACGCCGGGCTGGACAAGGTGAACCCCGGTTCGCTGATCCTCTCCGCCGAAATGATGCTGCGTCATCTGGGCTGGATCGAAGCCGCCGACCTGATCGTCACGGCAATGGAAGCGGCGATTGGCGACAAGGTGGTTACCTACGACTTCGCGCGCCTGATGGAAGGGGCGACCGAGGTGTCGTGCTCTGCTTTCGGCGACGCGATGATTGCCCGCATGTAGGCAAGGGCCACACCTGCCACACTGACAAGGCCCCCGCAAGGGGGCTTTGTGCTTTCTCCTCGGCGCGCGCGTCAGCGGTGCATCGGGTGCCACAGCAGGACGGATCTCCATTCCCATGACGACATTGAGCAAACCCCTGGCCGGATTGACGGTCATCGAACTCGGCAGCCTGATTGCCGGCCCATTTGCCGCCCGCATTCTGGCGGAATTCGGCGCCGAGGTGATCAAGATCGAATCTCCCGACGGCGGCGACCCCTTGCGCAAATGGCGCAAGCTCTACGAAGGTACCTCGCTGTGGTGGTACGTACAGGCGCGCAACAAGAAATCGGTGACGGTGAATCTCAAGCATCCGGCCGGGCGCGAGATCGTCCATAAGCTCGTCGGCGAAGCCGACATCGTGGTCGAGAACTTTCGCCCCGGCGTGCTCGAAAAGCTTGGGCTGGGTTGGGAGACGCTGTCGGCGATCAACCCCGCGCTGGTCATGTTGCGTCTTTCCGGTTTCGGCCAGACCGGCCCGATGGCGCAGCAGCCGGGTTTCGGCGCCATCGGCGAGTCGATGGGCGGCTTGCGCTATGTCACCGGTTTCCCGGATCGGCCACCGGTCAAGACCGGTATTTCGATCGGCGATTCGATCGCCGCGTTGTGGGGAGTGATTGGCACGCTGCTGGCCTTGCGTCACAAGGAACAGGCGGGTGGCCGGGGGCAGGTGGTCGATGTCGCACTGTACGAGGCGGTCTTCGCGATGATGGAGTCGCTGATCCCGGAATTCGACGTTTTCGGCTTCGTGCGCGAGCGGACCGGCAACATCATGCCCGGTATCACCCCTTCCAATACGCACACCACCAGCGACGGCAAGCATGTCACGATCGGTGGCAATGGCGACGCCATCTTCAGACGGCTGATGCTGGCCATCGGCCGCGACGATCTGGCCGACGACGCGCAACTTGCCGACAACGCGGGGCGCGACACACGCCGCGATGAACTGTACGCCGCCATCGACGCCTGGACCGCTGTACATGCCGAAGGCGAGGTGCTGCGCATCCTGACCGCTGCCGACGTCCCGGTTTCGCGGGTGTTCTCTGCCGCCGACATGTTTGCCGACCCGCAGTATCTGGCCAGGCAGATGATCGAATCGGCCAAGCTGCCCGACGGCAAGACGTTCAGGATCCCGGGAATCGTGCCGAAGCTGTCGGTCACTCCGGGCAGCACCGAGTGGCTGGGCCCCGGACTCGGCGAACACACCGACGAAACCCTGCGGCGACTCGGCTATTCGGCGGCCGAGATCGCGGGTCTGCACGCTGCGGGAACAGTCTGAGAGTGGGCGCATCAAACCTCGCAGGCCGTTGCGGTCCGCTTCTCGGTGCTGGGCCGCTGGCTACGTGGCCGCGGTACCGACACTGCTCCTGAGCTTTGCGGGTAGAATCAGCACGTCTTCGAGAGGAACATTACCATGCGCTTTTCCGGTTCCGAGAGTTACGTTGCTACCGGCGATCTGACTCTGGCGGTCAACGCCGCGATCACCCTGCAGCGCCCACTGTTGATCAAGGGTGAGCCGGGTACCGGCAAGACCATGCTGGCCGAGGAGGTTGCCGCTGCGCTTGGGCTACCGCTGTTCGAGTGGCACATCAAGTCGACGACCAAGGCGCAGCAGGGGCTCTATGAATACGACGCCGTCTCGCGCCTGCGCGATTCGCAGCTTGGCGAGGCCAGGGTTGCAGACATCGGCAGTTACATCGTCAAGGGTGTCCTCTGGCAGGCCTTCGAATGTGAAACGCCTTCGGTGGTGCTGATCGACGAAATCGACAAGGCCGACATCGAATTTCCCAACGATCTGCTGCGCGAACTCGATCGCATGGAGTTCTTCGTCTACGAAACCCGCCAGAAAGTGCGTGCCCGCCATCGGCCGGTGCTGTTCATCACCTCGAATAACGAGAAGGAACTGCCCGACGCCTTCCTGCGGCGCTGTTTCTTCCACTACATCAAGTTTCCTGACAAGGAGACGATGACCCGCATCGTCGACGTGCATTTTCCCGGCCTGAAGCCGACGTTGCTGCGCGAGGCGCTGGAGGTGTTCTTCGAACTGCGCGAAATTCCCGGCCTGAAGAAGAAGCCCTCGACGTCGGAGTTGCTCGACTGGCTCAAGCTGCTGCTTGCCGAGGACATTCCACCGGAAGCACTGCGCAGCAAGGACCAGAAGACGGCCATCCCGCCGCTGCACGGCGCCTTGCTGAAAAACGAGCAGGACGTCCATCTCTTTGAGCGCCTGATCTTCATGGCCCGCCACAACCGCTGACCGGCTGATCAAGGCCGACGATGCTCATCGATTTCTTCCTGCACCTCAAGGCGAGCCGGTTGCCGGTCTCGATCAAGGAGTTTCTCGCCCTGCTCGAAGCGCTGCAGAAGCACGTCATCGAACATAGTCTCGACGATTTCTACGTTCTGGCGCGCGCCATCCTGGTCAAGGACGAGACGCACTTCGACAAGTTTGACCGCGCGTTCGGCGAGTACTTCAAGGGGGTCGAGGCGCTGCCGGGTATGGAGGTGCTGATTCCGGAAGACTGGCTGCGGCAGGCGGTGAAGAAGCATCTCACCGACGCTGAACGGGCGAGGCTGGAAAAACTGGGCTGGGACCAGCTGATGGAGACCTTCCGGCAGCGCCTCGCCGAACAGAAGGAGCGTCACTCCGGCGGCAGCAAGTGGATCGGCAGTGGCGGCAGTTCGCCGTTCGGTCATGGCGGCACGCACCCCGAGGGTATCCGCGTCGGTGGCCGGAGCGAAAACCGGTCGGCGGTCAAGGTCTGGGAGAAGCGTGAATTCCGCAATCTGGACGACAGCGTCGAACTGGGCACGCGCAACATCAAGGTCGCCCTGCGTCGCCTGCGCCGTTTTGCCCGTGAAGGGGCCGCCGAGGAACTCGATCTCGAAGGCACCATCGCCGGTACCGCCCGCAACGCCGGCTGGCTCGATCTGCAACTGCGGCCGGAGCGTCACAATGCCGTCAAGGTGCTGCTTTTCCTCGATATCGGCGGTTCGATGGACGATCACATCCGCGTCTGCGAGGAACTCTTCTCGGCCTGCCGCAGCGAATTCAAGCACCTCGAACACTATTACTTCCACAACTGTGTTTACGACTATCTGTGGCGGGATAACCGGCGTCGCCACAGCGAGCGCGTTCCCACGCCGGACGTGATGCACAAGTACGGCAACGACTACAAATTGATCCTTGTCGGCGACGCGTCGATGAGTCCCTACGAACTGGTACAGCCTAACGGCAGTGTCGAGTTCAATAACGCCGAACCCGGCGCGACCTGGTTGCGCCGCCTGGCCGAAAACTGGCCACAGACCATCTGGCTGAACCCCGAGTCGGAACATTCATGGCCTTACCGGCAATCGACTTCGCTGATCCACAATCTGCTCGGCGGGCGGATGTTTCCGCTGACACTCGACGGCCTCGAGCGGGGAATGCGCTTGTTGAGCAAGTAGCGGGACTCCTCTCACGGCAGGCGGCAGATTGCGCCCGGGAACCGGGATCTGCCGCCATCACGGGTGCTTCGGTAGTACACTCCGCACCTTTATGGAACCAAACGCCAGACCCCGCTCTGGCGCTTTCGTTTTTGGCCGGCCTCGACGGGGTGGGGTATTGCCGCCGCCGGGTGATGAAGCTGCAGCGATGCAGGGGACTCCGACACCCTAGGCGGTGCGTGACCACGTAGCCGGGCCGGTCTGCTGGAGAGATCAGCGTAATGAGTTACACCGCAGAATCGATCGCTGTCCTCAAGGGACTGGAGCCGGTGCGCCATCGTCCCGGGATGTACACGCGTACCGATTGCCCCTTGCACATCATCCAGGAAGCCATCGACAACGCTGCCGATGAGGCTCTGGGCGGTTATTGCAGGCGCATCGCGGTGACGCTCCACCAGGATCATTCCGTCACCGTTCAGGATGACGGGCGTGGCATTCCCGTGGAAATGCATCCGATCGAGAAGGTCCGACCCTGGAAGTGGTGTTTACCCGACTGCACGCCGGCGGCAAGTTCAACAAGGATGATGGTGCTTCGGCGTACCGCTTTTCAGGTGGCTTGCACGGCGTCGGTGTCTCGGTGACCAATGCCTTGTCGACACGCCTGGAGGTCGAGGTGGTTCGCGACGGCGCCCGGCATCAGATGGCTTTTGCCGGCGGTGAGGTCGTGGAGCCGCTGCGCCGTGTCGGCGATGCGCCGAAAAAAGCGACCGGCACGCGCTTGCGCGCTTGGCCGGACCCGACCTTCTTCGATTCGCCGACGATTCCGCTGGCGCAGCTCGAACGGCTGTTGCGCAGCAAGGCGCTGCTGCTGCCCGGCCTGCAGGTTTCGCTGACCGTCGAGGACGGCGTGAGCAGCGAATGGTGCTTCGCCAAAGGCATGGTGCAGTATCTGAGCGAACAACTCGACGCGGAAATGGTGGCGCCGGTGTTCAGCAGCGAAAAGTACGTGGCGAAAGGTGACGAGACTTTTCCGTTTGGCTCGGGTGCAGCCTGGGCGATCTGCTGGACCGCCGAGGGTGCGCTGGCGCGCGAATCCTACGTCAACCTGATCCCGACGACGGCCGGTGGCACGCACGAAGCCGGCCTGCGGCAAGCGACCCTCGATGCCATCCGCAGCTTCGCCGAGCACCACGCCTTGTTGCCCAAGGGGGTGAAGCTGGCGGCTGAAGACGTTTTTGCGCGCGCCAGCTTCGTTCTCGCGGTGCGCATGCTCGATCCCTCTTTCCAGGGTCAGACCAAGGAGCGCCTGAACTCGCGTGACGCGGTCGCACTGGTGGCCCGCATGCTGCGCGACTCCCTGGAACTGTGGCTCAACGAGCACCCCGAGGCGGCGAAGCGGATTACCGAACTGGCCATCCGCGCGGCGCAGGCGCGAACGCGGGCAGGTCAGAAGGTCGAGAAGCGCAAGCAGTCCGGGGTGGCCATCCTGCCGGGCAAGCTTTCCGATTGCCAGAGCGAGGACACCAGCCGCAACGAGATCTTCCTGGTCGAGGGCGACTCCGCTGGCGGTTCGGCGAAGTCGGGACGCGACAAGGAATTGCAGGCGATCCTGCCGCTGCGCGGCAAGGTGCTGAATACCTGGGAGGTCGAAGCCGGCAGCCTGTTCGCCAACCGCGAAGTGCACGACATTGCGGTGGCGCTGGGTATCGATCCGCATCAGGCGAGCGCCCCCGACGTAGTCCTGGCGAACCTGCGCTACGGCAAGGTGGTGATCATGACCGATGCCGACGTCGACGGCTCGCACATCCGCGTCCTGCTATGCACTCTTTTTTACCGGCATTTCCCGAAGTTGATCGCCAGCGGCCATCTCTTCTTCGCGCAGCCACCGCTGTATCGTCTTGATGTTCCAGGCCAGGGCAAGACCCGTCCACCCCGCAAGATCTATGCGCTCGACAATGCCGAACTCGAAGCGGCCATCGATCGCCTGCGACTTGAGGGGGTCAAGCCGGAGGCGGTCTCGATTTCACGATTCAAGGGACTCGGCGAAATGAATCCCGAACAGCTTTGGGAGACGACGATGTCGCCGGATACCCGCCGCCTGATGCGCATCCGCATGCCCGGCGTCGAGACGGCGCGCCCGGTGATGAACATGTTGATGGGCAAGAACGAGTCCGCCGGCCGGCGGGCGTGGATGGAAGAAAACGGCGCCCTGGTCGGCGCGGAGACCTGAAGGTGAACCGCAAGTGAGGAAAGATTCGACCCCCGACCTGTTTGCCGACCTGCCTGCCGATGGCCAGTCGCCACCGCCGGCACCCCCAGCGCCTCCAGCGCCTCCAGCGCCGCCGGCCGTGGAAGACGATGACAGCATTCTGCTGCACGACTCGGCGGCGCGCGACTACCTGGAATACGCCATAGCGGTGGTCAAGGGCCGGGCGCTACCGGATGTCAAGGACGGACTGAAACCGGTGCAGCGTCGGGTCCTGTTCGCGATGCGTGAGCTGGGGCTGTCGGCGACCGCCAAGCCGGTGAAGTCGGCACGCGTCGTCGGCGACGTGATCGGCAAGTACCACCCGCACGGCGACACTTCGGCCTATGACGCGATGGTGCGGGTGGCGCAGCCGTTCATGCTGCGCTATCCGCTGGTTGATGGGCAGGGGAATTTCGGCTCGCGTGACGGCGACAACGCGGCGGCGATGCGCTACACGGAAGCACGCCTGACACCGATCGCCGAACTGTTGCTCGGTGAACTGGGTGAAGGCACCGTCGATTTTCAGCCGAATTACGACGGTTCCTTCGAGGAACCGGCCTTCCTGCCGGCGCGGCTGCCGTTCCTGTTGCTCAACGGCGCTTCTGGAATTGCCGTGGGCATGGCCACCGAAATGCCCTCGCATAACCTGCGCGAGGTCGCCGCTGCGGCGATGCACATGATCGAGCATCCGCAAGCTGGCGTCGGCGAGTTGATGCAGCATGTTCCGGGGCCGGATTATCCGGGGGGAGGGCAGATCATCTCTGCGCCCGGCGATATCGCCGCCGCGTACGGCAGTGGCCGCGGTAGCCTGCGCGTGCGTGCCCGCTACGAGATCGAGGAGATGGCGCGCGGTGCCTGGCAGGTGGTGTTCAAGGAGTTGCCGCCGGGCGTTTCGTCGGCCAAGGTGCTGTCCGAAATCGGAGCGTTGCTCAACCCGCAGCCCAAGGCGGGCAAGAAGGCGATCGAGCAGCCGGCGGCGCAGCTCAAGGCGCTGATGGCTTCGCAGCTCGATCGGGCGCGCGACGAGTCGGGCAAGGACGACGATGTGCGACTGGTCTTTGAGCCGAGCACCTCGCGCATCGACCGCAATGAGTTCGTGGCCCTGCTGCTGGCCCATACCAGCCTTGAAACCTCGGCGCCGATCAATCTGGTTGCGGTCGGCATCGACGGCCGGCCTTGCCAGAAATCGCTGGCCGAGTTGATTGGCGAGTGGTGCGCTTTCCGCATCCGGACCGTACACCGGCGTACCGAATATCGCCTGCAAAAGGCCGATGACCGCATCCACATTCTGGAAGGCCGGCACATCGTCTTCCTGAACATCGACGAAGTGATCCGCATCATCCGCGAATCGGATGACCCGAAAGCGGCGCTGATGGCGCGCTTCATGCTGTCTGATCGGCAGGCGGAAGACATCCTCGAAATCCGCCTGCGTCAACTGGCGCGGCTCGAAGGGATCAGGATCGAGCAGGAACTGGCGAAACTGCGCGGCGAGCGCGAAGGACTGCTCAAGCTCCTGGGTAGCGACGCGCTGCTGCGCCGGCAGGTGATCCGCGAAATCAGGGCCGATGCCGAGAAGCACGGCGACGTGCGTCGGACGATCATCGAGCCGGCGGCCATCGCGTCGCGCGCGGAGGTTGCCGCCGTCGCCGACGAGCCGGTCACGGTGATCATTTCCGAGAAGGGCTGGGCGCGTGTCAGGCAGGGGCACGGGCTGGACCTCTCGGGGGTTGTCTTCAAGGATGGTGACCGCGCCGGTTCGGCGCAGGAGTGTCGCTCGGTCGATTCGCTGGTCATCCTCTCGACCGAAGGCCGGGCGTTTACCGTGGCGGTCGCCAGCTTGCCGGACGGTCGCGGCATGGGTGCGCCGCTGTCATCGTTCGTCGACCTCGGCACCGGGAAAATTGCGCACGTGCTGACCGGCTTGCCGGAGGAGCAATTGCTGGTTGCCAAGACCTCCGGTTACGGCTTTGTCTGTACCTACGCCGACCTGCTTTCGCGTCAGAAGGCGGGCAAGGCCTTTCTGAGCGTCGAAGATGGCGCAACCATCCTGCCACCGGTGAGGCTTGCGGGCAAGGATCATCTGGCAGCATTATCGGAGGACGGTCGCCTGTTGATCTTCCCCCTGGAACAGATGAAACGCCTGTCGGCCGGCAAGGGGGTCCAGTTCATCGCGCTGCGCGAAGGTGAGTCGCTGCGCGCCGTGGTGGCCACCCTGGGTGCGCGGGTGACGATCAAGGGTACGGTCCGCAACCGGATCAAGACGCTGCTTTCCGAAGAGCGGCATTGCGGTCTGCGCGCCCGCCGTGGTTCACCGGTTGGACAACTCGGCAACGTGATGCTGGAAGCCTGTCCCGAGCGCTGATTGTTGGCAGGCGGTGCCGGGGCGTGGCGGTTAAGCTCCTGGTGCTGCAAAGGAGAATGAATTTGTGAAGACCAAGACGAGCACGAGTGGATATAAACAGGCCAGCGTGTGCGGGGTGCTGGTCCTGTGCAGCACGCTGGTGCTGGCTGAGCAGGTCGGCTGTGTGACCACCGAGTGGAAGCTGGTGGGGGCCAATCACCGGGTCTGCGTCGAAAGTTTCCCCGACCCCAAAATACCGGGTATCACCTGCCATGTCAGTCAGGCCAGGACCGGTGGCGTCAGTGGCTCGTTCGGGCTGGCGCAGGACCCGTCGCAATTCTCGCTGGCCTGCAGGCAGACCGGACCGATCACGCTGCCTGCGAAGCTCCCCAAGGAGGCGACGGTGTTTGCCGAAGACACCTCGATTCTGTTCAAGGAGACGCGCGTTGTCCGGATGTGGGACGAAGCCCACAAGACACTGGTCTATCTCGCGATCAGCCGCAAGCTTGTCAATGGCGCGCCGGCAAACAGCATTTCGACGGTACCGGTGATGCCCTGGGGGGCGCCTTGATGTGCTGCCGACCAACGACTACCGTCCCGATCCGGAAGGTCCTGATGGTTCAGGAAGGCCTCCAGTGAGCCGCCCAGGCTGGCCGTCGTTTTCTCCTCCAGGCGATCGCGCGGCTGCCCGGCGATGGCGGTGAGCGAGGTACGACGACCCGATTGCGACGTCAGTCGACTCGGGCAGGTGTTTACGCCACCGATGATCGTCGACGCGATGCTGGCTCTGGTTCGCAACTGCGGGCGGGTGCTTGAGCCGGCCTGTGGTGACGGCGCCTTCCTGCAGCATTTTCCGTTTGCGCTGGGCATCGAGATCGACGCACGCCACGCACCCGCCGGGGCGCGGGTGATGGACTTCTTCGAATTGCCGGAGCGCGAGACATTTGCCACCATCATCGGCAATCCGCCGTATGTGCGCTACCAGGATATCCAGCCCGAGACGCGCCGGCATGTCCGGCGCAGCGTCCTCGACGGGCGCGCCAACCTGTATCTGTACTTCATCGAGAAGTGTCTGCGGCATCTGGCGCCGGGCGGTGAACTGGTGTTCATCACGCCGCGAGATTTCGTCAAGGCCACTTCGGCGGTACCGCTCAATCGGCTGCTGCACACCGCGGGAACGATCACCGATTTCGTCGATCTCGGGGATTCACGGCTATTCGACGGGGCGGCGCCGAACTGCGCGATCTGGCGTTTCGAACGCGACAACTTCTTGCGTCTGACGCGCCATGCGCAGCAGGGCGTGGCCGACGGTCTGGCGGGTCTGGCCCGGCTGCAGTGGGAGGAGCGACATTTTGTCGAGAGTGGCGGGCACCTGCTCTTCACGCGCGGCGACTATGCCCTGCAGCTCGCCGATATCGCCTTCGTCAAGGTGGGGGCAGTCTCTGGTGCTGACGATCTCTATGCCAGCGAGGATCATGGCAACCGCAGCTTCGTCTGCTCGGCGACCGTGGCCACCGGTAACACTCGGCGCATGCTCTGGTGTGCGCCGGGCGATCCGCCGCCAGCGATGCTGCTGCCGCACAGGGAGCGTCTGATCGCGCGTCGTATCCGGCCATTCGACGACTCCAACTGGTGGCAGTGGGGGCGTGGCTACCATCAGACGGAACAGCCGCGCGTGTATGTCAACAACAAGACGCGCCGGTCGCGACCCTTCTTCGTACACCCTTGCACGCACTACGACGGGTCGGTGCTGGCGATTTTTGCCCATGACCCGACGGTCGATGTGCAGGCGCTGGCTGCCGCGCTGAATGCGGTCGATTGGTCCGACCTCGGCTTTGTCTGTGACGGTCGATACCTGTTTACCCAACGTAGTCTTGAGCAGTCACCGCTTCCCGAGTCGTTCCGTGCCTTCCTGCCCGGCGGCGGTGTAAGATCGCAGCCGGCGGATGCGTCTCTCATGCCGCCGCTGCAAGTTTTGCCACCGAGCATTTCCCGGCCCCGGCCGGTGCCGAAGGGAAGGAGAAAAGCCCATGGTTCCACGCCTCACGACGGCCTTTAGCGGTCCGCTGCTGGAGATCGAACGTTGTGTCCTCGATGCCATGCCGGAAATCGAGCGCTGGTTGCGCGGTCAATGGCAGGAACATACGCCGCCCTTTTACGGTTCCGTCGATCTGCGCAATGCCGGTTTCAAGCTGGCGCCGGTGGACATGAATCTGTTTCCCGGGGGATTCAACAATCTTGACGCCACGTTCCTGCCGCTCTGTGTCCAGGCGGTGGTGACGGCTGTCGACCGCATCTGCCCCGACGCCAGGAGGTTGCTGCTGATTCCTGAAAACCATACGCGCAACGTCTTTTATTTGCAGAATGTGGCCCGGATCGCGGCAATCCTGCGCTTGACCGGTCTTGAGGTGCGCCTGGGCTCGCTGCTGCCGGAAATCGACAAGCCGACGCCGCTGACCTTGCCCGACGGTACGACACTGCTTCTCGAACCGGTGCTGCGCAATCGCCGGCGGATTGGCCTGCAGGATTTCGATCCCTGCGCGATCCTGCTCAACAACGATCTTTCGGCAGGTATTCCTGCAATTCTGCAGCATCTCGACGAACAGTTCGTGTTGCCACCGTTGCACGCCGGTTGGGCGGTGCGCCGCAAATCCAACCACTTTGCTGCTTACGACGAAGTCGCGGGTGACTTTGCCAGGCTCGTCGGCATTGACCCGTGGCGGATCAATCCCTATTTTTCGGTCTGTGACAGTGTCAACTTCCACGAGCGGCAGGGTGAGGAGTGTCTGGCTGCCAATGTCGATGCCGTTCTCGGCCTGATCCGCGAGAAATACCAGGAATACGCGATCGACGAGACGCCCTACGTGGTGGTCAAGGCCGATGCCGGTACCTATGGCATGGGGGTGATGACGGTCAAGGATGCGTCCCAGGTGACCGGTCTCAATCGCCGACAGCGCAACAAGATGTCGGTGATCAAGGAAGGTCTGGCGGTTTCGCAGGTGATCATCCAGGAAGGCGTTCATAGCTACGAGCGGGTGGGCAGCGGCAAGGACGAGGGGGTCGCCGAACCCGTCGTCTACATGATCGACCGCTTTGTCGTCGGCGGCTTCTATCGCGTGCACAGCGGGCGCGGCAAGGACGAAAACCTCAACGCGCCGGGCATGCACTTCGAGCCACTGGCTTTCGAGACCAGTTGCTCGTTACCGGATCAGTGTCAGAATCCCGACGCCGCACCCAACCGCTTCTACGCCTATGGGGTCGTGGCCCGCCTGGCACAGCTGGCCGCGTCGCTTGAACTGGAACGTACGGCACCTGCTGAGGAGGAAATGTCATGCGCATAGCTTTTGTCGTCGACCCGCTGCCGTCACTGCGGGCGTACAAGGACACCAGCATCGCTCTGATGCGGGCCGCGCAGGCTTCCGGGCACGCGGTGTGGACGATACAGCAGGAGGCGATTCACTGGTCGCCGCTGCACGGCGTCTGTGCCGAAGCGGTACATCTGGAAATGCTGGCCGACGACAAGGACTGGTACGTCGAGGTCGATCGCCATGTCGTGCGCCTGCGGGATTTTCGGGCCGTGCTGATGCGCAAGGATCCGCCCTTCGACGTGGAGTACGTGACTACGACCTGGCTGCTGGAACGTGCCGAAGCCGAAGGCGCGCGCGTCTTCAATCGACCGCGCGCCTTGCGTGACCATTCCGAAAAGCTGTCGGTCGCCGAGTTCGCGCAATTTTCGGTGCCGACACTGGTAGCCCGTGACCCTCTTCTGATCCATGCGTTCGTCGACCTCGAACGCGATACTGTCCTCAAGCCGCTCGACGGCATGGGCGGTAGCGAGGTCTTCCGCGTGTCGCACGACGACCCGAACCGCAACGTGATCGTTGAAACGCTGACCCGCCACGGCACGCGAACGATCATGGCCCAACGCTACATTCCCGAGATCGTCGATGGCGACAAACGGATCCTGATCGTCGGCGGTGAGGTCGTTCCCTATTGTCTGGCTCGCATTCCCAAGGCCGGGGAGACGCGCGGCAACCTGGCTGCCGGTGGCACCGGCGTGGCCCGCGAACTGTCCGCTCGTGACCGCGAGATCGCCAGCACGCTGGCGCCGGTGCTGGCTGCACGCGGTTTGCTGCTGGTCGGTCTGGATCTGATCGGCGACTGGCTGACGGAAATCAACGTCACCAGCCCGACATGCATGGTCGAGATTGCCGAACAGACCGGTTTCGACGCTGCCGAGATGCTGATTGCCGCGCTGGAGCGTCAGTGCGCGGCGCGCGCCTAGTCCTTCTGCTTTTGGTGTTCGGCTGCCTTGTCGCTTGCGGCAAGGCGCCGTTACATCATCAGGAAGCCTTTGTTTTCGGAACCCGCGTCGAGGTGTTGATTGCCGGGCTGGACGAGGCGCAGGCGCGTCCCGCGGCGGCGGCCGTGCTGCGCGAGTTCGACCGCCTGCATCGCAGCTACCACGCCTGGAAGCCTTCCGAATTGAGTGCCCTGAACGCGGCCATCGCTGCCGGCAAGCGGCAGGCGATAACGCCCGAAATGGCCGCGCTGATCGTCGAAGCACAGCGCCTGACGCGGCTCGGCGAACAACTCTTCGACCCCGGGATCGGGCGTCTGGTCAGCCTCTGGGGCTTTCAGTCCGACGAACTGCCAGCCATCCTGCCCGACGCCGACGCGCTGGCGGCCTGGCGAGCGGCCAGGCCGAGCATTCTCGATTTGCGCATTGACGACCATTACGCCAGCAGCCGGCAACAACAACTGGCGCTCGATTTCGGCGGCTATCTCAAGGGCGTTGCGCTGGACCGCGCGGCGAGCCTCCTCAGGGCGCAGGGTGTGCATGACGCGTTGATCAACATCGGTGGCAATGTCATGGCCCTGGGCAGCAAGAACGGGCAAAGCTGGCGAGTCGGCATCCAGCATCCGCGCCAGCCCGGTCCGCTGGCGACGCTGGAACTCCAGGACGGCGAGGCGATCGGTACCTCGGGGGACTACCAGCGCTACTTTGAAGTCGATGGCCGGCGCTATTGCCACCTGCTCGACCCGCGTAGCGGCCAGCCGGTGACGCACACGCAGGCACTGAGCGTGTTGATCACCCCGCGGGCGAACACGGGGGCGCTTTCGGACGTTGCTTCGAAACCGTTGTTCATCGCCGGCGACGACTGGCCACGTCTGGCGCGTACGCTGGCGGTCGAGCATGTGCTGCGGGTCGATGCCGAAGGTCGTCTGCAGGTCAGCAGTGCCATGCAGCGACGACTCGTTTTCGTCGGCGGTGCGCCGAAGGCGCTCCAGGTCATGCCGTGAAGCGTTCGTCAATGCTGCCGAGCGGCGCGGAATCGCATAGAATGGCGGCCTGTCGCAAGGGATGAAGGCAATGATCGGTATTCTCCTGATAACGCACGGCTCGTACGGCGAAGCCCTGATCCAGAACGTGTGTCATGTGCTCAACAGGCGTCCGGCGCTGATCGCCCAGTTCGGGGTCGCCGCTCAGGACGACCCGCTCGACATCCTGCCGCTGGCGCGGCTGTTGCTCAAGGAGGTCGACGGCGGTGAAGGGGTGCTGGTAATGACCGATGTGTTTGGCGCGACGCCGGGCAACCTGGCGCTCAAGCTGCTCGAACCGGGCCATGTTGAAGGCGTTGCCGGTCTCAGCCTGCCCATGTTGTTGCGCGCCCTGACCTATCGCGAGAGAGGGATGGAAACGATGCTGCAGAAGGCGATCAGCGGTGCACACGATGGCATAACCAAGCTGCCGCCGCCTGCCTGAGATCATAATACGGGAGTTCCGGATGGTTCGCGCTGAAACTGCAATCCTCAACAAGCTGGGCCTGCACGCTCGTGCTTCGGCCAAACTGACGCAACTTGCCAGCCACTTCGCCAGCGACGTCTGGATGGAGAAGGGGGCCCGCCGAATCAATGCGAAAAGCATCATGGGGGTGATGATGCTGGCTGCAGGCAAAGGCTCGACGGTGATCGTCGAAACCGATGGCGCCGACGAGCAGGCGGCCAGCGAAGCGATCCTCGAACTGATCGCCGGCCGCTTTGGCGAGACGGAGTGAGTCCCTCATGAGCTTTACGCTGCATGGCCTGGCGGTCTCCGGGGGTATCGCGATCGGTCAGGCGCACCTGATGTCGCACGCCACGCTCGAGGTGTCGCACCTGTTCATTGCCCCACGCCTGGTGGACAAGGAGGTGGCCCGTTTCGAGGCCGCGCTGGTGCGCGTCCGCGAAGAGTTCGCGAACCTGAAGGGGCGCATGCAGCATGCGTCGGCCGAGTTCGGTGCGTTCATCGACCTGCATTCGATGATTCTCGCCGATCCGGAATTGGCGGAGGCGCCAAAGCAGTTGATTCGCGAGCGTCGTTGCAATGCCGAATGGGCGCTGGTGCAGCAGATGGAAGTCCTGGTTGACCAGTTCGAACGATTTGACGACCAGTACCTGCGTGAGCGCAGCTACGATGTGCGGCAGGTCGTCGAGCGGGTGATCAAGGAACTTGTTGGACAACCGGGCCGGATGGCGCTCAGAACGGGCAAGGGGATCAAGGAAGAGAACCTGATCGTCGTTGCCCACGATCTCTCGCCGGCCGATGTCATTGCCTACAAGGAGCATCATTTCGCGGCCTTCGTTACCGATGTCGGCGGCTCGACTTCACACACCGCGATACTTGCGCGCAGCCTGCGCATTCCGGCGGTGCTCGGCCTGCACAATGCCCGGCAGCTGATTCACGACAACGAGGTTCTGATCGTCGATGGCACGCGCGGTGTGCTGATCGTCAACCCGGATCCGCGCGTACTCGACGAATTCCGGCTCAGGAAAAGCCAGATCGAGCTCGAACGCTCGAAGCTCAGGCGCCTCAAGACGGCTCGGTCGACGACACTCGACGGGGTCGATATCGATCTGCACGCCAACATCGAGTTGCCTGGCGACGTTGCCGATGCACTTGATGGCGGTGCCGAAGGAATTGGCCTGTTTCGTACCGAGTTCCTTTTTCTCGACCGTGGCGACATGCCGACCGAAGACGAGCAGTTCGAGGCCTACCGCAAGGTCGTCAGGGGCATGGCTGGACGGCCGGTGACCATTCGTACCTTCGATCTCGGGTCGGACAAGGACCTGCACCCGGAAAAGGCCCAGGGTGAGCGCATGCAGAGCAACCCGGCGCTCGGTCTGCGTGCCATCCGCCTGTCGCTGGCCGAGCCGAAGATGTTTCAGACCCAACTGCGGGCCATCCTGCGCGCATCGAAGTACGGCAAGATCAAGCTGCTGATTCCGATGCTCTCGCAGGCCCACGAGATTGACCAGACGCTGGCGGCAATCGAACGCGCCAAGTCGAGTCTGCGCGGCGAGCGTATTGCCTTCGATGAGGCGATCACCATTGGCGCGATGATCGAGATCCCGGCGGCTGCACTGGCTGTTGGCCTGTTCCTGCGGCGCATGCATTTTCTGTCGATCGGGACCAACGATCTGATCCAGTATACTCTGGCGATCGATCGCAGCGATGAACAGGTCGCGCCGCTCTACGATCCGCTGCATCCGGCGGTGTTGATGCTGCTCGCGCACACCATCGCCAGCGCCGAAAAGGTCGATATCCCGGTTTCGATCTGCGGCGAACTGGCTGGCGATCCCGCGCTGACACGCCTGTTGCTGGGGATGGGGCTACGCCAGTTCTCGATGCACCCGGCCCAGATCCTGTCGGTCAAGCAGAAGATCATGCAGAGCAACTGCTCGGAACTGGCGCCGATTGTGCGCCGCCTGTTGCGCCATGAGGAGCCGGCAAAGATTCGCGAGCAGCTGGAGAAGCTCAACAACCTCGCCTGATTGACTTTTCTTCCGGCAGCGGGTAACTTTCGCCGCCTTGGCGCCGATTTGAACGATCAGCTTGCGGGCGCCCTACAAATACGGCTAAAGCGCGGCAAGCCCGGTCCGCTTTGGCAGCCGACCGGGTTTTTTCTGCCCTTGGTACCGATACGATCACGATGTCACAAGAGAATTCTGTCGGATTCGTCACGCCGCAGCGAGCGTACTTCAACGAACCGCTGAAGTTGAAGAGCGGTGCCGAGTTGCCTCGCTTCGAACTGGTATTCGAAACCTACGGCACGCTCAACAGCGAACGTTCCAACGCCGTGCTGGTTTGTCATGCGCTTTCCGGTAGCCACCACGTGGCTGGCCGTTATGCTGACGACCCGGAGAACGTCGGCTGGTGGAATAACCTCGTCGGCCCGGGAAAGGCGCTCGACACCCGGAAGTTCTTCGTGGTCGGCGTCAATAACCTGGGCGGGTGCTATGGATCGACGGGGCCGCTATCGCTCAATCCGGAAACCGGCAAACGTTACGGTGCCGCCTTTCCGCTGGTGACGGTCGAGGACTGGGTGGCCGCACAGGCCCGGCTGGCCGATCATCTGGGCGTGCGGACCTGGGCCGCGGTCATCGGCGGCAGCCTCGGCGGCATGCAGGCGCTCGAATGGTCGCTGCAATTCCCGGATCGCATCCGCCACGCCATGGTCATTGCCTCGGCGCCGAAGCTGTCGGCCCAGAATATTGCCTTCAACGAAGTGGCCAGGCAGGCGATCATCTCCGACCCTGATTTCCACGGCGGTGACTACGCGGAGCACGGCGTCGTTCCGACCAGGGGTTTGCGACTGGCGCGCATGATCGGCCACATCACCTACCTGTCGGACACGCAGATGGCCGAGAAATTTGGTCGGCAGTTACGGCATGGCGAACACAAGTTCAGTTACGAGGTGGATTTCGAGATCGAGTCCTACCTGCGCTATCAGGGCGACAAGTTCGCCGCTTTTTTCGATGCCAATACCTATCTGATGACCACCAAGGCGCTCGACTATTTCGATCCTGCCTACGACTTCGACGGCAATCTGGCGGCGGCTCTGGCGCGTGCCAAGGCCAGCTTTTTCGTTGCCGGTTTTTCAACCGACTGGCGTTTCGCGCCGGCGCGTTCGCGCGAGATTGTCTTCGCCCTGCTGCACAACCGCTTGCATGTCGTTTACGCCGAGATCGACTGCAGTGCCGGGCACGACTCGTTTTTGCTGGACGACGCACACTACCATGCCCTGCTGCGCGCCTACCTGGAGAACATCGCCACATGACCGAGCACGATAGGAGAGTCAGGGCCGAGCAGCGCGAACGCTTCGATTTTGCGGTGATCGCCAACTGGATTCCGTCTGGCGAACGTGTCCTCGATCTCGGCTGCGGCGACGGCAGGTTGTTGCGCTACCTGAGCGAAACCCGTGACGTCACGGGCTACGGTGTCGAAATCGACCGCGAAAGCGTTCTGGGGTGCATCCGCAACGGCGTTGACGTGATTCAGATGGACATCGAGTGCGGCCTTTCGGGATTTGAGGACGCTTCCTTCGAACACGTGATCATCTCGCAGGCGCTGCAGACGATGCACACCACTGAGCGCATCCTCGGCGAAATGCTGCGCGTCGCGGCCGAGGCGGTCGTCAGCTTTCCCAATTTTGCCTACCGCACCAATCGGGCGGCGATCGCCGCTGGGCACATGCCGGTATCCGAGGACCTGCCGTATGACTGGTTCGATACGCCGAATGTGCGCTTCTTCACGATCGTCGACTTCGAGAATCTTTGTGCTCGGCTCGGTATCGAAATACGCGAGCGACTGGCCTTTGACGAGGCCGGGCGTGCGGTTTCCGAAGATCCCAATCTCAACGGCAGTCTTGCGTTTTATCGCCTCGGACGAAGAACCTGATGCCGGGCTGGCTGCGCCTGCTGCTGACCCGGCAGATGCTGATCTGCGTATTCACCGGTTTCAGTTCGGGCCTGCCGCTGTACCTGTTGCTCAATCTGTTGCCCGCATGGCTGCGCAGCGAGGGGGTCAATCTCAAGACCATCGGCTTCTTCGCATTGATCCAGTTTCCGTACACCTGGAAGTTCCTCTGGTCGCCGTTGCTCGACCGCTATCGGCTGCCACTGGGGCGCCGCCGGGGCTGGATGCTGCTCTCGCAACTGGGGCTGTTGTTCTGCATCGGTCTGCTCGGAGGCTTCTCGCCGGGCAGCGATCTGGTACCGGTGATCTGGCTGTCGGTAGTCCTGGCCTTTCTGTCGGCAACCCAGGATGTTGCCCTGGATGCGTTTCGCCGCGAGATCCTGAGCGATCAGGAACTCGGCCTCGGCAACTCGGTACACGTCAACGCCTATCGGATTGCCGGTCTGGTGCCGGGATCCTTGTCGCTGATTCTTGCCGACCTGCTTCCCTGGTCGCAGGTGTTCTGGATTACCGCAGCTTTCATGCTGCCGGGCATGGTGATGGTGCTGGTCGTCCGCGAACCGGCCGTGCTGGGGGTGCCAAAGACCCTGCGGCAAGCGGTCGTCGAGCCCTTTCACGAGTTCATCGGCCGCCAGGGCTGGCGCGGCGCCATGCTCGTGCTCGGTTTCATCTTTCTCTACAAGCTTGGCGATTCGCTGGCGACAGCCCTGGCGACCCCCTTTTATCTGGATCTCGGCTACAGCAAGACCGATATCGGGGTGATTGCCAAACATGCCGGACTATGGCCGGCTGTCTTCGGGGGACTGCTCGGTGGCTTGTGGATGGTCCGCCTGGGCATCAACCGCGCGCTGTGGCTGTTCGGTATCGTCCAGATGGTGACCATTCTGGGCTTTGCCTGGCTGGCGTGGCATGGCGTGCAGTCGCCCGTCGATGCCGCTGATCGGGTTGCACTGGCGGCGGTGATCGCCGCCGAGTGTCTGGGCGTCGGTCTGGGCACCGCCGCTTTCGTCGCCTTCATCGCGCGCGCCACCAATCCGGCTTTCACGGCGACGCAGTTCGCGCTGTTCACCAGCCTCGCCGCCGTTCCCCGGACCTTCATCAACGCGACGGCGGGCGCACTGGTGGAGTCGATGGGATGGATCAGTTTCTTCCTGTTGTGCTTTGTGCTCGCTGCGCCGGGCATGCTGCTGCTGCTCAAGGTTGCGCCATGGAACGAGATTCGCTCATCGCCACAAGGCTGATCGACGCGGCCCGGCAGTTGTCGGCAAGCCTGGCGCCACTGCGTTTCTCGGCTCCGGTCAGCCACATCTACAACCCGCTGACCTATGCCTGGGGTGCGCACGAGTTGTACTTGCGCCGTTATGGCGCTGGCTTAAGGCGAGTGGTCTTTCTGGGCATGAATCCGGGGCCTTTCGGGATGGTGCAATGCGGCGTTCCTTTCGGTGAAGTGACGGTGGTGCGCGACTGGTTGGGAATCACCTCCGGCGTGCAAAAACCGGAACTCGAGAATCCCGCCAGACCCATTGAAGGCTTTGCCTGCAGGCGTTCGGAAGTCAGCGGAAAACGCCTGTGGGGCTTGTTTCGGGAGCGCTTTGGTTCCCCCGACGTGTTTTTCAGGGAACACTTCGTGGCCAACTATTGCCCGCTGGCCTTCTTCGACCACGCACGCAATCTGACCCCAGACAAACTTGTCGCAGCGGAGGCGGTACCATTGCGCGCGGTTTGCGACGCTCACCTGCAAGCGCTGGTTGGCGCCTTGCAGCCCGAGTGGGTGATTGGCGTCGGTGCCTTTGCGGCAGCACGGGCAGCCGAGGTGCTGGCCGGGAGCAGCATCAGGACCGGGCGAGTGCTGCATCCCAGCCCGGCAAGCCCGCTGGCCAATCGGGGCTGCTGGGCGGTGGCGGCGACGGAGCAACTACAGGCGCTCGGCGTCTGGCGGTGAGTTCCTTGCCGTGTTGTGCAGGTATCGCACCGGATGATCGCATCGGGGCGATGTGCTTGGACCTGCGTCTGTCCGTTATGGGCGGTCGGGCACCAGACCGAGGTCTGCCATTTCCCTGCGCAGCATGCGCCAGGTGCGCCACACGAAAAGACCGCGTGTTGTCCAGCGCCAGACGCGCCGAGGATGCAGCACGACCAGCACGGCGACGGCGGCAGTGACCACATGCGGGTGTTGGCGGACGTAGAGGCATCCACTGCGGACCGTGGCGGCGACTCGGTCGGTGGTGTGCAGGGTGTCGGCCATGGGCTGCAGTTGCTGGCCAAGCAGTTGCCGCTGGCTGCTGATCCGTTCGATCAGCCTGCCGCGCTCGATGGCCAGATCAATCAGCTCCTGATTCACTTGCGGGCCGTGTCTTGCAACCGACGAAGGTCTTCTTCCAACTCGGCAATGCTGGTGCTGAAAAGGTTTTCGGGCGCTTCGGTCAACCGTTTCAGGGCCAGGTACGCGAGGCCGGCGATAACAAAGAAGAGGCAGGAAAATGATCCCAGAAGGGCCACCCTGTTGTCCCAGAACAGGACCAGCAGCAAGGCGATGGCCAGGAGTATGCCGACCAGAAGACAGAACGCCACGGTCTGCGACACGAGCAGCAGGTGGACCGCGCGCAGCTTCTCCGCCTTGATCTCGTTGCCGAGGAGTTCAAGGCGAGTTCGCCCGCTGGCCAGCAGGGTGGCGGCGCTGTTTCTGGCGGCTGCCAACAGGCCGCCGCCACCACCGCCGGTAGTTTCGCTCATGTCCTGGAGGTGTCGTTCAGCGGCGGCCGATGATCACGCCGAGCAGCAGACCGATGCCGGCGGCAACGCCGACCGCGCGCCACGGATTCTCGTGGACATAGTCGTCGGTGGCGCGGGCTGCGGCTTTGGTACGGTCGACCAGTGCGGCTTCGGCATCGGCCAGGCGCAGTTTGGCGTCGCGCAGCCGCTCACCGAAGCGCTCGCGCAGATCACCCATCTTGTCGTTGGCCACGCCGGCGGTGGCGCGCAGGATTTCCTCTGCGTCTGCGACGACGACCTTCATGTCGGAGACGAGTTTTTGTTTGTTGGCGGTGGAAAGTTCGGTTACTTCGGACATGATGAACCTCGCAGTGGAAGGTGATTTCAGGAAGAGCCTGGATGTCGCAGCCGTAACGCCTGCAACTAGGTTATCAGGTTATACAAATCGCGCGCCGAGAGCAATGCCAACCGCCACAAGCGGCCGCGTTCATGGTGGGTGCGGTGGCCGGAGGCTGGATTTGACCCTGGTGGGGCCGTTGGCCTCGCTGCTGCGGTCAGGGCGCGGTTTTCCAGCCGTTAGCCGGTGCAGCCTGCAAGGCTGCGCACCAGATCTGCAGCGAATCCCGACAGGTCCTCGCGCCTGCGCACGCACACCTGCAGGTCGCGCTGTGCCCAGGTCTCGTCCAGGGTTACCACGGTGGGTGGTTCGCGCAACCCCCCCTGTGGAACGGCGCTGCGCGGGACCAGGCCGATGCCGACGCCGGCTCCGACCATGCGGCAGACGGCCTCGAAGCTCCTGACCTGGATGCGCACGTTGACGTGACGGCCGAGGTTGGCAGCGGCATTCATCGTGAAGGTGTGGATGGCCGATCCCGCGTGCAGCATCACGAAGGGGTAGTCAAGCACCTCGGCCAGACGGGCGCTGGTCTGTGTCGCCAGCGGGTGCGTGCCGGGGGTGATCAGCACCAGGCGGTCGGCGCGGTAAGGGAGCATTTCCACCTCGGCCCCTTCGACGCGTTCGGCAACCACGCCGACCTCGACCTCGCCGCGTGCCACGGCCATGACGATCTCGGGACTGGTGTGCTCGGCCAGCGTGACGCTGACCTGCGGGTACCGGCGCAGGAATTCAGCCAGGTCGTCGGGCAGGAAGCTGTGCGTGGCGTGCGTATTGGCCCACAAGGTCACGTGCCCACGCACGCCTTTCGCGTAAGGTGCGAGGTCGGCGTGCATTTGTTCGAGTTGGGCAAAGACCTGTCGCGCATGCCGCAGCAGCGCCTCGCCGGCGCGGGTCAGGGAAACGCCACGTGCCTGTCGAAGCAGTAGCGGCGTACCGATACCCGCTTCAAGCAGGCGCATGCGATGGCTGGCCGAGGAAGGCGCGAGGTGCACCCGTTCTGCGCCGCGGCTCAGGTTCTGTGCCTCGGCGATGGCCACGAAGAGACGCAGGTCGGTGAGGTCGTAATTCATACCATTCGTTTCTGACGAACGCAGGCTTGTCAATATAGCAATTGTTTGGCGGTTTGGTGAGCGGCATCATTCGGTTTTCACTCATTCTGGCTGATCCATGCCCTGGAAAGACTGGTCCGCCGAACGCCTCGGCATCGCCCTCGCCGTGCTTGCAGCGCTCGGTTTCTCGTTCAAGGCGATCTTCGTCAAGCTGGCATACGCGGCTGCACCGGTCGATGCGGTCACGTTGTTGTCGCTGCGCATGGTGTTTGCGCTGCCGGCCTTTCTCTGGGTCGGCTTCGTCGCAAGCCGCTCGGCGCAGCCGCTGACGCGCCACGACTGGGGTATGCTGGTGGCGCTGGGTCTGCTCGGCTACTACGGTGCGAGCATCCTTGACTTCATCGGCTTGCAGTACATTTCGGCCGGCCTTGAGCGCCTGATCCTGTTCACCTACCCCACGCTGACCGTGCTGATCGGCGTGTTGTTCATGGGCAAGTCGCTGACCCGGCGCGAGATTGGTTCCCTGTTGCTTTCCTACGCCGGTATCGGCCTGGCCTTTGCGCACGATCTGCAGGTGGCGGGCGAGATGACGGCGGTGCTGGTCGGCGTAGCTTTCGTTTTCGGGTCTTCGCTGTCCTACGCTTGCTATCTTTCCGGCAGCGCGCCGGCCATTCAGCGCCTCGGCGCAGCCCGCTTCACGGCGCTGGCGATGCTGGTGTCGACGCTGGCCACGCAGTTGCATTTTGTTGCGACGCAGCCGCTCACGGCGCTGATCCAGCCGTTGCCGATATACGCCTATGGCGCTGCGATGGCCCTCTTTTCGACGGTCCTGCCGGTATTCATGCAGTCGGCGGCGATTCGTCGCATCGGATCGGCGAAGGCCGTGCTGATCGGCACGCTGGGCCCGATACTGACCATCTTCTTCGGCTGGTGGTTGCTTGCCGAGCCGCTGTCGGCGGCGCAACTGGGCGGTGCCGCTCTGGTCTTGGCCGGGGTGCTGCTGGTCAGCCGGAGGTAGATTGCGGTGGTGCGTCGGGTGTCGCGGTGCTCTTGACGGACGCCGGATCGCACACTCTGCGCAAAGCCGTAGTCGACCGGACGGGGTCACGAGGTCCCCCGCCGGTCGGTGCCCGGCATCCCTCAGTAGATGTCGTTCTGGGTGTTGTAGACGTTGAATTTTCCGGTCGGTGTAATCACGCGTGGATCCTTGATGACCGCCTTGAGCTTGCGCGTCTTGTCGTCGACAACTACGATCGCCGACTGCTCGCTGCCTGCACTCCAGACGGAGAACCAGACCTCATCGCCACCGCGGTTGTACTCGGGTTGCACGACGCGTTTGGAACCCGGCTTGACACCGGCCCATTCTCCGATCGGCAGGAGAGTGAAGCCTTTGTCCAGATTGTTGATGTCGAACACCGCGACTGACTGCGAAATTGCTGGATCAGGATTCAGCGGTGCGTCGACCCACAGGTTTCTCGACTTCGGATGGGTCTTCAGGAACAGCGATCCGCCACCAGAGCCCTTGAGGGTTTGCACCACTTTCCACGCGGACTGGCTGTGTTTCACCGGATCGGTACCGATCAGCGACACGCTGTCGTCACCGAGGTGGCTGGTCGCCCAGACCGGTCCGAACTTCGGATGCACGAAGTTTGCACCGCGCCCGGGGTGCGGCGTCTTGCCGACGGCCACCACCGCGGCCAGTTTGCCCTCCTTGGTGTCGATCACGGCAATCTTGTCCGAGGCGTTGGCCGCATCCATGAAGTAGCGACCGGTGGACTCGAAGCCGCCATCGTGCAGGAAGCGAGGCGTCTTGATCATCCTGACCTTGAGGTTTTCGAGATCGCTGTAGTCAACCATATGCACCATGCCGGTTTCCTTGGCGTTAACCAGGAACTCGGGGTGATAGTGCGACGCGACGATCGCCGCTACCCGCGGCTCGGGGTGGTACTCGTTGGTGTCCGAGGTCATGCCGCGTGTGCCGATCACCTTGAGTGGCTTGAGCGTATCGCCGTCCATCAGCGTGTATTGCGGCGGCCAGTAACTGCCGGCAATCGCGTAGCGGTCCTCGTAACCCTTGAACTTCGAGGTTTCGACCGAGCGCGCTTCCAGGCCGACCCGGATTTCCGCAACTGGTGCCGGTTTCTCCATCCACAGATCAATCAGGACGATCTTGGCGTCACGGCCAATCACATAAAGGTAACGACCGGACTTCGATATGCGCGAAATGTGGACGGCGTAGCCGGTATCGATGACGTCGATGATCTTCTTGCTGCTGCCGTCGATCAGCGCAATCTTTCCGGCGTCGCGGAGCGTCACCGAGAACAAATTGGCCAGGTCGAGGTTGTTCATTTTCTTCGTCGGGCGCTGCGACGGCGGAACGATCAGCTTCCAGGTCGCGTTCATTTCCTGCAGACCGTACTCCGGCGGGGTCGGCGGTTCGTGCTGGATGTAGCGCGTCATGATGTCCACTTCCTTCTCGCTGAGCGTGCCGGAAGTCCCCCAGTTTGGCATGCCTTGCGGTGAACCATAGAAGATGAAGGTCCGCAGATAGTCGGAGCCGCGCTCAAGAGTGATGTCCGTCGTCAGCGCCTTGCCCGTCGCGCCCTTGCGCAATACGCCATGGCACCCCGCGCAACGCTCGAAGTAGATCTTCTTGCCGACCTCGAAATCGGCCTTGGTCATGGGTGGCGATTTCGGGTTCAGCGTATGTACCATTTCGATGTTCCCGACTGGCGACGAACCACCAATCTGCATTGGCCCCTCTTCGAGCGCTTTCTTCTTGCCGGGTTGTGCATCCTCCGCATGCAGGCTACCGACCGCCAGCGCCACCATGGCAATTGCGACGGCGTGCTTTTTCGAAATCATCTGCTTCATTCGTAGCCTCCCATTTTTGAGTCAATCGGTGTTCTGGCAGCAAAAGCGGAATCTGCACGACGTGGATGTCGTGGTAGTGACCTGAGACGCAGGTTTCCGGAGCGCCAGGGTCCACATCAAAGCATTGTTTTCATCACAATGGTTTGATTCATGTCAAGTGGCCGCTTACCCAATTTACCCAAGGGCGGGAGAGCCCCCCGGATTGAGACCTGCCAGTCGGCTGTCATCATTACCCGGCCGAGTCCATCGGCCGGCTGGTGGATTTGCGATCAATGGGCCTTCGGACTGAAAAACTTGACGAGTTGGGAGATTCCCCAGACCATCAAGGTTGGCAAGGCAGCAATGATCGCAGCGCTTATCGTGAGCCTGACGAAGGTGCCGGCCGTCAGGGCCGGGATTCGCTGAGCGATGGTGGCGAAGACCACCACGAAGGCGGTGGCGAAGACGAAGCCCAGGGTTTTCATGGTCATGTTTTGTGGGTCAGGAGAGGGGAGGAAGGCGATTGGGAGGAAGGCGATGGGGAGGAAGGCGAGTACTCAAAGGTGGGAGGTGCGCGCGCGGTCTGCGGAGCGTGTCGAAGAGGCGTCAGAGCGCGCTACGTTTTGGTGCTCGTCGGTGGCTTGGGTCTGGTCATGAAACTGCATCAATTATGTGTTGTGGGTTTCGCGACACCAGGAACTATTTCTCGGCTCTTGACGAGTTGTGACATGGCTTGCGTCAATATTTCGGGCGTGCCCGCGGCCGGCTTTGGTGGCAGCGAGTTCTCGCATACAATGCCGCGCATGCTGTTGTTGACCCATTGGAATGCGTGAGGCAGTTGTGGATCCACAAGTGGTGACGGTTTCTTCAGGAGCGCCTGCAGTACCGGTGCTTGTTTCAGGAACGCCGACCCGGCTGGCTCGCGCCTGGTTGTGGCTGGGGGTGATGGCGCTGATCGGATCGGGCTTGCTCGCCGTGTTGCTGGTACTGTCACGCACACCGGGCATTCAGGATGTCTTTCCGCTCAAGGATCTGTTTCGGGCGGCGCTGGTGGTGCACGTCGATCTTTCGGTGGCTGTCTGGTTCATGGCTTTTGCCGCCGTGATCTGGAGTGCGGCAGGCTCTGCCGGCCTGGCCTGGATGGGCTGGGGTGGCTTTGGACTGGCGGCGCTGGGGACGGCGCTGATGAGCGTCTCGCCGTTTTTTCCGGACGCCGAGCCGGTGCTCAACAACTACATTCCGGTGCTCAATCAGCCCCTGTTCTTTGTCTCGATCTGGACCTTTGGTGCCGGCTTGAGTCTTACGGTGCTGCGGGCGCTGCTGACCACCTGGCCACAACCCTTTCTGGCCGAGCCGCTGCGACTGGGTGCTTTTCTGGGTGCTGTCGCGGCCTTCCTGTCGTTGGGCGCTTTCGTCTGGTCGTGGGCGATGGTTCCCTGGATCGAGGGGGTGATCTATTACGAGGTCGTGTTCTGGGGCGGCGGGCACACGCTGCAGTTTCAGCATGCTCTGCTGATGGTCGTCGCCTGGTTGTGGATCGCGACACGGCTTGGCAGCCCGTCGGTCGCGTCGGCGCGCGCGTTGTCGTTTCTGTTTCTGGTGGCTGCCCTGCCGCTGCTGCTGGTGCCGGCCATCTACCTGCTGGTGCCAGCCGGTTCGCTGCCGCACATGGAGCTTTTCGCCAAGTTGATGCTCTGGGGTCATCCCTACATGGGGCCGCTGATTCTGCTCGGCGCAGTTTCACTGTGGGCTTTGCGCGGCCGGCCGGCGGACCCCGCCAAATCCGCCCTGCTGGCCTCCTTCACGCTGTTTGCGCTGGGTGGTGTGCTGGGTTATTTGATCCAGGGGGTCAACGTGGTCATCCCGGCCCACTACCATGGTTCGACAGTCGGCGTCACGCTGGCTTTCATGGGTCTCGCCTATGTACTGCTGCCGACCCTGGGATTCGGCCGTGCCGAGGGCCGGATGGCGATCTGGCAACCGTACGTCTATGGCGCAGGTCAGTTGATCCATGTCCTGGGCCTGGCGTGGTCCGGGGGCTACGGTGTGCAGCGCAAGGTTGCCGGCGCCGAGCAGATGCTGACGACGCTGCCGCAGAAGGTCGGCATGGGCATGATGGGCCTTGGGGGTCTGATCGCGGTCATCGGCGGACTGATGTTCGTTCTGGTCTGCCTGCAGGCGATGTCGCGGCGCGGCGCGCGATGAAGCCTGCGTTGAGTCTGGCGCTGGCGGCTGGTATGGCGACGCTGGCGACCATCGGCTGGCTGGGCTATCGTTTGCTCGATCAGAACCGTTCGCCGGCCGGTATTCCTCCCGGCCTGGTCGCATCGCAGGAGTTACCGCCGGAGCAGGCGCAGGCCGCGGCCGACGCGATCATGGCGCTGACGCTGCCCGATCTCGATGGGCGTCCGCAGGCGATGGCACAGTGGCGAGGCAAGGTTCTGGTCGTCAATTACTGGGCCAGCTGGTGCGCCCCCTGCGTCGAGGAAATGCCCGCCTTTTCGCGCCTGCAGAGCCGCTACGCTGCACAGGGTGTGCAGTTTGTCGGCATCGGTATCGACGAACTGAAAAACATGCGGACTTTCGTCAAGGTCAATGCAGTGGCGTATCCCTTGCTGGTTGGGGACGCTGCGGGCACTCAGACCCCGGCACTGCAGGTCAGGGGACTGCCCTACACGGTGGTGATCGGCCGCGATGGGCAACTCGCACATAGTCGCCTGGGTCGCCTGGACGAAGCCAGGCTTGAGCCGATCCTGCAACGGCTGAGCTTGCGGTGACATGGGTGAAAGATGGGAGCAAGGTCCGCGTCGAGGTTTGTGAACAGGTTGCCTGATCCGCTCCTTGAACGGGTCAGGCGGAGAGCGTCGGAGTTGAGAATCGCCTGGGCGCCCGGCGCTGTTCACTGAGGCGAATTGCGATAAATTGTCTTAAAAATAGCAGTTGCTGATATTTTGACAATGAACGACAATCCCGGCATGGACACCTTTGACGACATCGAGGTCAGTCGCCCCGCCCTGGCGGAGAGTTATCTCGGCCTGCTCGCGGCGCAGCCCGGCCGCCCGCTGGCGCTGTTCGCACCGCGGCGGGTCGGCAAGACTTACTTCCTTGACCATGACCTTGCCCCGGCGGCGAAGCGAGTGGGCCTGGTGCCGGTCTATGCCGACGTCTGGTTGCACAAGGCGGCGCCGCTGGTCGCGATCAACCATGCACTCGAAGAAGCCATCGATGATCTGACGGTCCCATCGGGGCCCCTGGGGCGGTTGGCGAAGACGCCGGTCACGAAACTGGGCGTCCTTGGCACCAGTCTGGAAATCGGCAACCCCCCGGAAAGACGGCCGCTCCCGAACGAGCCGGAACTGCGCCTGGACGCGCTGGCCGCCCGTCTGGCCGAGAAGTCGGGCCAGCAAGTGCTGTTGATGCTCGACGAGATCCAGTCGCTTGGCGACTTGTTGAACGGAGAAGCAGCCATCGCGACCTTGCGCGCGGTGCTGCAGAAGCGCAAGCGACAGATCATGGCGGTGTTCACCGGTTCCTCGCAGGATGCGCTGGCCGCGATGATGACGGCAGTGGGTGGACCAATGTACCAGTTTGCGCAAATCATCGACTTTCCGGTACTCGGTGTCGAGTATCTGGAACGTCTGGCCGATCACTTCGAACGAGTCCATCGTGGGACGAAGCTTTCCGTCCCTGAACTGCAGCGCGTGTTCGGACAGATCGGCTGCAAGCCCGCGCTGATGAAAGACCTGGTCAAGGCCATGTCGGCCGAGGGTAGCACCGATGTTGACCTGGGACTGAAACGGTTCATGCAGGATGACCGACAGCTTGCGGGATGGCGGGCCTTGCTGCTCTCGCTCCAGCCCTTCGAGCGTGCGGTGCTGGTGATGATCGCCCAGGGCCATCCGCCCCTGGGGCGGGAAACCCTGACGCGCTTGCAAGAGGTCCAGGGATTCAGCCCGACGCTGGCCAAGGTGCGCGTCGCGCTCGACAAGCTCAAGAAAGCGGGAGTTCTCGCCAGGCCGCTGGTCGGCGGCTACACCATCGAGGATCGCTTGTTTGCTCAGTACCTCGCCGACCTCGAACTCAAGAAGGTCGTGTGAAGCACGGGTGATCGCGGGTGATCGCGTGCTATCGGCGAGTGTCGTGGTGCGCGGGGCAAGCGCAGTCAATCGACCATTTTCTGAACCGGACGTGCCGCAAGGGCCAGAGTCTGGTTAGCCGTCGGCGGCACCCGCTGCGGGTGCCGATCGTGTGCCCCTTGCGCCTGTCGCACTCCGGATTACGCGCCTACCCCTGCCGCGGCTGGAAGGCCATCGACCGCGCCGAGACGCTGAAGGCATCCGAGAAGCACGCGCCGTCCTCGGCGCCGTGTTGCTTGAGGAAGGGGAAGATGGCCTCGACCATCCGCACCGAACCGCAGGCGTAGATCTCGTGCTGCTTGAGTTCCGGGAAGTCTTCCAGTATCGCTTCATGAACCAGACCAGTGCGCCCCGTCCAGGCGTCTTCCGGAGTCGGCTCGGAGAGCACCGGAATGAAGTGGAAGTTCGCGTGTTCGCGTGCCCACCGCGCGGGCAGGTCGGGCAGGTAGAGGTCCTTGAGGCTACGCACCCCCCAGTAGAGATGGATTTGGCGCTTCAACCCGCGCTGGAAAGCGTCCTCGACCATGCTCTTGACCGGGGCGAAGCCGGTGGCGCCGGCGACGAAGACGATCGGCCTCCCGGATTCGCGCAGGGTGAAGTCGCCGATCGGTCCCTCGAAGCGGATTTGGTCGCCTTCCTGCATCCTTTCAAAAACGTGTGTCGTGAAACGGCCACCGGGCATCAGACGGATCTGCAGTTCGACGAATTCCGCCTGTTGTGGCGGGTTGGCGAACGAGAACGCTCGCCGCTGGCCGTCTTCGAGAATGATGTTGATGTATTGCCCGGCCTTGAAGGCGATCCGCTCTCCTTCCGGCAGCTTGAGGTGCACCTGCATGACGTCGTGCGTGAGCTTCTGCATGTTCACCACGCGGGCCTGGTACTCCTGGAATTTCCTTGGCGCCGTGCTCGCCTGGTACTCGATTTCGACATCTTCGAGTGCCGTGGCGCAGCACAGCAGAACCTTGCCCTGCGCCAGTTCGGCGGTCGACAGCGCGCTCGGCTGATAGAGGCCGGGGTCGACCCTGCCCTGCAGGACGGTGCACTTGCATACCCCACAGCCGCCGTTGCGGCATTCGTAGGGAAGATCGATGTCCTGCCGCAGACCGGCGTCGAGCAGCGTTTCGCCAAAACGTGCGCTGACTGCCTTGTGATCCGGATGGAAGGTAATCGAGGTTCGTGCCAGCGCAGACCCTCGCCGTTTCGGTGGCAGCCAGGGAGTCAGGAAGAGGACGGCGGTGAGGCCCAGTACCCAGTACCAGAGGTGCAACGGGTTGATGACATAAACCAGCGCCAGGACCGGCAACTCGAACCAGTCGAAGTCGATGTTGCTCGGCACGACCGACATGTCGGCCTCGCCACCCTGGCTGAGGATCGGCTTGACCAGGGCGAGCGCGAGAAACGTCAGGGTGACCGCGATGGCGATCGGACGCGGCGGGTTGATGTGCGCGCGCGGTACGCGCTGCACATGCACCCACATGATGAAGGCGACGATCAGCGGCGCACCGAGGTGGATGAAGGCGAGCAGCGTGAATAGGCGGCTGTTGACGCTTTCGAGGTACAGGAAGTTGCGGATCAGCGTGCCGTTGAATATCGGCAGGACATCGAACCACTCGGCGGCGGCGATGACCACGAATTGTGCCAGTTTGTCCCAGACGAGCATGAAGCCATTGACGCCGGCGATGTAGATCAGCCACAGCAGGGCGACGCCGGTCAGCCAGGAGAACGAGCGAAAGCCACGGTAGCGGTCGTAGGCGAAGTGCCGAAGCATGTGCAGCAGCATGGTCAGGATCATGCCGTCGGTGGCGTAGCGGTGAATGCTGCGCAGGATGCCGCCCGCCCACCACTGCGCGTGCGTGATCCGCTCGACCGATTCGAAAGCGTCATGAACCCCGGTATCGGCGAAGATGTAGAGGTAAATGCCGGAGCCCACCAGCAACCAGAATTGCCAGAAGCTGATCGTCCCCAGGTGATAGAAAGGGTTCATCTTGTCGCCGAAGGCGACGTTGAAAAGATTCTCGATGCGCATGAACAGCCAGCGCAGGATTTGTTGGAGGACTTTGACCATGGTCGATGTCGGTTCAGGTGATGGGTGAGGCGTGCGGGGCTGCTGGAATAGCGCGGAGCTGCCGGCAACGTGCAGCCTTGCTGGCAGGAGTGGCGATCATTTGAAGAACAGGCCACCGCGGTCGGGGTTGAAGTCGATCACCATGACCTGGCCCGGCGCAAGCTGGATCTGCGCTTCCTTGACGAAGTTGAAACCGGGTTTGATCAGGTTGTCGTTCATCCTGACCGCGAGCTGGTAGGTACCGGCCTTCAGCTCGAAGCGTTTGTATACGGTCGACACGCCATCCTTGTAGAGCCCGGTGGGGTGCATGATCGTGCGGAAGGCGGCCTGGCCGTCGACATCGACCTCCAGCCTGATGTCCGAGCGCTCGCGCGGACAGTCCATCGGAGCGCGCATATTTGGCGGTAACCTGGCGAGTTCCTCCGGCGTGCGCTTGCGACATTCGCGATCGCCGAGGTGGCTGATCGACAGCTTGATCAGTGCGATGTCGTCGGCCACCTGCCGGTACCTGGGCGAAGTCGCAAAGTAGCCGATGAAAGCGGCGAAAGCGCCGTAGAGGATCACCTGACCAACGAGGGCGGTGGGTTTAAGCATGACGTGAGGCTTTCCGGTGATAGGGTGGAAGTCTTTCGCTGGCATCCGCCTCGCTTTCGAGCCGGCTTCTGAAACGGGCCAGACTGTCGGCGAGCGCGCTGCGATCGTGCACCGTGGTGGCCAGCAGGAGTACGCGTGCGGCCGGTACCGTTCGACGGAGATGGGGTTCGCGCCGGCCTTGCAGGCGATCCCCGGTCCACCGTTCGCCGAGGCGGAAATCGCAACCGCCGCTCCGGCAGGAGGTCAGGAGAACCCCGTCGGCACCACCGCGCAGCGCGTATTCGACGAACGCCGGCGGCAACATGCCAGCGCACAGCAGGGGAATCACCGCCGTGTCGCTGGCGCCCAGGAAGCCTGCGTCGGCACCGCGCGCGCAACTGAAGACGACGATGCGCGTACGGCCAGCGAGGCGCGCCAGGGCCTGTTCGAGCTGTTCGCGCAGCGCATTGACCGGTTGCTGCGGCATGTCGATGCCGGTGGCCAGCATTTCCTGTCTTCGGAACGGTGTCGAAGACGGGCAGGACCCGGCGCAGATTCCGCAACTCGCGCAAAGGTCGGGATCGACCACGGCAAGCTTCAGACCGGGCCGCTGCGGGTGCGCCTGCAGGGTGATCGCGGCATAGGGGCAGTCGGCAAGGCAACGGTCGCAACCGGTACAATTGGCCGCATCGACGACGGCTGCCGGCTGCGGCCGCGGGTGCGGCAGCAGCGGCAGGGCGAAGAGCAGGGCGGTCAGGCCGAAGAGCAGCGACCAGACGATCGCCGGCGAAGTGCGGTCGGTCAGCGGGTGGACGAACAGGATGAACCAGTCCATGCCGAGTTCCCCGGGCGTCGTCGCCAGGTTGGCCGGCGGGTTGCTCAGTGCCGGGGCGAATAGCGAGAGCGCGATCAGCGCGGCCAGCGTGGCCAGCATGACCCGCCGGGAAGGCAGGTAGTCGACATGGCCGATGCGATGGACATGCGCCCAGAGGCCGAGAATCAGCAGCAGCGGCACGCCCAGGTGGATGAACACCAGCATGGTGAAGAAGCGGTCGCTGAGCGAGTCTGGCGTCAGGAAGTTGCGCGCCGAGGGTTCACTGAAGATCGGCAGCCAGTCGAGCAACTCGGTCGTCGCGATGGCCGAAAACTGCGCGAGCTGGTCCCAGACGATCCAGTAACCGCCGATGCCCGCAAGGTACGCCAGCCAGAGCAGCGGCACACCGGTCACCCACGAATACCGGCGGAACCCGAAATAGCGGCCGTAGCACCATTCGCGCAGCAGGTGCAGCAGCATCACCAGCATGAAACCGTCGGACGCATAACGGTGCAGGCTGCGCAGGATGCCGCCGAAATACCGCTGCTGGAGAGCGAGATCGCCAATCGAGCGGTACACGGCGTCGATGCCGGTGTCGAGCACGATGTACAGATAGAGCCCGCTGCCAACGACGATCCACAGGAGATACAGTCCCATCGCGCCGAGGTGACGCAAGGGATTGTCCTCGCCACGGAAAAGGGCATCTGCAGCCTCTTCACCGCCCAGGAAGACGCTTTTAACACCCGTACGCAATGCCGCATGCAAACTCAAGTCGCTGGATTCCCAAGCCGGTACCGGCCACAATGATTAGCTGTTGATGATATTGATGGCGTGGCTGTGGGGAATTGACGCGTGTCAATTCTGGAAAAAGCAGTCTGCGCAGCCGCCGAGGCAGTTTTCAGGCCTTTGCGGCTGGCGCATGTTTGGTGCGGGGTTGATACGGGGTTGATGCGGCGGGAGGCACCTGGCGGAGCCTTCCGGGCGTTCCTTCCTCTGTGGTCAGAGTGGGCCCCGGATCAGGCCGGTGAGCGACTCGCCAAGCCCGCGCTCGGGTACTTGCCTCAGGTCCCCTGCAGTGTGCAAGGGTCATACTCCGGGGATCGTCTGCGGTCGGCGCAACTACGGCGTTCGACATCACCTGGAGCCGCCGCGAAGCCGTGCAGGATGGCATTCCAACCGCGCCGCTCGTCGTGACGGCGGTCATCGTAGTGTGCGTAGCGGCACCGACAGCTCGACGAATCGCAGACATTCATCGGCAGCAGGGGTGCCGCATAGGGCAGAAAGCGCCTGCCCTCGATCAGCCGGGCTCCCGCGCAGGCTTCGTCGTGGGGCTTGATCGAGACACAGTGATACGGCTGAAACGGGTGTGCATGTTCCTCGCCAGGTACCGGGGATGGCACGCGACGCGTGCGTTTCCACCACAGCCAGAGAGATGCGCCGACGAAAGCAAAGGGAAACAGTATCCAGATAGACATGACATGGCCCTCCTGACGATTGCCTGGTTGGTGATGCATTGGACTTGTGTTTGACCTTTTTACGTCAGCTAATTCCCGATGGATGCACCGTGACGACTGTCCGGAGTCAGCCTGGTACAGTGCGACGATCATCGCGAGCTTCTCTCTGAGAGTGATCTGGCGTGCGCAGAGCCTGCGTGCGGGTATTCGCGGCAATGCCCTGATTCGGTCCAAATTCTCGGGCGCGGACCGGCTTGCCGGGTAGTGGAAAACTCCCGGCATTTCCGGGAATGTTTCCCGGATTTCTCCAGGGCGGGCCATCCATGACGGATCGCGACGTCGATCCCGGCGCAAAATCCGCTAATATCGACTTCAAGGGGGACCATCGGTCATCTGCCGACGGCGGCGACCTTGCCGCATAGCCGACGTTGACGCGGAGCGACCAGCCCGAAGAGCCCATTCGACTGGGGTCCAATTTTTCACGCCTGACCGGTCGCCAGACCGCGGGAAGCGGCCCTTGCGTGTAGGATAGCGTTAGCCGCCAACCGGCCAACACCTGCCGTTAGGGTCTCCGATGCGGACGTTGGTTCAAGCTGGGCAACGGTCGATGGGCCGAGGTGCGGCGCTGACCGGTTCCATACAAAAATGGAGAATATGATGACTCTATGGATTGGGCTCGCTTTGTTGAGCCTTGCGTTTGCTGTTCCGCCGGCTGGCGCGGTGGTCTATCGCAAGGCCGTGGGCGTACCCAAAGGCGGTGTCGCACGCTCGGTAGCGTCACCCGGCGTCGGCGCTCCCGGTGTCGGCGTGGTCGACCCTGGCATCAACCAGCCCGGTGCTGCCGGGAATGTCGGCGCCGGGGCGGTGGGTGGACCGGCCAACCGCGGTGGCCCAGTAGATCGTGTTGGCCGCCGCTGATTTTTCGTCGACCTGGAGCCGCCAGAGTCGGGAGGCTCCAGCAGCACGGCCCGTCCGTCGATCTTCCAGGTCGCGATGGTCGGGCGGCAGCAACGCGTCATCAGGCGCCAGGCCGTCATTCCCAGTCCACGCCCAAACCGACGCACACCAATGACCCCGCGCCTGCGACCCGGAGTCTCCGAGCATGTCATCGCATCGAACCCCGGATACGTGACCCGTTCATCCGGTGGGGTGGGAGGGAGGCGTCGCGAGGCTTCTTCCGATCCCGATTCGGCAATGTAGGGCGGCGCGTGCTCTTGTATTACCTTGACCTTGCCGGCGTGGCCGTGTTTGCGGCGAGCGGCGTACTTGCGGCGCGAGATCGGCATCTGGATCTCCTCGGGGTGATCGTGGTCGCGGCGATTACAGCCATCGGAGGAGGTACGCTTCGCGATCTCCTGCTGGATCGCCACCCGATATTCTGGGTCATCGATACCTGGTACCTCGTCGTGATCATCGCCTCCGCCCTGTTGACGGTCGCGTATGTACGGATATGGCCACCGCCGAACGCCACACTGCTCGTCGCCGACGCGCTGGGACTGGCGCTTTTCGCGCTTTCCGGGGCCCAGTTGGCCGAAGCGGCGCAGTGCCCACCGCTGATCGTGGTGCTGATGGGCACGATGACGGGCGTTACCGGAGGAGTCTTGAGGGACGTCATCACGGCGCAGGTACCGCTTATCCTGCGGCGGGAGATCTATGCGACGGCCGCCATCGTGGGCGTCGCCGTGTACCAGACGTTGCACGCGCTCGGGACGCCACGTGCAGCGGCGTTTTGGGCCGGAATGATCGTGGTTGTGGCTATGCGCTTGCTTGCCATCCGATGGGGCCTGCACCTACCCGTCTTCCGCAAATTCTAGCGTCAAAGGTCAGATGCGAGAGGGGTGTCGAGCAGTTGCATGCAGTCGACGCGCGCAAGCGCGCCGCTCACACTGGCCCTTTCCTGGCCAAACCGATGCTGCCGCGATCCAGTAAGCCGCGCCGCGGGATACGGCTTGCGGAGACGGCCTGGAAGACTTGCCCAAAATCGAAGCGGCCGGACGGCAGTCTGGCGATGGCACGAGGCGACCGGGAGACCCGGGCGGGATCGAGACCCTACCACCGCCGCCGATTTCCTGCTGACCTTGTCGGTGGCGCACGCGCAAGACCAGTAGAAGGTGGTGCTGCAGCGAGCGATCAACGCCTCAATCCATCGCCAGGGGCAGCACATGGGCGGGCATCAGTCTTGACGTGGTGACTGCAGGAAAAGGGTGTCAGTTTTGAAGTGCCGTTGACCACCGGGAATCGACAGCATCAGTGACCAAAGGTTGGTTTCTGCGGACAGTCGCAAACAACGTCGATGGTGCGTCAATGGCTGCTTTGCGGGTGTCTGGGTTCAAGGGGTGCTATCGGCCATGTCCGGTCATAGCGACAGGCGAAAATGCTCCGGGTTGAACGGCAGGTAACTCCTACCGAAGCAGATCGTCAGCTCCGCCAGCCATCTGACTCTTGGTCGGCCGTGGCTGACGTTCGCAGCCTGCTGGGTTAATATGATCGGATAGGCGGTTCGAACGTATGCGTTCAGGAGTCGCGGCAAAATTGCGGTCCGTCCGGTTTACCCAAACATGACCAGTTCGGTTTCACTACCGGAACACAATTCGAGCATAATTGAATCATGGCGCTGCGATATGAACCAATCACGACGAATAAGGGCCTGCAGGTCCTTCGATATTTCTACAAGTTTGTCGCCACGGACTGGCAGCATCTTCCACGCGAAGAGTTACCAGACCAAGGGTTTGAATTGCTGCTTAGGCGGTCCTGCGTGACGGACCTCAGTGGCTGGCAGATTTCACCGGAATGGGAGTTAGGGTTGGGCAGCGAGCTGATCACGGCCTCCGGCGTTCGCCACGAAATTGACGTGGTAGCCAGTCATCCGGGCGTGCTTGCAATCGCAGAGCTGAAGAACAGACCCGGCTGTCCGCCCGGAAAGAACGATGTGATCATTTTCTTCGCCAAGATTCTCGATTACGTCGCCCACAATCCGAAAGTGCTGTTGAGAGAAGTCCTGCCAGTTTTCGTTTCCAGTTGCGCGCTTGAGGACGCTACGCTTGCAGCGTGCCTTGGACTCGGCATACATCCGGTCGCTCCGGGCCTTCGTCCGTTGCCCCTTCTGGCAGACAGCTTGGAAAGAATTAAAGACGAAATGGCGCGCAATTCCGCACTGCCTGAAAAGGCAACCAAGCTATGGGACGATACCTGCGCGGGCTTCAATAGGCTGGGTCTTGGTCTCGCTGAAACATGGTTGTCGGCAAGATGTGGTTACATTTCTGACGAGTTGATCAATTTGCGCGCGACACTTGATGTCGAGTCGTATGAAATGGGTCGTGAACTTCGGCAAGTAAACAGTCATTGCAGCGCGATTCTAGAAGCCTTTAGATCGCAGAAAGCGGCCAGATGAAAATTTCGAGCTACAACATTACCGATGTAGGATACCACTACATCGGGCTGCGCGTGCTCGCGAATCCCGCGACAAACCGCGATGAGCAATTGCAGGCCATTACCCGCGGCGTTTTGAAATACGCCAGTGACCGAGCCTTGCGACTAATGCTGCCAGAACCCAAAGGAAACTTTTCGACGATTGGAGAGAAAGTGTGCCAAGAGCTCGTTCATTTCCAATTCGCCCGCATGAAAAAGGGGACATATGAGCTGACGGAATCCGGCACGAAAACACTCGGACTTTTGAATGATCGCCGATTCACGGAGTTGCGGCGCGCGATGATCTACGCGCACCTCGCGACCTACGACAACCTGAGGGCCATTGTGCAGCGACACATCGAAGTAGGCAGCGTGTGGCGTTGCACAATCGAAGTTGAGCAGTTGGGAAAACCGGACTATTTAGAACGATTGCTGAAGCCGACATTTGGTGAGAGGGCGGCCGAGAAAGCCGTACAAATCAGAGCGCAGGGGCCGCTGACAGCGAAACAGACTGAGGATGTGATCAACCAATCAGTCATCAAGGAGGTCTTTACCGAATATGTTTACAGCGTGACACTGTTCCGTGCCCTGTGTGACCGGTTGGTGAGCTTGCGCCTGGTTAACATTATGCGAACGTCCGCCGACGAGTGCGATTTTGCAAAGAGTTATTCGCCTTGCGTGTTGAACAATCCACCGCGGCGCTGGTATCGGGAACTGGACATCCCAGTCTCGCCGTTTTTGAACTACAAAGTTGAACTTTGCGAACCCGACATGAACGATCCGGAAACGCTGAACGCGCTCCTATCCGCAATTGAAGAGGCATTCGCGAAGCTGAAGTCGGAGGCCGGCTATTACGATCTTCCGGCCGTGCGAGATTACGTGTGCGAATACTTAAGAATTCCAGAAGCCGCGTTCGACGAGGGGGTGAATAGCTTGCTAGACCGATCCCCGTCTCCGTTGAGTCCGGGCCTAAGGTATGACGGAATTTCTGCGCGACGCAAACCGCTGGTGCGAACCAAAGCCACGGGTCAAATCCACAACCTTCTTAGGAGGACATGATGCAGATACCCAAACCGGGCAAGAAGCCGGCTCAGTCAAAATATACGCCGCTTGGCATGAAGGAGCTGCCGTTTCCGAATGAGGCAGTGGTCAATCCATACAGCACCGACCCCCGGAAGAACGGGAGTATTTACGCTACGTCCCCGGTAGCAGCCGAAATTGAAAAGTTCGAGAATCTGCAGATTCGTCCTGACGATTTTACCAACCGGGCCCGGCTGGCTTACCTGTGGTCAAAAGGCGACCAGCAGAGCGGTCGCGGAATGGGGAAAACAGCGCTCTTGCGATATTTTAGACAGCGGATTAACAAGGATTGGGGAGCGACTGAGTTCAATGATCAATTCAATGCGGTCGTGGTGTACGTCGCATTCCCGTCGCAGGTAGACCGTCGATACATGGAGCAACTCGCGCTTTCGGCCCTGGTGGACATCTGCCGAAACGGAGTACTTGACGCCTCCCGTGCTGCGTTGCGATTGATGCACCTCACTGATGAACAAGCGCTCGCGATCATGACGAATGAGGACGGTTCGCAAGACGCAGAAAATCTCCTGAATGATTCCATCCTGACAACAAATCGTGTGGACGCGGCGAAGCTGGATGAGGCTGTTATTCAGGCCTTAATAGCAGCCGGCGTTCAGGTTGCCCCGGCGAAGGCACTGGCCCGTGGCGAGTTTGAACGATACCTACGGTCTTTCCGCAAGGATGACATGTTGGAGCCGTTTTATGTCCCGCGCGACACGCGGATCCTGGATTTCTCACGCTCACTGCTGTTCAACGACGTGGTCGATTACTTGAGGGCAGCGGGATTTGCGGGTGGATACCTATTCATTGATGACATCGAAAACCTGGTGGACCAGATGGCCCGCAAGGCCCGGATCGAATTCGCGAAAGAATTTGCCCTATGCACTGTCCGCCCTGGCTACTCTAATACCGAACACAGCTTTTTTTCCTGTGTACTTACAACGCACCAGCAAGCGTCAGTGGGACTTTCCTCCGCATGGGGTGACGCAGGCCTCACAGCCATTGCGCGGCTTGACCCGACTTCGGCGAATTCAGTCGAACTGCCGCTGCCGAGCAAGGATCAGGCGCGGGAAATCATAATCGCCCACCTCGACTACTACCGCATCAACGAGGCCGAGAAGGGATCCGTCAAGCCGTTCACCGATGATGGAATCGAGGCTTTGCTAAAGAGCAAACAAATGCTGCATCCACGACTGATGCTCTCCAGTGCAGCTCAAGTCGTATTTAGCGCCGCACAGAATGGCAAAACGGTGATTGACGAAGACGCCGTCAATGCGGCTTTGGACACCAAGGCGGTGATCGAGACGGCGGATGTTGCCGATGGAATTGAAGGCGCGTTGTAAGCGCTTAGCAAAAAGTCATTCGATAATCCGAGCCGAAACCGTCCAGAATTTTGTCGACGTCGGCCTCAAGCCCGGCAGAGTTCCGGGCTTTGAACGCCATCCACTCGTACTTCATTTTG
>Ga0208938_1000174_pt1 | contig 59400 bp, 57 predicted proteins | sample AD_UKC125_MetaG_FD_184434 | JGI IMG/M metagenome (GOLD analysis project Ga0208938, IMG submission 184434) | Active sludge microbial communities of municipal wastewater-treating anaerobic digesters from USA - AD_UKC125_MetaG (SPAdes) (version 2) | ecosystem: Engineered > Bioreactor > Anaerobic >... | reverse complement strand
TGGCACAAAATGAAGTACGAGTGGATGGCGTTCAAAGCCCGGAACTCTGCCGGGCTTGAGGCCGACGTCGACAAAATTCTGGACGGTTTCGGCTCGGATTATCGAATGACTTTTTGCTAAGCGCTTACTCAGTTAGATTCTTCACTTGGGACAACTGGCGCCGACCACTGAGAAGAGTGGCGCGCTGTCCAGGCAGGCGCCGGCCACCCTCGACGTCGGATCCTTCAACAAGATCACGCCGGGTCATAGATGGCCATGAAATGATCCGCTTGCGCCGCAGCCCATTGCCGAGCGGTGTAATTCCAAATCTCCTTGAGGTCGCGGCGCGCGCGGACGACGAACCAGCTCAAGCATCCACGGAACCGCTCTTGGCCTCCTGGCGCGCCTCCGCGATGATCACGGCCATCGCAAAGGGCACAAGTTCGCCACTCGTCTCACCCTCGACCAAGGCCTGACGCAACGCGCTTACTTTCTGTTCGTGCTCTTCGAGCAGCCGCATCGCGGCGCGCACAACCTCGCTCTTGGACTCGAAGCGTCCGGAATCGATCTGCTTGGTGATAAAGCCATCGAAGTGTTCGCCCAAGGTGACGCTGGTGTTTCTCGACATGATGGCTCCTTTCATGGCAAGTCATTTGTATTAGATATCAATACAATAGCGCTCAACCAAACGCAACAGATTTCGGTATGTTACTTTCGATCATCTTGGCGGCGCTCAATGGTATGCCACCGCCGACCGCTTCAGCGCGTCAGCAGCATCAGCAGGAAGAGGTTGAGGAGCAGCGAGACGCCGGCGATGATGCGCCAGGTGAGCAGCGGGTTGCGCATCGCCAGCGGGGTCGCGGGCGGCCGGCCGAGCGGCCGACTGGCGCCGCGTTCGAGCGCCAGCAGGAATTCTTCGGCGGTTTCGAAACGCTGCGCGGGATCTCTGGCGACGGCCTTGAGCACGACGTTTTCCAGCCAGCCGGGGATGTCCGGGCGATAGCGCGTCGGAGGCACCGGATCACTGAATTTCGGATGCTGGAATGGCTCGATCTCGCCGTAGGGATACTTGCGGGTCAGCAGATGGTAGAGCGTCACGCCGGCGGCGTAGAGGTCGTGCGCCGTACCGGCGGGGTCGCCGGTGAACAGTTCCGGCGCCATGTAGCTCGGCGTCCCGGGGCTGCCGGGGATGGACTCGTCTTCCGACAGGCTGAGCGCCACCCCGAGGTCGAGGATGCGCAACTGACCGTCGCGGCCGAGATGGAGGTTCGCCGGCTTGATGTCGCGATGGGCGACGTCGAGGCGGTGCAGGGCGGACAGCCCCTTCATCAACCGCATGCCGTGCTGCACGGCGTCGGCGACGGTGAAATGGAAGTCGGCGTCGAGCATCCTTTGCAGCGTTGCGCCCTCGTACCAGGCCTGCAGGTAGTAGAGGCAACTGCGTTTCCCGGCCGGTACGAGCTGCGCGAAGCAGGGCGAGACGATGCGCCGGGCACGCCACTCTTCCATGATCAGCGCGCGGATTTCCTCGGCATCGTCGGCAAGCTCCGGACGCAGTGTTTTCAGCACCAGTTGCCGGCCGCAGAGCGGGTCGGTGACCCGGTAGAGCAGGGTCGTTCGCGAGTCGTGCAGCACTTCGTCGATGCGCAACCCGTCGAAGATCTGACCGGGCTTGAAACGCGGCGGCAGCGGCAGCCTGGCCGTCCCCTCCAGCGAGTCGCGCAGGTTTTCCGGCGGCAGGCCGTTCACGCGCAGGACGACAGCGCTGGCGTTGTCCTGGCCGCCGGAGGCCAGTGCCAGGCTGGTCAGCGATGCCGCTGCCTGCTGTGCGTCGGGATGGGCCAGCAAAGTGGCACGGATGCGGCCAGCACCGAGCGGTTCCCAGACGCCGTCGGAGCAGAGCAGGAAGCAGTCGCCTTCCTGCAACTCGCCGTCGACGAAATCGAGATGGAAGTGACGGTCGAGGCCGACCGCGCGCGACAGCACGTTCTTGAGTTCCGGGTGTTCCCAGACGTGGTCGCTGGTCAGGCGCGTGCAGAGGCCGTCGCGCAGCAGGTACAGGCGCGAGTCGCCGACGTGCGCGCAGACGTAGCGGCGGCCGCGCAGCACCAGCACGGTCAGGGTCGTCGCCATGCCGGCGAGGTCGGACTGGCGACCGGCTTCGGCCATCACCCAGCGGTTGAGCGGGACCACCACCTTTTCGAGCGCATGCGGCACGCTCCAGGTGTCGGGCGTCGCGTAGTAGTCGGAAAGCAGGCCGCGTACCGTGTACTCGGCAGCTTCACGCCCCCCCTTGTGGCCGCCGATGCCGTCGGCGACGGCGGCGATCAGCCCCTTGTTTTCGAGTTCCCCGCCCTGCGGGGTGACCATGCCGCAGAAGTCCTCGTTGCGTTCACGCGGACCGGTCAGCGAGGAATGTCCGGCGTCGATTTCAAGCGGCATCGTGGAACGGCTCCGGAAAGGGCAGGGCGGCAGGTCGCACTGTACCTTGCCGCCCGCTCGCCATGGCTGTGAATCAGATCCTGGCCGCGGTCAGGTGCGCCGCTCCCCAGGTCGTCCGCCAGCGCGTCTTGACGCCGCTCAGACCGGCCAGCGCCAGCAGCGCGAGGGCAGCAAAGATCAGGAAGCCCATCTGGTAACTGCCGGTGATCTGCCGCGCGTAACCGAGCGACGACGCCAGATAGAAACCCCCGACGCCGCCAGCCATGCCGACCAGTCCGGTCATCACGCCGATCTCCTTGCGAAAGCGCTGCGGCACCAACTGGAAGACGGCGCCGTTGCCCATGCCCAGGGCCAGCATCGCCCCGACGAAGGCGAGCAGCGCCATCCACGCGCTGGGCAGGCCGATGCTGACGATGCCGAGAAACATCGCCGCCAGGACGTACATCACCGACAGGCTCTTGATGCCGCCGATGCGGTCGGCGACGTTGCCGCCAATGGGCCGGACCAGCGAGCCGGCAAAGACGCAGGCGGCGGTGAAGAAGCCGGCGGTTTTGGCGTCCAGCCCGTACTGGATGTTGAAGTAGATGGTCAGTGACGAGGCGAGACCGACGAAGCCGCCGAAGGTCACCGAGTAGAAGAACATGAACCACCAGGCGTCACTGTCCTTGAGCACTTTCAGGTACTCGGCCAGGGATTTCGGTGGCGGGCATTCCGGGGCGTCCCTGGCCGCCAGCAGGTAGAAGACGAAGACCGCGATCAGTGGCAGCAGCGCCAGCCCGAAGACGTTGGTCCAGCCGAAGGCGATCGCCAGACTGGGGGCGATCAGGGCGGCCAGCGCGGTCCCCGAATTGCCGGCACCGGCGATGCCCAGCGCCGTACCCTGATGCTCCGGGGGATACCAGCGCGAGGCGAGCGGCAGAGCGACGGCGAACGAGGCACCGGCAACGCCCAGGAAGCCACCGAGAATCAGCGTCTGCTCGTAGCTGTGGATGCCGAAATACCAGGCGAAGAACAGGGCGACGATCACGATCACCTGGCCGATGGCACCAGCCAGCTTCGGCTTCAGATGGTCGACCAGGACGCCCATGAAGATGCGCAGGATCGCGCCGGCGAGCACCGGGGTGGCGACCATCATGCCCTTCTGGGCGTGCGACAGGCCGAGGTCGGTGGCGATCTGCACGCCGAGCGGGCCGAGCATGACCCAGACCATGAACGCGAGATCAAAGTAGAGAAATGCCGCGTATAGCGTCGGCCGATGTCCGGCCTTCCAGAATGAGTTGTCCATTTTTTTCTCCAGTCGGTTCAGATTTCAAGAAAAACGGTGCCGCTTTCGACCCGGACCGGGTAGCGACGCGAGCAGCCCTGGTCGGGCGCGACGGCCTCACCGGAATCCAGGCGCAGTTTCCAGCCGTGCAGCGGGCAGGTCACCTGATTGCCATGCACCAGGCCCTGCGACAATGGCCCGCCCTTGTGCGGACACTGGTCGCGCAGCGCAAACACCTCGCCGCCCGAGGTGCGAAACACGGCAATGTTGCCGCTGGTGGAGCGCACCACGCGACTCCCCAGGCGCGGGATCTCTTCAAGCGTGCAGATCGACTTCCATTCAGCCATTTCTGTTCTCCAATTCTTCATACCGAAAGCATTTCATACTCGTTCCTCTCAACGCCGGCGATGCGTTCGGCCCACGGGTCGCGGGCGTCCTTCAACTCGGCGAGCAGGCGTCCGTAAAGCGCCTTGCGGTTTTCTTCGTCTTCGACGACCAGGCGCCTGGCGTGGTCGAGGCCGACGCGTTCGAGGTAATGACAGGTGCGTTCGAGGTAGAAGCCTTCCTCGCGATAGAGTTGCAGGAAGGCCCCGCTGTACTCGAGCACCTCCTCGTCGCTTTTCACCTTGGCGAAGAACTGCGCGACCTCGGTCTTGATGCCGCCGTTACCGCCGACGTACAACTCGTAACCCGAGTCGACACCGATCACCCCGACGTCCTTGATGCCGGCCTCGGCGCAATTGCGCGGACAGCCCGAAACCGCGAGCTTGACCTTGTGCGGGGCGTACATGTCGAACAGCATCTTTTCGAGCTTGACGCCCATGTTCATCGCCAACTGCGTGCCGAAGCGGCAATGCTCCAGGCCGACACAGGTTTTCACGGTGCGGATCGATTTGCCGTAGGCGTGCCCCGAGGGCATGCCGAGATCCTTCCAGACGCCGATCAGGTCTTCCTTCCGGATCCCGAGCAGGTCGATGCGCTGGCCGCCGGTGACCTTGATCGTCGGCACCTGATATTTGTCGGCGACATCGGCAATGCGGCGCAACTCCGACGCGGTCGTCACTCCGCCCCACATGCGGGGCACTACCGAGTAGGTGCCGTCCTTCTGGATGTTGGCGTGTGCGCGTTCGTTGATCAGGCGCGAGCGTGGATCGTCGAGGGCTTCGTGTGGCCAGGTCGAGATCAGGTAGTAGTTGAGGGCCGGGCGGCACTTGTCGCAACCGTCGGGCGTCCGCCATTCGAGGAAGCGCATCACGTCGCTGACGGTCAGCAGGTGCTGCGCGCGGATCGCGTCGCGGACCTCCTGGTGCGAGTAGTCGGTACAGCCGCAGACCGCTTTGCGGTTCGATGCCGCCGGCGTGTAGGCGCCGCCGATGGTCGCCGCAAGAATCTGCTCGCACAGTCCGGAACACGATCCACACGAGGACGAGGCTTTGGTATGTTTCCTGATGTCGTCGAGCGTGAACAGGCCCTTTTCCTTGATCGCCTTGACGATGCTGCCCTTGCTGACGCCGTTGCAGCCGCACACTTCGGCACTGTCGGCCATCGCCGCCGCCTTGCTGTGACCCTGGTGGCCGACGTCCCCGACATGCGACTGCCCGAACAGCAGGTGATCGCGAATCTCGTGAATGTCCTGGCCGTCACGCAGCAACTGGAAGTACCAGGGGCCGTCAGCGGTGTCGCCGTAGAGCACCCCACCGACCAACCTGTTGTCCCGGATCACCAGTTTCTTGTACACCCCGCCGGCGGCGTCGTTGAGCACGATCTCCTCGGTCTCGTGATTGCCGAAGAAATCGCCGGCCGAGAACAGGTCGATGCCGGTCACCTTGAGCTTGGTCGAGGTCACCGAGCCGGTATAGCGGCTGATGCCGTAGTTCGCCAGATGGTTGGCCGCGACCTTGCCCTGCTCGAACAACGGCGCCACGAGTCCGTAAGCAACGCCGCGGTGCGCGACACATTCCCCGACCGCGTAGATCTTCGGGTCGTAGGTCTGCATGGTGTCGTTGACCACGATGCCGCGCTGACAGTAGATACCCGCCGACTCGGCCAGCGCGGTGTTCGGCCGGATGCCGACGGCCATCACCACCAGGTCGGCCGGGATCTGCAAACCGTCCTTGAGGCGGATCGCCGCGACCCGCCCGCTCTCGCCGGCGATCAGCATTTCGGTCTGTTTGCCGAGCAGGAACTTCAGACCGCGGTCCTCCAGCGACTTCTGCAGCATCCGGCCGGCGGTCTGATCGAGTTGGCGTTCGAGCAGCCACTCGGCGAGATGGATCACCGTCACGTCCATGCCGCGCAGCTTCAGACCGTTGGCCGCTTCGAGGCCGAGCAGGCCACCGCCGATCACCACCGCGTGCCGGTAGTGCCGGGCCGCGTCGATCATCGCGTCGGTATCGGCGATGTCGCGGTACGAGATGACGCCCGGCAGGTCGTTGCCGGGCACCGGCAGGATGAACGGGCTGGAGCCGGTCGATAGCAGCAGGCGGTCGTAGGTCGCTTCAGTGCCATCGTCGGCGATCACCCGGCGTTGCACGCGGTCGATCGTGTCGACCTTCTTGCCCAGGTGCAGCGTAATGCCGTGCTGCGCGTACCAGCCGTGATCGTTGAGAATGATGTCCTGAATCGTCATCTCGCCGGCGAGAACCGGCGAGAGCAGGATACGGTTGTAGTTGGGGTGCGGCTCGGCGCCGAAAACGGTGATTTCGTACTGCTCGGGCGCGATCTTCAGCAATTCCTCGAGCGTGCGTACGCCAGCCATGCCGTTACCGACCATCACCAGTTTCTTCTTGCGCATGTGCTGAACTCCCATTGATTTGTCTCGATGAGACTCCAAAAGCAAGATATGTACCATAATCGTAGTGCATTGATTATATGGGATTCCCGGGACGTCGCGCGGTTCTGCCGTGATGCGGCGCACAATCCTTGGGCACGCGGAACCATTCCGGTGCGGCATTTGGTGCCTCGGCATCCTTCGCAGGATGCGGAACGCAGGTGGGCATCTGAGCACGGGAATTGGCGGGTAGCGAATCGTGGCGAATTCTTGAGTTGACGCGTGCGGCAAGAGCAGGATAAAAAGCGGGACTATTCATCGTCTGCCGCGACCGCGGTCGACTTACTCATGAGGAAGGGGAGAAACCAGTGAAACTGAATCGATTTGCCGTTATCGTCGTGGCCGGCGTGGTGCTTGCCGGTTGCGCTGCCGGGCCGCAGCAGCAAGCGGCAGGGCCAGCCGGCTGCAAGCCGCTCGGCGGCGGCGGCAACAGCGACACGACCAACGCCGTCATCGGTGGCGTCGCCGGCGGCGTACTCGGCGGCGTGATCGGCAGTTCGGTGTCCAAGAACTCGCGCGTGGGGGCGCGCAACGGCATCCTGCTGGGCGCGCTTGCCGGCGCTCTGGTCGGTTCGCAATACAACAAGATGATCGGCATGAGCGAACAGGACGACGGCTCGGTAAAACTGAACATTCCGGGCTCGGTGATGTTCCGCTCCGGTAGCGCCGAAATCAGCCCGGCCTTTGCGGGCACACTGGACTCCGTGGCCAATACGATCAAGGAGTACTGTGGCGTGACCGGCACCGTGATCGGCCACACCGACAGCACCGGGACTCCCGACGGCAACCGCAAATTGTCCCTGGAACGTGCCCGTTCGGTGTCGAGCTACCTCATGTCACGCGGCGTAGACGGCGCGCGCCTGCAGCAGTTCGGGCGTGGCCAGGACGAACCGATTGCCCCCAACAACACCGATCAAGGTCGCGCGCAAAACCGCCGCGTGGAGATTTTCATCCGGCCACCAGCGTCCTGAGCGCTGCAGCAGGGGTGAGTTGAAGACCGCGCTCGCCCTTGTTGCTGGACCATTCCCTCAATGCGTCAGGTCACCGGCTCGCGGGGGTTTGCGAGCACTGCCGAACCTGCCTTCCTCTGAACAAGGCTGCATTCACCCCGGCCGGCGCAAGACCGGGGGCAGTCGCTGCACGTCAGTAGCGTGCCCGGCGCTGGGGTAGAATGCCGGCGATGGAAGACGAATATTTCATGCGCGAGGCGCTCTCACTGGCGCGTGCCGCCGAATGTCTGGGTGAGGTGCCGGTGGGTGCGCTGGTCGTGCGTGATGGGGTGATCGTCGGGCGCGGCTTCAACTCGCCAATCGGCGAACACGACCCGACGGCGCATGCCGAGATTGCCGCCTTGCGCGACGCCGCGCGCAATCTGCGGAACTACCGTCTGCCCGGCTGCGAACTGTTCGTGACTCTCGAACCTTGCGCCATGTGTGCCGGAGCCGTCTTGCAGGCGCGCATTGCCCGCCTGATCTACGGTGCCCGGGATCCGAAGACGGGCGTGCATGGCAGCGTGGTCGATCTTTTTGCGGTTGAACGCCTCAACCATCACACCGAAGTCGTCGGTGGGGTCCTGGCCGAAGCATGCGGGCAGTTGCTTTCCGACTTTTTTGCCGCACGGCGCAGCCGTCGAGGGGAATGAGGGTGCACATCGATATCTCGATCAAGCAGCAGACACTGCGCCTGTCCGACGCCTCCGGTCAGGTGCTGCGCACCTACAGCGTGTCAACGGCAGCGAAAGGCGCTGGTGAAGTCAATGGCAGTTATTGCACACCGCGCGGCAGACATCTGATCCGTGCCAAGATTGGCGCGGGACAAGCCGAAAACACGGTGTTTGTCGGACGCCGGCCGAACGGCGAAATCTACTCCCAGGACCTCGCCAGGCGCTTCCCGAAGCGTGACTGGATTCTCACGCGCATCCTCTGGCTATCCGGCTGCGAGCCGGGGCGCAACCGCCTCGGACGCGTCGATACCATGCGCCGCTACGTTTACATCCACGGCAGCCCGGACAGCACGCCGATGGGCTGCCCCGGGTCGATCGGCTGCATCCGCATGCGCAACGCCGATATCGTCGAACTTTTCGAACGGGTACCGCCCTATACCACAGTCGATATCAGCGAAGACTGAAAGGTTTCGCAGACTTCGCCGGATGCCCGGGCAGCAGCGTCGAAGCTGCGCTCGATCAGCGTGGTTCGCCCACCGCGATCGATGGTCAGCAGTGTCGAGGCGCGCGTGCCGTAGTTCTCCGAGCGCACGAACACCGCCGACAGGATGCGCTCCCAGGCCAGCGGTACGCCGGTTTCAGGCAGATGTGTATCGGGAACGATTTCCTGGTCGGCGAGCAGATCCAGGAACGGATCCTGCACCGGCAGCGCCAGCAGCGCCGCGGCAAAGGCCGCCTTGGCGCTGGCCAGCTTCGGCCACGGCGTGTCGAGGAGATGATTGGAGAGGCCATAGAGGCCGGGTTTCAGCCAGCGGGGCTGGCCGTCGCCACGGTTCGAGTAGTAGGCCAGAGACTCGCCATTACCGACCACGAGGTTGAAGCCGTTGTATTCGGCAGCGTCGGCTTCGAGCGGGGTCAGATAGGCGACCGGGCTGGCCTGGCTGGTCAGAAAATCAGCGACCAGGGCACCGCGCGAGCGGGCGTCGACACGTTGCCGGCCACCCTCGCGGTAATTGGTCACGGCGGCGAAGCGCTGCTGCCGGCTGACGCCTAGCCAGGTACCACCGGCTTCGAGATCGCGTCCCGCCAGGACCTGTGGGGCGTCCGGCCAGAACGCGGCGGCGGCGGTGGGACGGGCAAAGAATTCGTCGCGATTGGCGGCAACGACCAGCGGATAGTCCGGGTGTGCCTGCCAGGCGATCAGGATGAGGCACATCGTCGGCAGCGGCAGGCGGTGACCTACGCCCCCGGCGGCAGGATAGCGACACGCGCGCCACCCGGAACGGCGAGTTCCAGATCACCGGCAGCGGCAAAAGCCTCCTGGACAATCGCCAGGGCGTCGTAACCGCCCGCCGGTGCCGGTGCGGCGTTGACGATCATGCCGCACGGATGTTCGGGGTTGGCCGATGAACAGAGCGCCTGACCGGCGGCCAGCGGGCTGGCCGAGTGCACGCGATAGAGGTGGCGCTTCACCTTGCCGAGGTACTGGGTGCGGGCGACGATTTCCTGACCGGGATAACACCCCTTGTGGAAGCTGACCGCGCCCAGTTTTTCGAAATTGGCCATTTGCGGAACGAACTCTTCTTGCGTCCGTTCGGTGATCAGTGGAATGCCCGCCTCGATCTCGAGCCATTGCCACACCACGCTCCCTACCGGCCGGGCGTGTGACTGCAGGGCTTGCCAGAGGTCGTTGACGGCGCTGCGCTCGACCACTAACCCGAAGCGCTGGGCGTCGAGGCGGATGACGATTCCCGCAGCGAAAGCGGCCGTGCCCAGGGCTGCTGCAGGGATCGGCAGGCCGGCCATGCGCAGGTCGGTCTCGGCTTGCGGACCGGACACGCCGAGGAGTTCCTGAGCGTCCGACAGGTCGGCGATATGCACCTTGCTGCGCAGGACGAACATCTGCAGGCGTTTGCGGACCCGCGGCAGCAGGTCGGCGGACAATTGCAGATGATAGGCGGAACCCTTGCGGTAGACAAGAAAGCTGGCGAGCATCCGGCCTTTGGCCGAGCACCACGCCGAATGCTGCGCCGCATCCTCGGCGAGATGCTTGACGTCGCTGGTCAGTTGCTGGTGCAGAAACGACATGGCGTCGGCGCCGCTGACTTCGAGTACGCCGAGGTGGCGCAGCGGTGAGACGATGGTCGCCGTACGCGCTGCGGCGAGTTCCGCAGCGGCATCGCCAAAATCGGTGACCACGCCCTGTGCGGTGCGTGCACCACAGGTGCCAAGAAATTCCAGCCAGCTCGAACTCATTGTCGCTTCATTTTCATCAGGTGGTTTTCGGAAGTGTGGACTCGTCGCCTACCGCGGCAAAGCGGTTTTCATGAAGGTCCCGACGGGCGTCAGCTCTGACCCTCCGGGTGCGTCGTGAGTTCAGGGCTGCGGCTTTCGGCTATTATAGGACGACTCGAAGCCCATTCCCCGTTACCGCCCTGCAGCCACCCTGGCTGCGCCGGATTGATGCGCAAACTTCTCCGCAGCTTGCTGGTTCTCCTTGCCCTTTCGCTGACGCTGCTGACCGTGCTGGTTGCCGCTCTGGCGATGACGCCACTGGATTTGCAGCGGGAGTCGATCGAATTCACCGTCGTCCCCGGCAGCAGCCTGCGCGGCGCTGCACGGGAGATCTCCGCCGCAGGTGTTGAACTGGACCCGTGGATCCTGCTCCTGCTGGCCAGACTGATGCGTGCCGACGCGTCGATCAAGGCTGGTAGCTACGAAATCAGTCGCGGCATCACGCCGGTCGACCTGCTGAAGAAGTTGACGCGCGGCGACTTCACGCAGGCGGAACTTGTTTTCATCGAAGGCTGGACCTTCAGCCAGTTGCGCCGGCAACTCGACGCGCATCCGGACCTTCGCCACGACACGCTGGGCATGCCCGAGGCGGAGATCATGCAGAGGGTGGGCGCGTCGCAAGGGGTAGCCGAGGGGGCATTCTTTCCCGATACCTACCTTTTTGCCAAGCGCAGCAGTGATGTCGATCTGCTGGCGCGAGCGTACCGCGCCATGCAGCGGCATCTGCTGGACGAGTGGCAGGGGCGGGCGGCAATGCTGCCTTATCGTGATGCCTACCAGGCCCTGATCATGGCTTCGATCGTCGAAAAGGAAACCGGGCGTTCGGAGGATCGTTCGCTGGTGGCCGGCGTATTCGTCAACCGGTTGCGCCGGGGAATGCTGTTGCAGACCGACCCCAGCGTGATCTACGGCCTGGGTGAAACCTTCGGCGGTAACCTGCGCAAGCGCGACCTGCTCGCCGATACGCCCTACAATACCTACACGCGTCCTGGCCTGCCACCAACGCCGATTGCCATGCCCGGCCTCGCATCCCTGCAGGCGGCGATGCATCCGGCTCCGACCGAGGCGCTGTACTTCGTCGCGCGCGGCGATGGAAGCAGCCATTTTTCCAGCACGCTCGCGGAACACAACCAGGCCGTGGCACGTTATCAGAGGGGTGCGAAACCTTGAGTCACGGTGCAGGCACGCAGCCCGGCCGATTCGTCACCTTTGAAGGCATCGACGGCGCTGGCAAGAGCAGCCATATTGCCACTGCCGCGGCGTTTGTTCGCGACCACGGCAAAACGGTGGTGTGCACCCGCGAGCCCGGCGGTACGCGGCTTGGCGAGAAGCTCCGCGAACTGCTGCTGCACGAGGCCATGCACCTGGAGACCGAGGCCCTGCTGATGTTTGCCGCCCGCAGGGAACATCTCGAACAGGTGATCGAGCCGGCCCTGGCGCGTGGCGATTGGGTGATCTGTGACCGCTTCAGCGACGCCACCTATGCTTACCAAAGCGGCGGACGCGGCCTCGACCCATTCAAGTTTCTGCAACTCGAGCAGTGGGTACATCGGCATCTGCAGCCGCACCTGACGCTGCTCTTCGACTTGCCGTCCGCCGTTGCGCGCCGACGCATCGCGGCGCAGGAACGCTCCCTGGATCGCTTCGAACGGGAGCAGACCGATTTTCACGAACGTGTGCGACACGCTTATCTTGAGCGCGCTGCCGCAGCAGCGCAGCGCATACAGGTGATCGACGCCGACCAGGCCCCGGACATCATCGAGAATCTGATTCAAAAAGCTATTGTAGATTATTGTTTATGAAAATAATTGAGATGCACCATGTGGTTTGGCAACAGCTTTGCGCCAGGCGCCAGCAACTCCCGCATGCCCTCCTGATATCCGGCCCGCGCGGGATCGGGAAGTTCGATCTGGCACGCGCCTTCGCCGAATCGCTGCTCTGCGAGAATCTCACCGATTCTGGTGAGGCCTGCGGCAAGTGTCTGGCTTGCGGCTGGCTCGCGCAGGGCAACCACCCGGACCTGCGCCGTTTGCAGCCGGAAGTCGTGGCCGCCGATGCGGGGGGCGCGGTAGCCGAAGGCAGTGATGCGGGCAAGAAGAAGCCCAGCCAGCAGATCACGATTGATCAGGTGAGGGGGCTGGATGACTTTCTGCACGTGGGCACCCATCGCCATGGCGCGCGCCTGGTATTGCTGAACCCGGCCGAGGCGATGAACCGCCCGACGGCGAACGCACTTCTCAAATCACTTGAGGAACCGATAGCCAATACCTTGTTTATCTTGGTTACCAGTGAACCATCACGCCTTCTGCCGACGATTCGTAGCCGTTGCCAGGCGGTTCCTGTGCGCTGCCCGGCCGGTGCCCTTGCGGAACGCTGGCTCAGTGATGCCGGCGTCCGCGGCGCTGGAGACTGGTTGGCACTCGCCGGGGGGGCACCGCTGCTGGCACTGGAACTCAGCGTTAGCGGCGAAAGGGTCCTGCTTGATTCGCTGCTGGCGCAGGTGTCGCGTGGCACCGGGCTCGATGCCCTGGCTGCGGCGGCAAATCTCGACAAGACAGTCAGGGCCGAAAAGCGTCCGGCAGCTCTGAAACGGGTCATCGACTGGGCACAGAAGTGGCTGTTCGATCTGACTTTGGCCAGTGAAGGACTGCCACCGCGTTACTTCCTGCCGCAGGGACCACTGCTGCAACGGCTGGCACAGGCCACCGATACCCGCAAGCTCTTGGCGTTCAACAAAAAGGCGCTACAATACCGGGCCCAGTGCGAACAACCATTGAATAGCCGTCTGTTTCTCGAAGACTTCTTCCTGAGCTACGTCAGGCTCTTCCGAACCTCCTGAGAGGGATATGGCAGACGCAGCCCCACCCAAATCTTCAGCAAGCACAGCACCGCGCCCAAGCGTACTGTCGCTGAACATCAACTCGAAATCTGCGCTGTACGCGGCGTACATGCCGCTGCTGCGCAACGGTGGCATCTTCATTCCGACGACCCGCAACTATGCCATGGGCGATGAGGTGTTCATGCTCCTGTCGCTGATGGACGACCCGGCCAAGCTCCCGATTGCCGGTACGGTCGTCTGGATCACCCCGGTTGGCGCGCAGAACAACAAGGCGCAGGGCATTGGTGTGCATTTCAAGAGTGACGAAAGTGGCGTCGAAGCGCGTCGGCGCATCGAAGGGCTGCTGGGCGGCGTGATGCAGTCCGGCCGTCCGACGCATACCGTCTGATGGAGCCGTGATGCTGGTCGATTCGCACTGCCACCTCGACTTCCCCGAGTTGTCCGCCCGGATCAATCAGGTGCTCGACCTGATGCACGACAACGGGGTGGGTTGCGCCGTCTGTATCGCCGTCAACCTTGAGGATCTGCCGCGCGTGCTGGCGCTTGCTGAGGCCTGGCCGGCGATTCTGGCGACGGTTGGCGTCCATCCCGAGGCGACCAGTGTACGCGAACCGACGGTCGACGAACTCGTCGATTTGGCGCGCCACCCACGCGTGATTGCCATCGGCGAAACCGGGCTCGACTATTACTGGCACAAGGACGCTCCGGAATGGCAGCGCGAGCGTTTTCGTACCCATATTCGTGCTGCCCGTCTCGCCGGCAAGCCATTGGTGGTGCATACCCGCGAGGCCGCGACCGACACGCTGCGAGTGATGCAGGAGGAGGGCGCCAGCGAAGCAGGCGGCATCATGCATTGCTTTACGGAGAGCTGGCAGGTAGCCGAGGCGGCCCTCGATCAGGGTTTCTACATTTCCATGTCCGGCATTGCCACCTTCAAGAATGCCGGCACGGTGCACGACGTGGCGCGGCGTGTGCCGCTCGACCGTCTTCTGATTGAAACCGACGCCCCCTACCTCGCGCCGGTACCCTACCGTGGAAAAACCAACCAGCCAGGTTACGTGAAGCATGTCGCTGAGGAGGTGGCACGCCTGCGCGGCCTGAGCTATGAACACCTTGTCGATGCCACCACCACCAATTTTTTTCGTCTGTTTCCGGAAGCCCGCTTGAAAGTTGCCCTATGAAGACTGTTGCTCTGCTGTTTGCCTTGCTCCTGCCAGCCTTTGCCTCCGCCGGCGTTTATGAAGACATGGAGGAGGCGCTGATCTCCGGGGACACGCCCTGGGCCATCCAACTCATCAACCGCGGCATGGACGTCAATTCGGTCGATGCCGCAGGCAACACCTTGCTGATGCAAACCGTACAGCGCGACAACATGGAGTTGTTCGACTACCTGCTGAAGCGGCGAGCGCGCATCAATGTCCGCAATCGCAACGGCGAAACAGCGCTGAGCCTGGCCTCCTACCAGGGCCGGCTGCCGTTCGTCAAAAGCCTGGTCGAAGCGGGCGCCGACGTCAACCTGTATGGCTGGCCACCGCTGATCTACGCCGCCTTCAATGGCCATGCCGCGGTGGTGGACTACCTGCTCAAGAAAGGCGCCGAAGTCAACGCGACGACGGCCAATGGTTCGACAGCGCTGCTGTTTGCCGCACGCTTTGGCCACATCGAGGTCGTCAAACTGCTGCTGCAGAACCGGGCCGACCCGAACATTGCCAACGAGCGTGGTGCGACGGCCATCGACTGGGCACTGAAAACAGACAACACCGACATTGCCGACTTGTTGCGCAAGGCCGGTGGCCGCGCAGGCGATCCGGCGGCCATCGACCGGTCAAAGTGAGAACGGTCGAGCGACCTCCTGGTAAAGGTATTTCTGGAAGCCGCTGAACACCTGGCCGATCTCCTTCGGCTGTCCCAGGTCCGCCACGGCATCGGCGATGGAATCGTGATACTTCAGGCGCAACAGCGGGTTCAGCTTGGCCAGGTCAAGCTCTTCGACGCCGACGTTGACATAGTGCGACAGCACGAAGTCGAGAAAGACCCGTTGCTTGCTGTTGTACTCGGCACTGATGCGGGCCATCGCCCTGGCGGCGCGCTCCTCGCGCGTGAGCGGCGCCAGGGCGTAGGCCACATAGGCCAGCACGTCGAACAGGTCGCTCTTCTCGGCGGCGATGATCGTCTGCATTTCCGTCAAGTGGCCCTTGCCGAAGCCCTTCCCGGCGAGCCCTTCCAGCAGCTTCCTGCGCGTCTCCGGGGCGCTCCATAGTGTGCGCAACTCGTCCTCGTTGCTGAAGAACTCGGGCAGCTGGCCGAAAAGCGCCTCCATGAACTGCTGTGCCGACATCGGCGTGCCGTCCGGGTGCCAGAAGCTGGTCATGCTCATGTGCTGGATGTTGCGCGCCTTGCCGTCAGCGAGAGTGACCTTGATCCGCTGACGCCGCGGCGCTATGTCATCAGCCGCCGCGGGCTCGCGCACCGCGGGCGGTTCAGATGACGGCGCCGCAGTGGCGTAGGCAGCGATCGCTTCCGGTTCGATCGGCTCGCCATCCCACTCCCGGTCGCCGAAGTGGTGGTGCGCCTGCACGAAGTCGTGGATCGTGAAGTAATCCTTGCCGTCGCAGGGGCGCGTACCGCGGCCGATGATCTGCTTGAACTCGATGATCGACAGGATGACGCGCATCAGGACGACGTGGCGCACGTTGCGCGCGTCAACGCCGGTCGAGAGCTTCCGCGACGTGGTGAGTATCGTCGGGACGCTCTTCTCGTTGTCCTGGAAGTCGCGCAGGTGCTGTTCGCCCAGCGGGCCGTCGTCGGCGGTGACCCGCTGGCAGTAGTTGGGATCGGTGCTCGTCTTCAGCTGGTTGATCAGATCGCGCACAAGCAAGGCATGCGCCTGGGTGGCGCAGAAGATGATCGCCTTCTCGCGCTGGTCGATCGACGACAGGAAGATCTCGACGCGCTTTTTCTCGCGCTCCCGGATCTCGATGACCTTGTTGAAGTCGCCTTCCTGGTAGAGGCGGCCGATCTCGATGGCGCCGGCGAGCAGCGTATCGTCGGGTGTGTAGACGTACTCGTCGATCGTCGTGGAAATCTGCTTGACCCGGAACGGTGTCAGGAAGCCGTCGTTGATGCCCTCCTTGAGCGAGTAGATGAACACTGGCTCGCCGAAGTAGGCGTAGGTGTCTATGTTGTCCTGGCGCCTGGGTGTCGCGGTCAGGCCGAGCTGCACTGCCGGAGAAAAGTAGTCGAGGATGCCGCGCCATGTACTCTCGTCGCTGGCGCCGCCGCGGTGGCATTCGTCGATGATGATGAAGTCGAAGAAGTCGGGCGGGTAGTCACCAAAGTAGGGTGAGGGCTGGCCATCCCTGATTGGCCCGCTCATGAACGTCTGGAAGATGGTGAAGAAGAGGTTGCCGTTGGTCGGCACGCGGCCCTTCCTGCGGATGTCCTCGGGCTCGATACGCACCAGCGCATCTTCGGGGAAAGCCGAGAAAGCGTTGTACGCCTGGTTGGCGAGGATGTTGCGGTCGGCGAGGAAGAGGATGCGAGGGCACCGTGTGGGTTCGTTCGCAGTCTTCCAGTCGGTCAGGTTCCAGCGGGAGTGGAACAGCTTCCAGGCGATCTGGAAGGCGATGAACGTCTTGCCAGTTCCGGTGGCGAGCGTCAGCAGCAAGCGGTTGCGCCCTTCGGCGATCGCCGCGAGCACGCGCTCGACGGCGATGTCCTGGTAGTAGCGGCCCTGGAAGAAGCCGCCGCGGTCCTCGAAGGGAACGGTGGCGAAGCGGTCGCGCCAGACGTTCGGTACCGTGAAGGTGAGGTTCCACAGTTCGAGCGGTGTCGGGTAGGTCGCCACCTCGCCCTCGACGCCGGTGTCCATGTCGATGCCGTAGTGGCCATGACCGTTGCTGGCGTAGGCGAAGCGGATAGCGAGCTTGCCGGCGTAGTTCTTGGTCTGCGCCACGCCCTCGGTCAGCGCCTTGTCCCATGCCTTCGCCTCCAGCGTGGCCAGCCTGGCGTTGCGGAACTCCAGCACGTAGTCCGCGGTGAGCGCCTTGCCGCGCTGGCCATGGCCCTCGATGCGGCCGAGGGTGATCGGAACCTCACGCCGGATGCGGCTGCCTTCGACGACACCCCAGCCGGCTGCGGCCAGCGCGGGGTCGATGTGCTCGGCGCGGGTTTCGGCTTCGTTCATGGGGTGTCGCTGCTTAAACGGCGACGCCGCTCGACCGGCAGGTAACGATCGAATTTCGATTTCCAGATGCGCGTTTCCAACTCGGCGAACGTTGCTTTTGAAAATACCAGGCGCCCTTCGTGCAGCAAGCTATCGACCAACTCCGCCGGTGCCCCATGCGGCGCAAGCGCCGCACTCAGTAATACATTGGTATCAACCACCACCAGCGCGTAACAGGCTGGCAGAGCGGATTCAGCTTTCATCAGCCAGCAGATCGGCCAGTTTTTCCTCGGTCATGCCGTTGGCTGCCGCACCTGCCGCACTCTCTCTCAGCGTGTGCCGCAAGCGGTCGGCGTAGAACGCGCGCATCGCTTCATAGTCCTGTGCGCTGACCATCACACCGACCACGCGGTCGTGGCGCATCACGCACACGGGTTCGCGCTGGGCGCAATCGAGGAATTCGCCGAAATGCGTTTTTGCTTGATTGGCGGTAAAGGTTTGCATGAGAGACACTCAACTTGATGCAAGGGGCAATACGCTCAATCTAACCAGATCGTTCGATTTGGTCAATCTCGTGGAGGGCTGACCGAATCGGCGTTGTCTGGCTTGCTACAGGTGGCCGCTGAACGCCTGATGCAGCAGGGATTTTTTCAGTGCGTCGAGAGCGGTGAGCTTCTGCTGGTAGAGGGATTCTAGGCGTTGTGTTTCTGCAACTAAAGCGTCAAGTATCTTAACGACGCCTTTCTGTTCCCCAACCTTTGGAAGAGGAACGTTGTATTTCGCTACACTCTTGGCGCCAAGGTTTGGTTGGGCTGCACCATTGTCGTAAAGCTTGATGAGGCTCTTGCCCATCGGACTGGTTAGAAAGTAGTACAGGAAACGGCGGTCCATTAATTCCCTAGGGCGAATGATGACCAGAGATGACGCTACGGCTCCCACAGCGAAAGGTTCGACTAAAGCAGTCTTGCCGAGCGTTGCCCCGCGCAGACAATAGACCAAATCTCCAGGTTGTATCTTTCCGCTTCGGAGCGTATCGAATTTTTCTTTGGTGATAAAATTCATGTCATTTTCCGAAAGACTTCCGTCTGGCTGAATGTGTCCAGTGTTTATCCACGGAATGCCCGAATCGACATACTCATTACGATTCGGGTAGTTCTTTCCTCGATCGCCATTTTCAAACGCACACACGTCACCTAGAGCGGCCTCAACCCACCCTTCACCCTGCTCCGTGAAAATGGAGTGCAGATGGCTTTCAAACAGGGCTCGGGCGTTCTGGAGATTATTTTCAGCGTTGGCTTTGGCAATGGCGATGCCGCAAAACGCTTCGTCGAGGATGGCAGCGATGCGCTGTTGTTCATGCACACATGTCGGATAGCTCACCGTGAACTTCTCAGTTAAGACGGAGCGAGCAAGCTCAGTTTGCCCGCCACAGCCTTCACCTGCTTTCTTGATCTCTTCCTCAATGGCGACGAGCATGTACCCGAAGAAGTCAGGAAAGAACTTATTAGCTATCGGGCGAACAATGGTCACATGCGAATCAACGGTGGTTTGTTCGGGTGGTTCGTCCCGGATTTGAGCGACGCGGCCTAATGTTCCATTTCCCGTTGAGTTGACCAGCACGTCGCCAACTTGAATGAAGCGTTCACTGCCAACAGGCTTTACCCCAGCATCATGTCGTCTTGACAGCTCATAGCTGACGCGATGATCTCGGATGCATCTCTGGTTGAGGATGCTAATACCTCCTTGTTCAATATATTTTGGCGAAATGCCTCTGTTGAGAAAGGCGCAAACGCTGCCAAGTTTTTCAGCCTGCCACCCGGCTTTGATACCAGCGCCTGGATGTTCGCCCACACCCACGAACTCATAAAACACCTGACCCACCCGTTCGATGTGCTCTCTCAGCTTGTCGTGGTTCAATTGCTCGAAAGCGGACAAGTCCATGGTGTAAGGCAACAGCAGGTCATCGATTTCGTCAAGGATCGAGGCCAGTTCGCGATGGCTGATTTCCTGACCTTCGGCGGCAAACAAGCTCAGGTCGATATCGGAGCCGGGTTTGTAATTGCCCTTGGCCCGTGAACCGTAGATCACGGCCTTTCTGACCAGGGGATGTTGTGCCAGCACACCGTGAATCTTGCCGATCACCGACGCCGACAAACCGAATCGTTGCCCGCTCATGCGCGCTCGTACAGGGGAATGAAGTGCGTGTGCATCGCGACAAAGGAGGCATGGAATTGATCGCAAACAGCCTCGACAATTCGCCGGACGGTGGCTTCGTCATAAACGTGCGAGGTGAGGTTTCTTGCTTTGATCATGGCCATCCAGACTTCGCCGTCGGCAATCAATCCCCGCTTGAACGCTTCCCGAGTGCTGTCCTTTGACCCGAGCAATCCCGTAGTTCCCCCTTCTTCCTCCAGGTAATCCTTCAAGACGTTCCAGGCCAGTTCATGAACCATTTCAAAGGACTGGATCAGTCCCTTCGCTTCGAGGCGCGAAAGCGCACGCGATTCATGCAGGGCAACCTCGTCGCTCAATTCGTGCAGCGCCCGGGTGAAATTATCGAAGCGCTGCTTCCAGCGAATATCCTGTGTCACGCGGCATTCTCCTTCCCCGCCTTGAGTAGCTGTGCGATTTTGCTCAGGACGGCGGCCGCCTCCGCATCGAGCGCGGCGATCTCGTCGATGATTTCCTGCGGGCTGCGGTGGGTCACGGCCTCGCCGCCATTCGGGTTTTTGACCGACAGGTCGAAGGTTGCCTTGTCGACCGCCGCCACGTCCACGCTCCAGCTCTTCGGCGAGTCGGCCCTGGTCGCCTGCAACTCGACAAACTCTGCCAGGTCGGCATCGTTGAGCGGATTGGTCTTGCCGAGGTTGCGGCCAGGATCAAGCTGGTAATACCAGACCTTGCGCGTCGGCGCTCCCTTTTCGAAGAAGAGCACGACGGTCTTGACGCCGGCGCCCTGGAACGTGCCCCCAGGGCAATCAAGGACGCTATGCAGGTTGCAGCTTTCCAGCAGCAGCTTGCGCAGACTCACCGAGGCGTTGTCGGTGTTCGACAGGAAGGTGTTCTTGATGACCACACCCGCCCGACCGCCGGCCTTGAGCATCTTGATGAAGTGCTGCAGGAACAGAAACGCCGTCTCGCCGGTGCGGATCGGGAAGTTCTGCTGCACTTCCTTGCGCTCCTTGCCACCGAAGGGCGGATTGGCGACGATCACGTCCATCTGGTCCTTCGGCTGAACGTCGGCGAGGTTTTCGGTCAGGGTGTTGGTGTGTACGATGTTCGGCGCGTCGATGCCGTGCAGGATCATGTTCATGATCGCGATGACAAAGGCCAGCGACTTTTTCTCCTTGCCGTAGAAGGTCCGTTCCTGCAGGGTCTTCAGGTCGCTGGTGGTCAGGTCTGGCTGCGCCTTGAGGGTGTCGAAGGCCTCGCACAGGAAGCCCGCCGAACCGACGGCGCCGTCGTAGATACGCTCGCCGATGCTGGGTTTGACCACCCGCACGATGGCGCGGATCAGCGGGCGAGGGGTGTAGTACTCACCGCCGTTGCGCCCGGCGTTGCCCATGTTCCTGATCTTCGCTTCGTAGAGATGCGACAGCTCATGCTTCTCGCTCTGCGAGCGAAAGCGCAGTTCGTCGATGTGGTCGATGATGTTGCGCAGGTTGTAGCCGCTGTGGATCTTGTTCTTGATCTCGCCAAAGATTTGCCCGATCTTGTACTCGATGGTGTTCGGCCCGCTGGCGCGCTGCCGGAAGCCTTGCAGGTAAGGGAAGAGCCGGCGATCGACGAAGTCGCGCAGATCGTCGCCGGTCATCGCCTGATGGTGGTCGAGCCTGCCTTCGGCATCCTTGGGTGCGGCCCAGCTCTCCCAGCGGTAGGGCTCGGCGAGGATGAAGACGTAGCGCTTTCCCTCCAACTCGGCTTCCATGGCCTTGTCCTGCTCCAGGCCGTCGAGGTACTTCAGGAACAGCAGCCATGAGGTCTGCTCGGTGTAGTCCAGCTCGGTGGTGCAGCCGGCCTCTTTCCAGAGAACGTCGTCGATGTTTTTGAACGCTTGTTCGAACATTTGCGTTTTCCTCTCCTGCCAAGAAAAGAGCTGTCCCCACTTCCGATAACGAAAACAGCCAACCGGATTTCTTTCAAATTGAGAACGGGGGCAGGGGGCGCACGCGGACCTTGCCGGCCTGCAGAAATTTGTTGAGGGTGCGGTAGATCTCGGGATCAAATTTGCGGGTCGTGGGTCCCTGCGCCAGAGACGCCTGCAAGGCATCCTCGCTGTGTAGCGTGGCCACGAGGCGCCAGCGGTCGACCAGGTGGTGGTCTTCACGCATGCCGAATTCATCCTGCTCGATCAGCAGCACCGGCCCCTTGTAGGGCCAGGCCTTGACCTTGAACTTGGCCAGGGCAGTCATCAACCGGACGCTGTGCAGCCCGACGGCTTCCTTGCCCATGCACACGCCCCGGCAGTTCTTTTGCCGATAGGCGGTGCAGGCTCCCGCCTGTGCGGCGTCCTCGAGACCGAGCTGTCGGGGACACAGATGCTGGGCATCAGCCAGTGTCCGCAGGCTGCGCATGGCCTCTCGGCGATTCGGGTAAAGGCCGAACAGGTCGTCAGCCGTAGCGAAATCGATATCCTGTGAAAAAACGAGTTGCGGTCGGAAGTCACCCTCCGCAAGTTTCCGGAGTTGCCACGAACAGAGCTCGGTGGCCGCCACGCGATTATGCTGGCCGCGACGCGTGGCGGGATGTGCCGGGCCGTCAGGCGACGCCGAGCTGGCAAGTTCGATCGCGCGCAGACGTGCCCCCAATTCGCCGGCGGCGTCACGCCACTCGATTCTCCAGGTGTTGCGGAACAGCACCGTGTCGCGGTTGCCGATCGTAAAGTGCGCCAGAACCTGCTGGCGAAGATTGCTGCTGTGCCGGACCAGCAGCAGGTGATCGTGCTCATCGTACAGCGCGTAGGCGCCCGCCGCTTCGGGTAAATCGTCGAGCAGCGCGGCGTCGATCTGCGCCGGCAGGTGCGGGCGGCCGACAATGGACGTCACCGCGTCCCGGATGGCATCGACCGGCAGCAGCCGGTGCCAGCACTGCCACAAGTCCCAGAGTACGCGCGCGTCGGCCAGCGCGCGATGGCGATCACCGGCCACGCTGAGACCATGCCGCTCAACCAGGGTATCGAGGTTGTGCCGGTAATGCTGGGGAAACAGCTTGCGCGACAGTTTGACGGTGCATAAGCTGGGCGCCCGGAAATCCATCCCCAGCCGCCTGAACTCGGACTTCAGGAAACCATAGTCGAAGCGCGCGTTATGGGCGATGAACAAGCGTCCGCGCAGACGGTCGAGCAGCGCAGGAGCCACCTCACGAAAAGGGGGGGCGGAGTCGAGCATCGCGTCATCTATGCCGGTTAGCCCGGTGATGAAAGGAGAAAGCGGCTTTTCCGGATTGACCAGCATGCTCCATTCGCGTGTCCCGCTCTGATCGACTTCGATCAGGCCGATTTCAATGATTCGGTCATTCGCGAAATTGGCGCCGCTGGTCTCCAGGTCGACAAAAATCAGGGGTTCCGGGGCGAGGAAGGCGTTCATCGACAGTTTCGCCTCGGCGGCGCCAAAGGAGGTCGCAGCACGGCAGAGTGCCCGACTATCACCGAAAAGCAGCTCGCCGGACCGACAGGACGGCGCGGCAACTCAGTGGTCCGCGGCCTTCGCCACGGTAGTGATGGCCTCGGCAAAAACCTCGGTCAGGGCCAAGGGAAAGTCATGCGCCATTCCTTCGATCACCCGCATCCGGGCGCCAGGGATGTGGGCCGCGACATCGTAACCACAGGCGACCGGGATCAGCGGATCGTCGGCCCCATGCAGGACCAGCGTCGGTACCCGAATCGTTGCCAGCAAGGTGCGCCGATCACCGCTGGCCAGAAAGGCTGCCAGTTGACGCGTGACACCGCGCGGGTGGAAGCCGCGCTCGTGCTCCTCGACGAACAGGCTCCGCAGGCGCTGCGGACAGCTTGGAAACTCGGGGCTGGCCACCGCCAGCTGGCGCCTGATAGCGTCCTCCACCAGCGATTCCTGGTCGCGCGTCGCCGGCAGCGGTGCAAACAGCGCTTGTGCCGCCGCGGGAGTTGGTGGCGGCAGGTCGGGATGACTGCTGGTGGACATGATGCTGGTCAGCGACATCGTGCGCTCTGGATACAGGGCAGCGACGATCTGCGCGATGGCGCCACCCATTGACGCGCCGACGATGTGGGCCTTCGGGATTCCCAGCGCATCCAGCAGGCCGACACAGTCCGCCGCCATGTCTTCGAGGGAGTAAGCTGCGGTCAGCGGCATGCCTCTGCGCAGTGCAGCGCCAATATCAGGCACCCCGGCTGTATCGAACTTGCTCGACAGGCCGCAGTCCCGGTTGTCAAAACGGATGACTCGATAACCGTGGTCCACGAGCGCTTGGCAGAGTTCAATGTTCCAGCGCCCCAGTTGTGCGCCGAGCCCCATGATCAGCAGAATGGTCGGCGCCGACTCATCACCGAAGGATTCGTATTCGATTTGAAGATTGTTGGCCGTAACTTGTGGCATAGAGAAAAAGGTCCGGCAGCTAGTCGACTTCGTATAATTGATATTATGTAAACTTGAGGATGCACCTATGCAACGGTGCAATCGCCGCTAACCGGAAACAACAATGGTCCCCGCTTCTCCATTGTTGCGCGGCTTTATGCTGCCCATGACCACCGCCGTCGGTTCTCCCGTATCGCGAAGGAGCTCAAGAGCCTGATGCACGTTTTCGCGAGCGACGACGACGACCATGCCGATGCCGCAGTTGAAAACGCGGTGCATTTCACTGTCGGCGACGCCTCCCTCGCGCTGCAGCCAGTCGAACAGTTTCGGGCGAGGCCACGCGGCGGCGGCGATCTCGGCCTTGACCTGCGGCGGCAGGATGCGCGGCACGTTGCCGGTCAGGCCGCCACCGGTGATGTGCGCCAGGCCCTTGACCGGTAGTCCCTGCATCAGTGCCAGCACCGGCTTGACGTAGATCCGCGTCGGCGCCAGGATCGCTTCGGCGAGCGACGCTTCTCCGTCGAAGGCAAGGGTCAGATCGGGTTTGGCGCGGGCAATGATCTTGCGCACCAGCGAATAGCCGTTGGAATGTGCGCCCGATGACGGCAGGCCAATCACCACATCACCGGGTATGATCGTTGAGCCGTCGATGATCCTCGACTTCTCGACGACACCGACGGCAAAACCCGCCAGATCGTATTCGCCCACGGGATACATGCCAGGCATCTCGGCCGTCTCGCCGCCAATCAGTGCACAGCCTGCGAGTTCACAGCCCCTGGCGATGCCCTTGACGACTTCCGCGGCGGTATCGACGTCAAGCTTGCCACAGGCGAAATAATCGAGAAAGAACAGCGGCTCGGCGCCCTGCACGAGGATGTCGTTGACGCTCATCGCCACCAGGTCGATGCCGATCGTGTCGTGTCGCTGCAGTTCAAAAGCCAGCTTCAGTTTGGTGCCGACGCCGTCGGTTCCTGAAACGAGCACCGGTTCGCGGTAGTTCCGGGGCACTTCGAACAAGGCGCCGAAACCACCGATGCCGCCGAGCACGCCGGCGCGCATGGTTTTTCTCGCGAACGGCTTGATACGTTCAACGAGTTCATCGCCAGCGTCGATGTCGACACCGGCATCGCGATAGGATAGAGAGTCCTGAGTCATCTTGTAGCTGGTCCCGAGCAAGGCTGGCGACTGCCGCGCAGTGGTAGAATGCGGCACGGCACCCTGATCGCCTGAAAAGCGCAATCTTATCCGAAATGACCATCCCGCGTGCTGCTCGTAGCGCCCACATCTGAGTTCAAGCCATTCCCGATGCGCCAGTTGATCCTTGATTTGCTGCCCGAAGCTCCCCCGAGTTTCGAGAATTTTGTCGCCGGCAGCAACGCTGAAACGCTGACGGGACTGGCCGCGTGGCTGGCGCCAGCCAACAGCGAGTCGCTGTTTTTCATCTGGGGTGACGCAGGAGCCGGCAAGTCGCATCTCCTGCAGGCGTGCCAGGCGCCCTACTACGATGCCCGGCTTGACCCCGAGCTGGAAAGCCTGGATCCGGTGGCGGACTTCTGTGCTGTGGACAACGTCGAGGCGCTCGGTGGGAGCGGACAGATTGTGCTCTTCAACCTGATCAATCGTCTGCGGGCCAGCGCTGGGCGCCTGCTCGCTGCGGCCAGCGTGCCACCCTTGCGACTGACCCTGCGGGAAGATCTGCGCACGCGCCTCGGTAGCGGCCTGCTGTACCGCTTGCAACCCTTGAGCGACGCCGAGAAGCTGACGACACTCGTCGAGCAGGCCAATGCCCGCGGCCTGGTCCTGCCTCCCGAAGCGTTCAACTTTTTCTTTTCACGTGCGCCACGGGATATGCGTAGCCTCATGGCCTTGCTCGTGGCGATTGATCGTTACTCGCTGGAGCAGAAGCGCCCAATCACCCTGCCGCTGCTGCGAGAGGTTCTGCAGTCCCTGAATTTCTGATCTGCCCGAAAGCCATACGATGGACCTTGCCCTGTTCGACCTCGACAACACGCTGATCGCCGGTGACAGCGACTTTGAATGGGCGCAGTTCCTGATCGCCAAGGGGATTCTCGACCGCGCGCTGTACGAAGCCAGGAACATCGAGTTCTACGAGCAATACAAGGCGGGGACACTCGATATCGACGTCTTTCTCGATTTCCAGTTACAGCCGCTGTCGCGCTACCCGCGTGCTTTGCTCGACACCTGGCGGTGCGAATTCATGTCCCGACATATCCTGCCGCTGGTCGGCGACAAGGCGCGGGCGCTGGTCCGCGAGCATCGCGAACGCGGCGCCCTGTGCGCCATTGTTACCGCTACCAACAGCTTCGTCACCGGACCAATCATCCACGAGTTCGGGATCGCGCATCTGATCGCCACCATCCCGGCACAGGTGAATGGCCAATTCACCGGACAGCCGCGGGGCACGCCATCGTTTCGCGAAGGCAAGATCACCCGCGTCGAGAGTTGGCTCGAGGCGATGGGCCTCTGGTGGAGCAGTTTCGAGCGCTCGTGGTTCTACAGCGACTCACAAAACGACCTGCCGTTGCTGTCCAGGGTCAGCAACCCGGTGGCCGTTGATCCCGACCCTACCCTGTGCGCACACGCGGAGGCCGCCGGATGGCCGGTGATCAGCCTCCGCAGTTGAGCAATTGGCCAATCTAGGACTTCCGACCAGCGTAATATCCGCTATCATGCCGCGCCTACAGCGCAAGACAATAAACCACCAGCGATGATCCGCAAGTTCATATCCCGCGTCCTCGGACGAAAAGCTACCGCCAGTTCCGGACAACCGGCGGTCATCGCCGTTGTCCAGCACGGGCTGCAACGGGACCAGATCAGTCGCGGTTGTCAGCGGACCATCGCCACGCTGCAGGAGAACGGCTACCAGGCCTATGTCGTCGGCGGTGCCGTGCGCGACCTGCTGGCGGGGCTGACGCCGAAGGACTTCGATGTTGCCACCAACGCCACGCCGGAACAGGTTCGCCATTGCTTCCGTCGGTCACGCATCATCGGCCGCCGCTTCCAGATCGTGCACGTCAATATGGGTGCGGAAACCATCGAGGTAACCACCTTCCGAGGCCATCACGGCGAACAGGGCGGCAACACGGCACAGACTGACGAGCAGGGTCGTGTCCTGCGCGACAATGTCTTCGGTAGCCAGGCGGAAGATGCGGCACGCCGCGATTTCACGGTGAACGCGCTGTATTACGACCCGACCTCCGAAACCATCGTCGATTATCACCATGGCGTCGCCGACCTGCGGCAGAAGACGCTGCGCATGATCGGCGACCCAAAGACGCGCTACCGTGAAGATCCGGTACGCATGCTGCGCGCCGTTCGGCTGGCGGCCAAGCTTGGCCTGCTGATCGACCCGGCGGCCAGCAGGCCGATCCGCGAGATGACCGACCTGATCGAGAATGTTCCTCCCTCGCGTCTGTTCGACGAGATGCTCAAGCTGCTCACCTCGGGGCATGCCGTACGCTGTGTCACACGGTTGCGCGAGGAAGGACTGCACCACGGCCTGCTGCCGTTGCTCGACGTGATTCTCGATCAGCCGCTCGGCGAACGTTTCGTCATGCTGGCACTCGACGCGACCGATCATCGCGTTCGCGAAGGCAAGCCGGTGTCACCCGGTTTTCTTTTTGCGACGCTGCTCTGGAATGAGGTGCTGGTCAAGTGGGATCTGCTGAAGAGTCGCGGCGAACCGGTGATCCCCGCCCTCTTCCTGGCGATGGACGAAGTGCTCGACGTGCAGGCGGAAAAGCTCGCGATTACCCGTCGTATCGCCGGTGACATCAAGGACATCTGGGCGCTGCAACCACGCTTCGAGCAGCGCTCCGGCAAACGGCCCTACGGCGTGCTGCAACAGCCACGCTTCAAGGCCGGCTATGACTTCCTGCTGTTGCGCGTGGAGTCCGGCGAAGTGGATCCGGAGGTTGGGTCGTGGTGGACCGATTTCCTGCATGCCGGCGACGAGGGTCGAGCGGGCATGCTTTTGCCACAACCTCCTGGCGAAGCGAGAAAGCGCCGCCGTCGCCGCCCGCCATCAGGCGGCGGCGCGAGCGTCACTGAATGAACCTGGCTTTTGTCGCGCTGGGCGCCAATCTGGACGATCCGGTGGCCCAGGTCCGGGCGGCCGGTGCTGCCCTGGCCAACGTCCCCGACTCCCGCCTGCTGCGCCTCTCCTCGCTGTACCGCACCGCTCCGGTCGGAATCCGTGGTCAACCCGATTTCATCAATGCCGTGGCCGCACTGGCAACCCGACTTCCACCGTCGCAACTGCTCGATGCCCTGTTCGCGGTCGAACGCCGCTTTGGTCGGCGTCGCGAGTTTTATCAGGCGCCGCGTACCCTCGACCTCGACCTGCTGCTCTACGATCAACTCGTCGTCGATAGCCTGCCGTTGAGCGTACCGCACCCGCGCATGCACTTGCGCGCCTTCGTGCTTGCGCCCTTGCTCGAGATTGCGCCGCACTGCCGCATTCCAGGCCGTGGTAGCGCCGTCGCCTGGCTGCCGGCAGTCAGCATGCAGCGCATCGAAAAACTGGCGGCCTAATAGTACGGACGGTAACGGGGTGCTCCATAGCCACGACCATAGCCACCACCATAACCGTAGTAGTCCGGCCGTCCCGGGACCACGACCAGCGGTGGCGGGTTGACATACACCCGCGGTACTCCGACAAATGCCGCCGGTTCGGCGGGAACAACGACGCATCCAGCCAGACAGGCAACGGCAAGAAGAGCGAGGACAAGAGTTTTCATGGGGTTCTCCAACGGGTCACAACCGATTAACGCAGCAGCAGCTGTTCGGTCCGTAACGACGTGTTACCGGATGTTTCCGGAGGCCACGGCGACCCCGCGACGGTGGTGCGACCTGCGAAGATCAGGAATGGGCAACGCCGCGATCGCGCAAAACCCCGACCCTGGCGACCAGAGTTCGTTTCGCCTTTTTTCAGTCAGATCCCCCTCAAACTTGAGCATCTTCGGGCCGCTCTGTGTATCCTAGGCGCCGTTTCAAATAGGAATGGCACGGGGAGCGGTGGCACCAGCCCCGTGCCCCTGCTCACCGAAAACTGATCCGCGACCACTACAACCCGGGAGAGTAAACCCATGTCCACCCACGTTGCGACGCGCCGATTGACGCAGCTCGATCTTGCCAGGATGCGTGCCAATGGTGAAAAGATAGCCGTTCTGACCTGCTACGATGCGAGCTTCGCTCAGGTCTGCGATGCGGCCGGCGTAGACGCCCTGCTGATCGGTGATTCGCTCGGGATGGTCCTGCAGGGTCACGACTCGACACTACCGGTCGCATTGTCAGACATCGCCTACCACACGGCGAGCGTCACTCGCGGAAGCAGGCGTCCGCTGGTGATCGCCGACATGCCCTTCGGCACTTTCCAGGAGAGTCCCCAGCGTGCCCTGCGTAATGCCGTTACACTGATGGCCGCCGGGGCACAGATGGTGAAACTCGAAGGCGGCGTCGATATGGCCGAAACGACCCACTTCCTGACCGCACGTGGAATCCCGGTGTGTGCGCACGTCGGGCTGACCCCGCAGTCGGTGCATCAGCTCGGAGGCTACCGTGTTCAGGGTCGGGATGACTCGGGGGCCACCCGTCTGATCGCCGATGCGCTTGCGCAGCAGGAGGCGGGCGCGGGGCTGATCGTCCTCGAAGCCATCCCGCAGGCATTGGCGGCAGAAGTGACCGACCAGCTCACGATACCGACGATCGGTATCGGTGCCAGCCGGGAATGCTCGGGCCAGGTGCTCGTCCTGCACGACATGCTGGACATCTCCGCCGGACGGAAGGCACGCTTCGTCAGGAACTTCATGACCGGTCAGGCGTCCATCGCCGCAGCCATTGCCGCCTACGTCACTGCGGTCAAGGACGGCAGCTTCCCGGGCCCGGAACACTGCTACTGAAAGAGGTTGGCCAGACTATGCAGATCCATTCGCTGATCCCCGAACTGCGCGCAGCGCTCCAGAACCGTGGCCAAATCGCCATCGTGCCAACGATGGGTAATCTGCACGCCGGCCATATCGCGCTGATGACCCAGGCCCGTACCCACGGCGATACGGTGGTGGCCACCATCTTCGTCAATCGACTGCAGTTCGGGCCCAATGACGACTTCGACCGTTATCCACGCACCTTCCAGGCCGATTGCGAGAAGCTTGCCGCCGCCGGAGTCGACGTCCTGTTCGCACCCAGTGAGGCCGATCTTTATCCCGAGCCACAGCAGTACCATGTCGACCCGCCGGAGATTCAGCATCAACTCGACGGCGCGTTTCGCCCGGGTCACTTCCGCGGTGTCGCCACCGTCGTCCTCAAGCTGTTCAACATTGTTCAACCGCAGGTGGCGTTGTTCGGCAAGAAGGACTATCAGCAACTGCTGGTCTTGCGTAACATGACGCGCCAGATGGCCTTGCCGATCGAAATCGTCGGCGGCGAAACGGTGCGTGCCGACGACGGCCTGGCACTGTCTTCGCGCAACGCCTACCTGTCGGCGGCCGAACGCGCCGAAGCTCCCCGCCTGCAACGCCTCCTGAAACGCATCGGAACGGCAATCTGCGACGGGAACCGGGATTTTATCGGCCTCGAAAGCGAGGCCACCGGCGAACTCGACCGCAACGGCTGGAAGACGGACTATGTTGCAGTGCGGCGTCAGTCCGACCTGCAGGTGCCGCAAGCCCCCGAAGAACAGGCGTTGGTAGTCCTTGCAGCGAGCCGCCTGGGCGTCGCGCGACTCATCGACAATGTCGAAATCAACGCTGCGAGCGGGCATTGACAGGTGGCCATTAGCCGCTACAATTCGCTTCCCCAAACTCTAAACCGGTGAAATTCCATGCAGAGAACCATGCTGAAGTCGAAGCTGCACCGCGTCAGCGCCACGCACGCCGAACTTCACTACGAAGGGTCATGCGCGATCGACGAAGACCTTCTCGATGCGGCGAACATTCGTGAGTACGAACAGATCGACATCTGGAATGTCAACAACGGCGCACGCTTCACGACCTACGCTCTGCGCGCCGAGCGTGGATCTGGTGTCATCTCGGTGAATGGTTCGGCAGCGCGTCGCGCGGCCCCGGGGGATATCCTGATCATCGCCAGCTTCGCGGCGTATACCGAAGTCGAACTTGCCAAATACGCGCCGCAACTGATCTACGTTGACACGCAAAACCGCATTGTGCGCATCGCCGGCCAAGTTCCGACTCAGGCGGCAGCCTGACGGCACACGCCGCTGCCCTGCCGAAAAAGCCGCGATCCTGGTCGCGGCTTTTTTCTGCTGACCCATTCCCATCACGGGACAGGTTGCAGATCAGGGCGCTTCTTCTGGCAGCACCTTCGGTTTGCGCGGGCGACGACTGCGGCTGGCCGGTTTCTTTACCGGCTTGGCTTCTTCTGTCCCGTCGTCCGCCGTCACCGGATCGGCTGCGCCAGTGGCAGCAGCAATCGGGTCGGCAGGAGTCTCAGCCACGCGTGCGTCGGCAACGGGCGGCAGCTCCGGGCTGCCCTGCAGGATTTCCGCTTCCGGAGCGAGCGGCACCACCTCGACGGTCACGCAGGGAATCACCGCGTCGGCCGCCACGCTTGCCGTGACCGATGCAGCGGGCTCGACCGCCGCTACTTCCTGCTGCTTGACCGTCCGCGGCTCCCTGACCCGCTTGACGCCCTTCTCTGCCACCTTGCGCCGGCCCTCCCCCTTTCGCGGCGCGCCAGCTTGAGGGCGGGATTCCTCGGTGACTGCTGCATCTGCATCCGCGACCGGCTCAACCGGTGCCAGTGGGAGCGTTTCAGCCGCCGCTTCGGTAGTTGCTTCAGCGCGTGTTGATAATCCGTTGCTGCGAAAGACGTAGGTCCCGGATTTCTCATCGCGGCCAATTTCGAGCAGCGCACGCGCCTGCGCCTCTTCAAGGAGGTTCCCAAAGGCCCGGAAGCCGTAATATGATTCGTTGAAATCGGGCTTGCGCCGCTTGATCGCCTCCTTGAGCATCGACGCCCAAATCTTGCTGCTGTCACCGCGTTCCGCGACCAACGCATCAAAAGTGGCAACGGCCAACTCGATAGCCTTGCTTCGGCGCTCCTCCAACTCGGCCCGGCGTTGCGCATCCTCTTCCGGCGAGCGCCTGACTACTGGCTGCGCTTCCTTCGAATCCCGCCGCGCCGATCGCTGCATTTCGCGCACGAGGTCGTCATAAAAGATGAACTCGTCGCAGTTGGCGATCAGCAGGTCTGAAGTCGACTGCTTGACACCCACGCCGATCACGTACTTGGCGTTCTCACGCAGCTTGGAAACCAGAGGTGAGAAATCCGAGTCGCCACTGATGATCACGAAAGTATCGACATGTGACTTGGTGTAGCACAGATCCAGGGCATCGACGACCAGCCGGATGTCGGCCGAGTTCTTGCCCGATTGTCGCAGATGCGGTATTTCGATCAACTCGAAGCTTGCCTCGTGCATGGTGGCCTTGAAACCCTTGTACCGTTCCCAGTCGCAATAGGCTTTCTTGACCACGATACTGCCCTTGAGCAGCAACCGCTCCAGCACCGGTTTGATGTCGAACTTGTCGTACTTGGCATCGCGCACACCGAGCGCAACGTTTTCGAAGTCACAGTACAGCGCCATGATGGCGGTTTCGGGCGCTACGGCCATATTTCCTTCTCTCCACAGAATTGTGAGTGCCACGCTTCAGGCGAAAAGCCCAAGCGCTTCAGGACTTGGACTCAATCGCCAGGATGGTAAACAAATACCTGCAGGAAGCAAGGAAAAGTCCCGGCGCGTACGTGCGATCCAGTGTCGGATAATGCTCTACGTTCGATCGAGGACGGATGGGCAATGCAGGGACGGTGCCGCCAGTGCCTCGGTGATCGACTCGCTGCGCCTCGCACGAGCGCTTCTAGTCCAGCTCACGCAGCCGCTGCACGGCTTCTTCGACGCGTCGCACGGCAAAGACTTCGATGCCGGCTATGGCCTGCCTGGGTTTGTTGGCTTCGGGAATCATCGCGCGTGTGAAACCGAGCTTGGCGGCTTCCCGCAGGCGTTCCTGCCCGCGTGGCGCCGGGCGGATTTCTCCGGCCAGGCCGACTTCACCAAAGACGATGAGTTTCGCGGGTAACGACCGGTTCTTCAGCGACGATACAATCGCCAGCAACACCGCGAGATCGGCTGCCGGTTCAGCGATCTTGACGCCGCCAACAGCGTTGACGAAAACGTCCTGATCGAAGCAGGCGATCCCGGCGTGGCGGTGCAGTACCGCCAGCAGCATCGCCAGACGCTGCGCATCGAGCCCCACCGTGAGACGACGCGGGTTGCCATGCGCCAGATCAACCAGCGCCTGGATCTCGACCAACAGTGGCCGGGTCCCTTCCTGGGTAACCAGCACGCAGGAGCCGGGAACATCGATACCATGCTGCGACAGGAAGATCGCCGAGGGATTGCTCACCCCTTTCAGACCCCGGTCGGTCATCGCAAAAACGCCGATCTCGTTGACCGCGCCGTAGCGGTTCTTGACCGCTCGGATCAGGCGAAAACTCGAGTGCGTGTCACCCTCGAAATAAAGCACTGTGTCAACGATGTGCTCAAGCACGCGTGGGCCGGCCAGGGCACCCTCCTTGGTCACATGTCCGACCAGGATTACCGTGATGCCGGTCTGTTTCGCCAGACGAGTGAGTTGCGCGGCGCATTCACGGACCTGCGCGACCGACCCCGGTGCCGAGCTCAGTTGCTCCGACCACAGCGTCTGGATCGAGTCGATCACCGCCACCTGTGGCTGCGCCGACCGCAGGGTGGCCAGGATACGTTCGAGATTGATCTCGGCGAGCAGTCTGAGCTGGCCGGTTTCGAGCGACAGGCGTCGGGAACGCATCGCGATCTGCTGGCCCGATTCTTCGCCGCTGACGTAAAGCACTGCATGCGCGGAGGATAAGGCCGCAAGCGCCTGCAGCAACAGCGTGCTCTTGCCGATCCCCGGATCGCCACCGATCAGCACCACGCCGCCGCTGACCAACCCGCCACCCAGTGCCCGGTCGAATTCTCCGATCCCGGTCGGCAGGCGGTCTTCCTCGCGTGCCTCGATGTCGGAAAGGGTCTGCAGTACCGCCGCGCCACCGATCGACTCAAAGCGTTTCTGGCCACCGCCGAAAGGCGCTTCGGGAAGCGTTTCGACCAGTGTATTCCAGACCCCGCAGCCGGGACACTGCCCTTGCCACTTGCCGGTGCTGGCACCGCAATCGCTGCAGATGAACACGGTCTTCAGACTGGCCCTGGACACGCCCTGCCCCCCATGCTCAGAGCGTGCGCACCGGCACACGGCGCGCCAGGGCACAGAACAATTCGTAGCTGATGGTACCGGCAGAGGTGGCGACTTCGTCGGCCGGCACTCCGTCTCCCCAGAGAACCACCGGACTATCGACCCCGGTACCCGGCAGATCGGTCAGGTCGCAGGCCAGCATGTCCATCGACACCCGCCCCAGCGTCCGTGTCTGCTGACCGGCGACGGCAATCGGCGTCCCGCCTGGCGCATGCCGCGGATAGCCGTCGGCATAGCCGCAAGCGACGACACCGACGCGCGTCGGCCGGTGCGCGACAAAAGTGCCCCCATAACCGACCTGCTCTCCGATGCCGATTTCCTGCACCGCCAGAATCCGGCTGCGCAGCGTCATCACTGGTTTGAGTCCCATGCTGGCGGCATCCTGGTCGGCGAACGGACTGCCGCCATAAAGCATGATTCCCGGTCGCACCCAGTCGTGGGCGGTCTGCGGGTAGCGCAGGATCGCTGCCGAATTGGCAACGGAAACCGCAAAGCCGGTGGCTTCCGGCCAGGCAGCCGTCATGCGGGCAAAGCGTTCGAGTTGCCAGGCGATGCAGGCCTCGCCCCCGGCAGCATCGGCCTCGGCGAAATGCGTCATCAGCGTTACCGGGCCCAGCGCCGAAGCCGCCACCAGCGCCGCCAGCTCGCAGCGGACTGCCGGCAGTTGCGCCTCGCCGAGACCCAGGCGATTCATCCCGCTGTTGAGCTTGAGGTAGATCGGCAGCCGCAGGCCTGCACGTCGCAGGCTCTGCAATTGTTCAAGGCGATGGATGACCACGCTCAGACCATGCCGAGCGCAAACCGCCAGGTCAGCGTGCTCGAAGAATCCTTCGAGCAGGAGAATCGGCTGCCGAATCCCGGCCTCGCGTAGCGTCACCGCCTCGTCGAGATCAAGGAGTGCAAAACCATCGGCGATATCGCCGAGAGCCGCCGCAGCACGCAGCAAGCCGTGGCCGTAGGCGTTGGCCTTGACCACGGCCCAGGCCTTCGCCGCACCGGCACCGATGCGGGCGTGTCTCCTGGCGACCAGATAGTTGTGGCGTAGTGCGGCAAGGTCGATACAGGCTTCGATTGGGCGTGGCATCAGACGGACAGCTCCCGCAATTTTTTCCTGGCGAAGTCGACAAAGGTCAGCACCACTTTGGAGCGAAATCGGTCCTTGGGATAAACCAGCGACAACGTGCGTTTCAGACGAGGTCGCAGCGGAACAGCGATCAGCGTCCCGAGTTGCCGCTCCTTCTCGAAACTCGCGCGTGACACGATTGAGCAGCCGAGACCCGTCGCGACCACGCCCTTGAGTGCTTCCGGGCTCGACAGTTCCATCAGTATCCGGAGTTTCTCAGGCTCGACGCCGCAGGCTCGCAGGTAGTCGTCGGTGACTTCGCGGGTACCGGAGCCTGGCTCACGGACAATGAAGTCGTGCGCCAGCAGGCCGCGCGCATCGACTTCGCCACGCCTGGCCAGCGGATGATTGGGCGTGCACACCACCTGCAGCTCATCGTCACCACAGATCTCGCACTGCAGGCTCGGGTGATTGGCGTGCGACTCGATCAGCCCGATGTCGAGCGTGTGTGCGGCGATGGCGTTACCAATCGCTTCCGAATGCGCGACGGTCAAGCGGGCCCGAACCTGCGGGTGACGCACATTGAATTCGCCGAGGATCGGCGGCAGCATGAACTCCGCAATCGTGGTGCTCGCGCCGACCAGCAGACTGCCGCTCATCTCGCCGGTCATTTCGGCGACGCGGATGTCGAGTTCGTTGGATAGTCCAAGGATACGTTCAGCGTAGTCGAGCACCAGTTCACCGGCCGACGTCAGCGAGATGCGTCCGCCGCCCCGGTCAAAAAGGCGTGCATTGAAGCGCTCTTCGAGTTGTTTGATCTGGAAGGTCACAGCCGGCTGAGTCATGTGCAGCGCCTCGCCGGCTTTGGTGAACGAAAGGTGCCTGGCCACCGCATGAAACACCTGTAAACGACGATCAGCCATCAGTCATCCCCTTGTTTCGACTTATGCGCAGATTCAAACACAAATCCGCGTCGCCGGCCAGAGAGCAGATAGCCATGTTGGTCCACCCGAATAGCGCATCCCGAAACCCTTCCCCTGGCCCGCAAACCTCGGACGCTGCAAGGCGTGGGCTCCGAATGCCCCTGGCAGATCTGCATCGACGCCGCCGGGAACGTTTCCGTCGGATGCCCGGCCCGGCGAGTCGTGCGTGCGGCAGGCCCGGAGCGCTAACAAGTTGCCGGCTTTCATGGTATAAGGCCTGCACTTCGAGAACGGGCGCATTCATTACATCCCATGCCTTTCGGCTTCTACATCATCATGGCGGCGCAGTTTTTTTCGGCGCTGGCAGACAATGCCCTGCTCATCGTTGCCATCTCGATCCTGCGCGAAATGCACGCGCCCAGCGAATATGAGCCGCTGCTCAAGACCTTCTTCACGGTTTCCTATGTCGCGCTGGCGGCCTTCGTCGGCGCTTTCGCCGACTCGATGCCCAAGTGGCGGGTGATGTTCATCAGCAATGGCATCAAGATTGTCGGTTGCGCGATGATGTACTGGGATGTTCACCCGCTGCTCGCCTATGCGGTGGTCGGTCTCGGTGCAGCTGCCTACTCACCGGCCAAGTATGGGATTCTTACCGAGTACCTGCCCCACCGCCTGCTGGTGGTCGCCAATGGCTGGATCGAGGGACTGACGGTGGCAGCGATCATTCTCGGCGTCGTCGTTGGTGGTACTTTGATCCAGCCCGCGGTGGCCAACAGCCTGCTGACCATGGACTTTCCTGTCATAGACACCGGAGTCGACACCATCGGTGAGATGTCCCTGTGCTTTGTTGCCACGTTCTACCTGTTGGCCGCGCTGTTCAACCTCTACATTCCGGACACTGGCGTCGATCACCGGGTCCTGCACAGGAATCCGTGGTATCTGGTGCGCGAGTTCAATCATTGCCTGGCACTGCTCTGGCGGGACCGCCTGGGTCAGGTTTCGCTGGCGGTCACGACGCTGTTCTGGGGGGCCGGCGCGACGCTGCAGTTCATAGTGATCAAATGGGCTGAAAGCGCTTTGCAGCTCGGTTTGTCAAAGTCGAGCATGCTGCAGGGCGTGGTTGCCGTCGGGGTTGCCCTGGGGGCAGCCGGCGCTGCGCGAATGATCACCTTGCGCAAATCGGTGCGCGTGATTCCGCTCGGGATCGCCATGGGGATCATTGTGCTGGTGATGAACTTTGTGCATCACCTGTGGCTTGCCGTGCCGCTGCTGGTCCTGATCGGCGCCCTCTCCGGTTTCTTCGTCGTGCCGATGAACGCTCTGCTGCAGCACCGGGGCCACATTCTGATGGGGGCCGGACATTCGATTGCTGTGCAGAACTTCAACGAGAACCTGTCAATCCTTGCCCTGACCGGTTTCTACTTTCTGATGATCCGCGCCGACTTGTCGATCTATCTGGTGATCACCCTGTTCGGAGTCTTTGTCAGCGGCGCCATGTGGCTGGTCAAAGGCCGCCATGAAGCCAATCAGGAAATCCACGACGACGTCAGTCAACTCGACGACAGCACACACTGAACCGTGCCATTCGCGGCCGGATCCACTTCCAGGCACTGAGCCGTTTCACGCCAGCCACGAAACGTTTCAGGGTGGTGTTTCACATGGCGGCATAAACCCCTATACTGCGCACACTGCATGCACCAATATGGCGAATAATGTCCAAAATCACCATCGATCGTTATGATCTTGCACTGCTCGACGCCCTGCAGCGCAAGGGCAACGCCACCAACGCCACGCTCGGCGAACAGATCCGTCTCTCGGCGTCGCAGATCAGCAGACGTATCCAGCGTCTGGAGGAAGACGGAGTCATCGCCGGCTACGTGGCATTGCTCGCCCCCTCGGCGCTGGGCCTGGGGATCACCGCTTTTGCGCAGGTAATCCTGGAGCGGCACGGTGAAACCGCCAGTGAAGCCTTTGAAAACGCGGTAGCGGCAATGCCGGAAGTAACGGACTGCCATTCGGTCAGTGGCGACGCCGACTACATGCTGCGCATCGTTGTTCCCGATCTGGCCGAATTCTCGGAACTGATGATGAAACGTCTGCTGCGTCTGCCTGGTGTCGCCCGCATCAAGACCAGCATTGCCCTGCAGACGATCAAGCAGACGCACGTCCTGCCGCTTGATCACCTGACGCAGCCGAACAAGCCGCGTCAGCGCGTGCGCTATGCCGAAGGCTAGAGCAGCAACGGTGCATCCGGCAGCTCGTTGGAGTTTTCAGCAGACGCGGCGAAGTGTTCAGCCAATGCCTCGGTGATCGTTCGCAGCGCCTGCAGCGTACCACCCTCGAAATCACCAGTGCGGAAGGCGGCTTCCATGTCCCGGCATACGCGCTCCCAGAATGGTTGGCCGACCTTGGCGTTGATTCCCCGGTCGGCAATGATTTCGACACGCCGGTCGATCAGTTGCAGGTAAATCAGTACGCCGCTGTTGTGCTCGGTATCCCAGACCCGCGTCTGCGCAAACAGCTCGACCGCCCGTGCGCGCACCGACTGGGCGTGCCAGACCGCGGCCAGCGGCAGATTGGCTTCGACCACCACGCGCAGCTCGCCAGAATGCCCCGATTCCGAGGATTTGACCGCCTGCTCGATCTTGCCGAGCAGGCGGGGTGGAAATACACGCAGCACCCACCAGTGCGGCAGCAACAGATGGCGGAACAGTCTTCTCAGATCCATCACCAGTCTCCCGATGCGCCGCCGCCGCCAAAGCTGCCACCGTCGCCAGAAAACCCGCTCTCGGAACCGCCCCCGCCGCCCCACGATACACCTCCCGACGACCAGCCGGCCCCACCCAGCATCCCGAGAAACAGGGATACCAAGCACGCCACCAAACCGAGCAAGGCGGCGACCAGCACCGAGGAGATCAGCATCGAAGCAATCACCCCGGCGGCAACACCGACCATGCCGGCGGCCAGAAGACGTCCAAAAATTGCGCGCAGCACGCCACCAGCCACGAATACCAGGACGAAGCCGACAAACAACAAGGTTTCAAAGTGGTCGTCGCTGTCGGCACGCCGACTGGAAGCAACGCCTGGTGGCGGCATTGGTTCGCCGCCGATCACCCGGATCATGGCATCGATCCCCGCGTCGATCCCACCGGAGAAGTCTCCCTGTTTGAAGCGTGGGCTGATCGTCTCGCTGATGATCCGTTTCGCTGTGGCATCGTTGAGCGCTCCTTCAAGGCCGTAACCCACCTCGATCCGCAGTTTCCTGTCCTCCTTCGCCACCAGCAGCAACGCGCCGTCGTCAACACCCCGGCGACCCAGCTTCCACGACTCCACGGCGCGCAGCGCGTATTGCTCGATGGACTCGGGTTTGACCGTCGGGACGATCAGTACGGCAATCTGCGACCCCTTGTTGCGCTCGAAGGCCGCCAGCTTGGCTTCCAACCTCCCTTTCTGATCGGCGGCCAGCGTGCCGGTCAGGTCGGTGACCCGCGCTGCCAGCCCAGGAATCGGCTGCGGTTCGTCGCCTGCGGCGAGCCCCGCGCCGAACAGCAGGAGCAGGCCAAACAGCCAGGCCAGCAAGCGCCCAGGAAGCCCTGGCATTGACTAGTAACTCGGCGCGGGCGAGGTCTTGCCGCCTGCTTGAGAATTTGCAGGAGCGGGTGCCGCCGGAGCTGGCCTGGTGAAGTCGACCTTCGGTGCCGTCGAGATCGCTTTTTCGTTGTCGACACTGAAATTTGGCTTGACCGTGTACCCGAATATCATCGCCGTGAGATTGTTCGGAAAAGTACGTACAGACACGTTGTAGCCTTCAACCGCCTTGATGTAGCGGTTACGAGCCACGGTGATGCGGTTTTCGGTCCCTTCGAGCTGCGCCTGCAGGTCACGGAAAGCGGCGTCGGCCTTCAGTTGTGGATAGTTCTCCGCGACCACCAGCAGTCGTGACAGCGCGCCGGAAAGACCCGCTTGCGCCTGCTGGAATTTGGCAAAGGCTTCCGGATTGTTGACCAGTTCCGGCGTCGCCTGGATGGCACCAACCTGTGCGCGCGCCTGTGTCACCTGCGTCAGGACGTCCTTTTCATGGCTGGCGTAGCCTTGCACCGTACTGACCAGATTAGGGACCAGGTCGGCTCGCCGTTGGTATTGATTAAGCACCTCGGACCACGCCGACTTGATCGCTTCGTCGCCACTCTGAAAAGTGTTGTAGCCGCAGCCGGACAGGAGGCCGGCGAGCAAGACAAGAATGGCCAGAATTCGCATACGCATCACAGATTCTCCTTTACTCGGAATGAACAGGACACCTACCAGATGGCGGTTTTCGTTCGTTTCTCAAGGGGCAAGCGGACCAGGAGGACCGACAGGGATCTCGGCCGTAGACGCCTTCGCCATCCGCATCAGGGCGCGGGCGCGGCACAGGTCTTCCCATGCCTTCGCCTTGTCCGGCAGCGTACGGAGTAGATACGCCGGATGATAGGTCACCACCACCGGAATCCTGCGCTCGTTGCACTCGGACGCAGGATAATCGAATGGCTTGCCACGCAGAGCACCCAGCGGACCCGCGTTACCGAGGACCGCGTGTGCCGCCGCGCGGCCCAGCAGCACAATCAGTCGCGGCTGCAGGAGCGCAATCTGACGCTTCAGATAGGGGGCACAGGCGGAAATCTCGGCGATCTCCGGTGTTCGATTATTTGGCGGGCGGCATTTCACGGCGTTGGCGATGTAGACATCCTCGCCACGGCGCAGGTCGATCGCCGCCAGCATCGCATCGAGGAGTTTGCCGGCCGGTCCCACGAAAGGCTCGCCGCGTGCGTCTTCCTCGGCGCCGGGGCCTTCGCCGATGAACAGCCAGTCGGCTGACGTGTCGCCAACACCAAGCACCGCCTGCTTCCTCCCCTGGCAGAGCGCACAGGCGCTGCAGCCCGCAACGCTCTGCCGCAGTTCATCCCAGCCCATGCGGGCAATCGCCTCTGGTCTGGACGCCGTCGGCGCCGCAACGGGAGCGGACGGGGGTCGGCGTGCAGGATCCTCGCGCTCCTCGGAAATCGATTCGGCGGGCGGCCTGGCCGGTGTTACGTGGCGAGTGACCGCGACTGTGGGCTGCGGGCGCAACTGCCACAACGGCGACAGCCCGATCTCGCGCAACAACTCCGCACGCGTCAGACGCGCAGCGGGTGGATTCCCGGTCATCACGCCGAAACCTCAGCCAGATCATGCTTCATCACCAGCGCGTCCTCGACACCCTCAGTCGCCTGGTAGTAGCCGCGGCGTACGCCGACCTGCCGAAAGCCGAAGTTTCGATAGAGTGCCAGCGCCTTGCCGTTCGATGGACGCACTTCCAGCCACAAGATCAACGCCCCCGCCTGGCGTGCCACACGCATGGCATGCGACAGCACGCGCGCACCAAAACCCATACCCTGCCGCTTCTCGGCGACAGTGAGATTGAGCAGGTGTGCCTCGTCGACGGCGATCATCAACACGCAGTAGCCAATCAACTCACCGGTCACGCGACACCCCCAGGCACTATAGCCGGAAGCGATGGAATCCAGGAAATTTCCCCGCGTCCAGGGAAACGGATGGACGCGATTCTCGATAGCCAGCATTTCGTCGATGTCGCCACTGCCCATCCGCAGCATTTCCACCTGCGGTGCGAGGACGGCGCTCACGCCTTGCCACCGATGGCCAGGCGCTCGACCACCGTCAGCGCCACCTTGTTGCGGACGTAGATCGGTGCCGCTGCTGCGGCATCGATACTTTCGCCACGCGCCAGACGTGGCGCGGCGAGGCGCGCGACGGCACCGGCATCGGGCATCAACTCGGGATGCCAGCCGCTTACGCAGCCAGACAAGCGCTGACGCAGCACCGGATAGGCCGCGAGTCCGTTGCCGCATGCCAGCCAGTCGCCCGAGTCCGGAAGCGGCAGCGCAGACGGCGGACAGACCACCACCTCGCCGAGGGGCACGCTGTCGGCAAAACGGCCGTGATAAACCTCACCCATGCGTGCGTCGAGCAAGATAATCACTTTTCCCCCAGCACTGGCCAGAGCCATGGCCTCAAGCGTGCCGACCGGAATGATCGGCAAGGCGTGCGCAAATGCCAAGCCCTGCGCCACGCCGCAGGCGACGCGCAGCCCTGTAAATGAGCCAGGACCGGCGGCAAACGCGATCCCGCCCAGGTCGGAAAACCCCAGGCCCGCTTCGTGCAGCGTACTCAGGATCAGCGGCAGGAGGGTTTCGGAGTGGGACCGGCCAGCCGGACAGTCACGCCGCAACAACTCACCGTCGCGCCAGATGGCAATGCTGCCGAGATCGGTCGAAGTCTCGATGGCCAGGAGATTCATGCGCCGTATTCTACCCCGCCTGATCACCGACGGCGCCCGTTGTGCGTCCCAAGTGCCGAAGGCAAGGTCAGCCGTAGCGGGCCATGCGCCGTCGCTTCGCGGTGCCGGTGGCGACGGACGGTGGCAAACCGGGCGGTCGCTTGGTCGGTCCCCAGCTTTCCCGATACAATGGCAGGGACTTCCAACGATGCGCCACCAGCGCGTCCACCTGACAACCACAGCATAGAAAGTCCCGCAATGAAAGTACTGTTTTTGACGCGAGAATACCCTCCCTACGTCTACGGCGGAGCCGGTGTTCACGTCGAGTATCTGTCTGGCGAACTCGCCAAGCTGATGCATGTCGAGGTCCGCTCCTTTGGTGATCAGGATACTGTCAGAGAGGGTGTGCGGGTCCGGGGTTTTCCGTTCGGAAAGGGCAGTTTTTCCCACGTCGACAAGAAACTCAGCGGCGCACTCGACACCTTTGAAACCAACCTCGAGACCCTCAGCGAACAGGTTGACGCCGATCTGGTGCATGTGCACACCTGGTATGCACACCTCGGGGGTATCCTGGCAAAGACCCTGTACGGTATCCCGCTGGTGCATACGGTCCATTCGCTGGAGCCACTGCGTCCGTGGAAGCGCGAGCAGCTTGGCTGTGGCTACGACATGTCGTCGTGGATCGAACGCACTTCACTCGGTATGGCCGATGCGGTCATTGCCGTATCGCAGGGGACCAAGGACGACATCCTGGCACATTTCGACATCGACCCGGCGAAGATCACGGTGATCTACAACGGTATCAATGTCGAGCAGTACCATCCCACCGAGGACACGACCGCGCTGGAAAAATACGGCGTCGATCCGCAAAAACCGATCGTTCTCTTCGTCGGCCGGATCACGCGCCAGAAAGGCATCGTCCATCTGGTCAATGCGGTCCAGTATATCAACCCCACAGCTCAGATCGTGCTCTGTGCCGGCGCACCCGATACCAGAGAGGTGCTCGCGGAGATGGAAGCCGCGATCAGGCACATTCGCCATGAAGGTTTCAACAACGTGATCTGGATTCAGGAGATGGTCACCAAGGAGGAAGCGATCGAACTGTATTCGCACGCCACGGTCTTCTGTTGTCCGTCGATCTACGAGCCTTTCGGGATCATCAATCTCGAAGCCATGGCCTGTCGAACGGCCGTCGTGGCGAGTTCAGTCGGGGGCATCAAGGAGGTCGTCGTCGATGGCGTCACCGGCTACCTGGTGCCGCTCGAGCAATGGCATGTGGCACCGTTCGAGCCCGTCAACCCGGATGTCTTTTCGCGTGACCTGGCGACGGCCATCAACAAGATCCTGGACGATCCCGAGCTTGCCGAGTCCATGGCCGCGGCCGGCCAGCAGCGCGCACGCGAAGTTTTCAGTTGGTCGAGCATCGCGCAGCAAACCAAGAGACTCTACGATTCGCTGGTGAAATTTTAGGAGCATCGTGATGGTTCCCAAAGCATATCCCCGCGTGATCATAGAAGCAGTCGAGCCGCGAGTCGACGGCGGACGCTTCCCCATCAAGCGCGTGGTCGGCGAGAAAGTGGTCGTCAGCGCCGACATTTACAAGGAGGGCCACGACAAGCTGGCTGCCGCCCTCAAGGTGCGCCAGATCGGCCACCAGCAGTGGCAGGAAAGCCCGATGACGCAGGGTGACAATGACCGCTGGTACGGTGAGTTTACCGTCACCGCGATCGGTCGATGGGAGTACACCATCGAGGCTTACGCCGAGCGCTACCTTTCATGGACCGACGAAATCGGCAAAAAGAACATACCGGGTGCCAACCTTACCAGCGAACTGCTGGAGGGGCTGGTCATCCTCAAGAAGTCTGCGGCCGCAGCGCAAGGTGAGGATCGCGTACGCATGCACAGCGTCATCGCCGCGATCGAGAGCGCACTCGCTGCAGGCGAGCAGCAGGGCGCTGTAGACCTGGGAGTCGGCAGCGTGATGCGCAGCATGATGGCCAGCTACCCCGATCGCAGCGAGGGTTACGAACTAGCGCCAGCATTGCCGATCATGGTCAATCGGCCAATCACCCGCTTTGCCGCGTGGTACGAATTCTTCCCGCGCTCGCAGTCCAATATGCCGTACCGGCATGGCACCCTGCAGGACAGCATCCGTCGTCTGCGCGAGATCAGGACGATGGGTTTCGATGTCGTGTATCTGCCGCCGATCCATCCCATCGGACACAGTTTCCGGAAAGGCAAGAACAACAGTCTGACGGCCGTTCCGGGCGATGTCGGCAGCCCGTGGGCGATCGGCAACGAGAATGGCGGTCACATGGCGCTCGAACCACAGCTCGGAACCTGGGACGACTGGGACCAGTTTGTCGGCACCTGTCGTGAACTGGGCATCGAGATTGCGCTCGATTATGTGATGAACTGCTCACCCGACCATCCCTACGTGGCCGCGCATCCGGACTGGTTCTTCCATCGCCCCGACGGATCGATCAAATACGCCGAGAACCCGCCCAAGAAATACCAGGACGTCTATCCGCTCAACTTTGGCACGACTGACCGCAACGGCTTGTGGGAGGAAATGCTCAGGATCTTCCTGTTCTGGGTAGACAAGGGGGTGACCACTTTCCGCGTCGACAACCCGCACACCAAGCCCGTGCCGTTCTGGGAATGGGTGATCGGCGAAGTCCATCGGCAGCACCCCGAAGTCATCTTCCTGGCCGAAGCCTTCACCAAGCCAAAGATGATGCGCCTGCTGGCAAAGGCAGGCTTTGCCCAGTCCTACACCTACTTCACCTGGCGCAACCACAAGCATGACCTCAGCGAGTATGTCAGCGAGCTGACCTGTGGCGAAATGAAGGAGTACTTCACCGGCAACTTCTTCGCCAACACTCCCGATATCCTGCCGCCGATTCTCCAGTATGGTGGTCGCCCGGCGTTCATCATGCGCGCCGTACTGGCAGCCACGCTGTCCAGCGTTTACGGCATCTACAGCGGCTACGAGCTGTGCGAGAACGAAGCCATTCCCGGCAAGGAGGAGTACCTCGACTCGGAGAAGTACGAGATCAGGATGCGCGACTGGAAGGCGCCCGGCAACATCGTCCACATCATCACCCGCATCAACCAGATTCGCCATGATTCGCCGGCCCTGCACACGTACAACAACGTGCTCTTCCTCGCGACCGACAACCCCAATCTCATGGCCTATGCCAAGATGAACGAGGACAGGTCGGACATCATCGTCTGCGTGGTCAACCTTGATCCGTTCCACAAACAAGTGGCAACGCTGCACGTGCCGCTGGGCACCTTTGGTATCGGCGAGGACGAACAGTATCAGGCGCACGACCTGCTCTCGGACGAGCGCTACCGCTGGCGCGGGCCAACCGCCTACGTCGAACTCGATCCGAGCACCAAGGTGGCACACATCATCAAGATCCGTCGCTGGTAGAAGGCGGCGTCGGGGGCGCACGCGGTCGTCATGCGCTCGCGGAACGGACAGGGCAGCAGGGCGGGGCTACCGCCCCTGCCCTGCCGGCAGCCGCTCAATCTGCTCCGGCTGCGGCGCGTCTGAACTGCATGTCATCTCCCGACAAGTCACTGAGTTCAATGCGCACCGGCTTCACCTTCCATATCTCGTTGCAGTATTCACGGATCGCCCGATCGGAAGAAAAGAACCCGGAACGGGCAACGTTGAGAATGGACATTCTCGACCAGCGCTCGGGATCCAGGTAGGTTTCCGAAACCCTGGCCTGACAATCGATATACGACTGGAAGTCGGCAAGCAGCATGTACTCGTCGTGATTGAGCAGGTTGTCAACCATCGGCCGGAAGACCTCGCGATCGCCGCGAGTAAAGAAGCCGGCGGCAATCAGGTCGATGACCTCGCGCAGATGCGGGTTGGCCTCGTAGTAGCTGCGGGGCCGGTAACCCCGGCTCTTGAGCTCCATGACTTCGGGAGTGGTCATCCCGAACAGGAAGAAGTTGTCTTCACCAACCTCCTCGCGCATCTCGACGTTGGCACCGTCGAGCGTACCGATGGTGAGCGCACCGTTCATCTGGAACTTCATGTTGCCGGTCCCTGATGCTTCCTTGCCGGCAAGCGAAATCTGCTCGGACAGATCGGCGCCAGGGAAAATCGCCTGGGCGTTCTTGACGTTGTAGTTCGGATAGAAGACGACCTGCAACTTGCCGCGCATCGCGGGGTCGCGACTGATCAGATCGGCGACGGCGGTAATCAGCCGGATCATCATCTTGGCCAGCGCGTAGCCGGGAGCAGCCTTGCCGCCGAAAATCACCGTGCGTGGCGCGACATTCAGGTTCGGATTGTCCTTGAGGCGCTTGTACAGGGAAACCACGTGCAGCAGGTTGAGGTGTTGCCGCTTGTATTCGTGAATGCGTTTGACCTGGATGTCGAACATCGACGCCGGGTCGACATCCACATGCGCGTTGCGCTTCATCTCGCGCACCAGGTGTTCCTTGTTGCCGGCCTTGATCCGCCGCCAGGCCTCGCGGAAGGCTGGGTCGTCGGCGTACGGTTCGAGTTCCCGCAGCCGACCCATATCGGTAGGCCAACCGCTGCCAATCGTGTCGCTGATCAAGGTGGACATCGTCGGATTCGCCAGGAGGACGAAGCGCCGCGGCGTCACGCCATTGGTCTTGTTGCTGAATTTTTCCGGCCACATTTCGTGGAAGTCCTTGAGGACATCGGATTTCAGCAGTTCGGTGTGCAACCTCGCCACTCCGTTGACCGCGAAGCTGCCGGCAACCGCCAGATTCGCCATGCGCACATAGCGTGGCCCATGTTCATCAATCAGCGACATCCGGGCGAGGCGCGCGTCGTCACCCGGAAAGCGAATGCGCACCTCGTCGAGGAAGCGCTCGTTGATCTCACAGATGATTTCGAAATGTCGCGGCAGCACGCGCCGGAACAGATTCAGCCGCCACTTCTCGAGCGCCTCCGGCAGCAGCGTATGGTTGGTGTAGGCAAAGGTCTTGCGGGTGATTGACCAGGCCTGATCCCAATCCATCATGAACTCATCGACCAGCAGGCGCATCAGTTCCGCCACGGCGATCGACGGATGCGTGTCGTTGAGCTGGACGACAAATTTTTCATTGAAGTGATCAAGGTTCTGTTCACGTTGCAGTTGCAGACGAATCATGTCCTGCAGTGAGCAGGAAACGAAAAAGTACTGCTGCTCGAGCCGCAACTCCTGCCCGGCTTCGGTTTCATCGTTCGGGTATAGCACCTTGGTGATGGTCTCCGAGGAGATCTGGGCATCGACCGCCTGGTAGTAATTGCCGGCGTTGAAAGCGGCAAAATCGAAGGTCTCGGGCGCCTCGGCGCTCCACAGCCTGAGCCGGTTGGGCGTGTTCACCCCGTAGCCAAGCACCGGCATATCCCAGGCTGTACCACGTACGACTTTCCCCGGCACCCATTGCACGCGCAGGCGGCGACTGCCCGTTGCTTCGTACTGATGCTCGGTGTAGCCACCGAGCTTGACCTCGAAAGCAATGCTCGGACGGTGAATCAGCCAGGGACTTCCGGAACGTAACCACTTGTCGGTCAGTTCTACTTGCCGGCCATCGCGGATTGCCTGTGTGAAGATGCCGAACTCGTAGCGGATTCCATAACCAATGGCGGGAATTTCGAGCGTTGCCAGGGAGTCCAGATAACACGCGGCCAGGCGTCCGAGACCGCCGTTGCCGAGGCCAGGTTCCTCCTCCTGATCGAGCAGCATTTCCAGATCGAGGCCGAGTTCCCGCATTGCCTGCTCGGCGTTGTCGAAGATGCCGAGATTGATCAGGTTGTTTCCGAGCTGCGGACCAATCAGGAATTCGGCTGACAGGTAGCAGACGGTACGGCTGCCCTGGTCACGGTAGGTGCGTGCAGTTTGCACCCAGCGTTGCAGCAGGCGGTCGCGCACGGCCTGGGCGAGCGCGGCAAAGCAGTCGTGCCGGGTCGCAACTTGTGGGAAGCGTGCCTGCTCATACACCAGCTTGTCGAGCAACGCACGCTTCAATGCATCCACACCCAGCCCTGTGCGCCGATCCTCGCGCCCCACCAGAAGATCGGGATCCGCCTGCACAGGCGGTTCATTTTCAGGTTGTATCTTGTCGTTCATGTCAACACCCCCGTGTTCGTGCGGTTCATTCCAGTATGAGAATTCGTTGATCCTTGTCTGACGATCCACGTCAGCGGCGAGTCTATAGCATTGTTTGCAAGCACGCACAGGGGGCTGCTGTCCAGAAAAATCTGATCTTGCATGCTGGCTTGGGAACGCCCAAACGAGACCGGACAGCGGTTCACGAGGAACTATGGGCGGGGTACCCTGGCCTCGTGACGTGGGCACAGATGGCCACTCGGCCATGCCGGGTTGACAAGGGTGAGGCCTTCCCGGCAGGTCACTGGACGGGTACACTGAAAGCCCATCGTCGGTAGCTGGCCTGCGATGGCCATCATCGAGCGATACAGGACCATGCCCCTGCCTCATAGACCGAATTCCCCCGCCCGTCGAACGCGCCCAGGATACCCACTGACGGTGTCCCAAGTCAGCAGACACGACCACACCACGGACATCGCCTTGCTGAGAGCGGAAATATGGAGACACCGATGATGCCAGTTTGCCCTGACAAGGCCGGCAGCTTGTCCAATGATCCCTTCCGGGTACCGTGGACCAGCGACTTCGTCGAAGACCACTTTGGCCTGTCGATGGTCCTGAACGTCGGCCAGGCGCGACAGATCTTCCGTTGGGTGGCAGCGTCCCGTTTCCTGATGGGTTCACCTCCTGATGCTGCCGATCGGGGCAGTACTGAATTACTGCATGAAGTCACACTGAGCCACGGCTTCTGGCTCGCCGAAACCACATGCACGCAGGCATTCTGGCAGGCGGTATGGCCGGTGAATCCGAGCCACTTCCAGGATCACCCGCAGAACCCTGTAGAGAATGTCAGTTGGCACGACGCGCAGGGCTTCATCGCCGAGTTGAACCGGCGGCTGCCAGGACTGGCGGCGCGCCTGCCGAGCGAAGCCGAATGGGAGTGCGCTTGCCGGGCCGGTACGACGACGCCGTTTTCATTCGGAGACCAGATTGATCCCGAGCAAGTCAACTACCACGGCGGCTATCCCTGTGCCGGCGGAGAAAAGGGTCTGTACCGCCAGCGGACGGTGCCGGTGGCCTCGCTGCCGCCGAACGCCTGGGGCTTCTACGAGATGCACGGTAACGTCTGGGAATGGTGTGGTGACTGGTATGCCGATTACCCTACGACGCCGCAATTCGACCCGCATGGACCGACCTTCGGCAAGATGCGCGTGCTTCGCGGGGGTACCTGGAGCGACCCTGCCCGCTACGCTCGATCGGCCAACCGCAGTCGAATTGAACCCGCCTATCGGCCGCGCAGCAGCGGGTTCCGGCTCGCCCTCGGGTATCGCTGAGTGTTTCCTGCCAGCGCGGGTTTGGGATCACAGCCGCTTCAAGGTCCCTTTCGATGCGCAGCTGTGGTTGGTGCTCGGGCCGCGGCCGCAAGACTCAGGCCTCGCGCAGGCAATCGACGATGCTCAGACGCGCGGCACGCCAGGCGGGGATGAAGCCGCCGAGCAGACCCATCAATAGTGCGAAGAGCAGCGTTTTGACAGCGATTCCCGGCGTCAGCGTGAAGCGGAAAGCGAGTTCCGAGAAGGTCTGGAAGTTGGTGGTCGAAATATTCACCGTCTGCATCAGACTGGCCGCGGCCAGGCCGACGCCGCCTCCGACCAGGGCCAGCAGCAGCGCCTCGGCAAGGAAGGCGACGAGTACCGCGCGGCGCCGGAAGCCGAGCGCGCGCAGCGTGCCGATCTCGCCGACGCGCTGCGCGACCGCGGCGAACATGGTGATCATCGCGCCGACGATGGCGCCGATCGAGAAGATCACCGATAGCGCGGTACCGAGGATCGAGATGAAGGTGGCCAGGGCCTCGCTTTGTTCGGCGTAGAAGCGGATCTCGGGCTTGGCTTCGAGCTGCAATCGCGGGTCGCTGTCGACCGCCGTACGCGTGCGCTCGAAATCACCGGCGTCGGCCAGGCGCACGACCATGCTCGAAAAGTCGCGGCGGCGAAAGGCCTGGATCATCTGCTCGGAATCGCCCCAGATCTCGGAGTCGAAACCGCTGCGCCCGGCGTCGAGGACGCCGACGACGGTCCAGTCGCGACCGCCGAAACGCAGAGTTTCACCACGGTCAGCGCCGACGAAACCGCCGGCAATCGCTCGGCCGGTGACGATCTCGCTGGTGCCCGGACGGAACATGCGCCCTGCGGCAAGCCGCACCTGCGGCCGCAATGCCAGACCGAGGTCGGACGTGCCGCGCACGGTGACGTTGCTCGGCTTGCCGCTGCCCCGCTTGGGCAGGTTGATCAGAGCCACCGGCTCCTTGCTGACCAGGCGACGACCGAGCGCGTCAGTGGCGATGCCGGGCAGGCTCTCGACGACCGCCGCCTGCGCGCGCGCAAGCGCCGAATTGATCTCCGCACCGGCGCCCTTGCGCAGTACGACCACGTTGTCGGGCTGGCCGGTGGCGACCAGCGTCGCCCGGATGCCTTCGCTCATCATCAGCACCGTGGCGAAGACGTAGACCACCAGCGCCATGCCCAGCGCGGTGAGCACGGTGGTGACCCGGCGCACCCAGAGGTTGCGCGCAATGTAGCTGAGTGGCAGGGCTTTCATCCGACGTGCCGCAGACCGGCGACAATGTCGAAGCGACTGATGCGCCAGGCCGGCCACGCGGCGGCGACGACGCCGACCAGCAAGGCGGCGAGCAACTGCAGCAACAGCGTCAATTCCGACACCCGGAACACCGGCAACAGCGTGCCGACGGCCTGGCCGACGAAGGCCGCCAGCGGCAAGGTCAGGGCGATGCCGAGCAGGCCGCCGACGAGTGCGATCAGCAGGCTCTCGGCGGCGAGCAGGCGCACCACGAAGCCCGGCGAGAAGCCGAGCACGCGCAAGGTCGCGTATTCGGCCAGGCGCTCGCGCGCGGTCATGGTCATGGTATTGGCCATCACCGCCATGATGATCACCACGATGATCAGGCTCACCGCCTGGAGTGCGACCAGGATCGCCTCGCTCATTGAGACGAAGCTGAGTTGGAAGGCCTTCTCGGTTTCGGTGAGCGTCTCGGCCAGCGAGTTGCGGAACAGCGCGTCGATGCGCTGCGAGATCAGCGCTGCGTCGTCGGCCTCGCGGATGCCGATGATGTACACACCGACACTGTCGACACGCGCCGGGTTTGCGCCCGGTCGCTGGCGGATGGTTTCGCTGAGGTATTTCCAGTGGAACAGTAACTGTTGTTCGTCGGTGCTGGCGTCGACGCCGTTGTAGATGCCGCGCAGCGTGAAGCTCCAGATGCCGGGGTAGATCGTGCCGCGCAGCGGAATCTGGTCGCCGACCCTCCAGCCGAACTTGTCGGCCAGCTTGCGCCCGACGATGGCGCCCTGGCGGTCGCGCAGGAAGGCCTGCCGCTGCACGTTGGGCAGCACATATTCCGGATACAGCGCCAGATATGACGTCGGATCAACAGCGAACTGGGGGAAGAAGTTGCGCTCCGTGACATAGACGCCGCCGAACCAGTTGGCCCACGACACGCCGCTGACGCCCTGCACGGCACGAATCCGCTCGCCGTAGCTGAGCGGCAGCGGAAACGTCAGCGAGACGGCGCTGCGCGTCACCAGGCGCGTACTCGCCGAAGCCTCGGCGCCGGCGTACCAGGCATCGACGATGGTGCGCAGCAGGCCGAAGGCGCAGATCGCCACGACCAGGCCGATCAGCGTCAGCGCGCTGCGCAGCTTGTGGCGGAAGGCGTTTTTCAGCAACAGGCGCAGCAGCAACATCGGCGCCGACTCAGTGCCCGAAAGCCGTACCGGCAACGAGCACGCCTTTTTCGAGATGCACCAGGCGCTCGGCGCGTTCCGCGGCCCTGGGGTCATGGGTGACCATCACGATAGTCTTGCCGAGTTGCCGGTGCAGTTCGGCAAGCAGCGACAAGACCTCGCCGCCAGTGACGCGGTCAAGGTCGCCGGTGGGTTCGTCGGCGACAATCAGTTGCGGATCGCTGACCAGGGCGCGGGCGATGGCCACCCGCTGCTGCTGGCCGCCGGAGAGTTCGTTGGGGTAATGGCCGGCACGGTCGCTCAGACGCACCATCGCCAGCACCGCGTCGACATGCTGGCGACGTTGACGGCGCGTCAGGTCGGTGAGCAACAGCGGCAGTTCGATGTTCTCGGCGGCGCTGAGCACCGGCAACAGGTTGTAGAACTGAAAAATGAAACCGACATTGGCCGCGCGCCAATCGGCGAGTTCGCCTTCACTCAGGCCGGCGATATCGATGCCGTCGATCTCGATGCATCCGCCATCGGGTTGATCGATACCGGCGATCAGGTTGAGCAGCGTGCTCTTGCCCGAGCCGCTGGGGCCCATCAGGGCGATGAACTCGCCGCGCTGGACGTCCAGGTCGACGCCCTGCAATACCGGGATGTGCTGCGCGCCGCGCTGGTAGGCTTTCGACAACGCCCGGATGCGGATCAGCGGCGGTGGCAGTGCATCGGCACCGGCGTTCACTTCGCCGCCACTTTGACCACCGTCCCGCTGGCCAGCCCCGCGTCCGGCGAGAGCACCAGCTTGTCGCCCGACTTCAATGCGCCGGCACCCTCGCCCCTGGCGTCGACCACTTCGACGAGGTCGCCAAGATTGCGGCCGCGCTGCACCGGTACCGCTTCGAGGCGGTTGTCAGCGCCGAGGCGCAACACTTCCGAACGGCCGTCGCGTTCACGGAGGCTCTGCGGATTGACTGCCAACACCGGTTTGAGGTCGGCGTCCTCCGGCATTCTGGAGAGGAAGCTCGCCTTGGCGCTCATCTCTGGCAGGATGCGCGGGTCGAGCTTCTCGAACTGGATCTTGGTCATCACCGTCGCCTTGGCGCGATCGACAGTCGGCACGATACCGGCGACCTTGCCGCGAAAACGCACGTCGGGCAACGCGTCGAGCACGATCTCGACGGGCTGCCCGATAGCCACCTTACCGATATTGCTCTCGGAAACGTCAGCCTCGACCTCCAGCGTGCTCATGTCGGCCATGGTCACCACTGCGCCCTGCGCGCCGACGGCGCTCGAGAACGGCGTGATGATGTCGCCGACGTTGGCGTTCTTGACCAGCACCACGCCATCGAAGGGCGCGCGAATCAGCGTGAAGTCCTCGTTGACCCGCTGCACCTGCACCTGCGCCTGCGCCTGCGCGCGCGCCGCGCGCGCCAGCTTGACCCCGGCCTGCGCACCGGCGACTGTGGCCAGCGCGCTGTTGGCGCGCCTCCTGGCGCCATCGACCGCCTGCGGCGAGACGAAGCCCCGGCTCTGCAGGCCGAGCGTGCGTTGCAGGTCTGCAGCGGCATTGGCCTGTTCAACCCGCGCCTGCTGCAGCGTCGCCGCTGCCTGGTCCTCGCCGGCTTCAGCCTGACGAACACCGGCCTGAGCGGCGACAATCGCGGCTTCGACGTCGCTGGCGTCGATGCGCGCGATCACCTGTTGCTTCTTCACTACCGAGCCTTCGCGCACGTGCAGTTCGATCAGCCGACCCGAAGCCTTGGAGGCGACCGCAGCCCGTCGCTGCGCGACCACGTAGCCGGAGGCCACCAGTTGCACGTATTGCTGTGACGGGGTGCTGACCAGGACGCTGCTGGTACGCACCTCGGACGTCCGCGGCAGCAGCAGCCAGACCGCGCTGGCGACAACCAGCACGGCGACGACAATCCACGGCCAGCGGCGGTTGCGAACCGGCCGCGCCGCGCTGCCGCTGCGGTCGATGCGCAGCGGTTGCAGGGGGATCCCTGCCGATTGGATGTCGGGTTCAGTCATGGTATCGGAGGCAGGAGAGGAAACGACGACCAGCCAGGACGCAACCACGCCATGCTGTCGACGCTGTGTCGCGCACTCAGTTCGATGCCATCGACTGAAAGCGGAAGACGCCCTGCTGGACCTGGCCCGGGGCTTCGGCCTGGTATTGGCCGGAGAAGCCGCTCGGCGAGCAGGCGCCGATCATCTTGAGAATGAAACCTTCGTTCATCCTGCCCTGCAGCATGCATTGTCCTTCGCGGTACTGTCCCTGCAGGACGCCGGTCGCAAACAGTGGCGGGAAGACGCGGATTGCCGCCGTCACCCCGTCGCCGGTACGGCGCAACTGGAACTGGGCCTGCGCGGTGGTGCCGACGGTCATGTTGGTGGCGGTACCCTGCATCATCACTTCGAAGGCAGTCGGTTGCTGCGGCAGCGGCTTGCTGATCGGCGGCGGCGCTGGTGAAGTCTTGCTCGGCGGCCGCTCGATCTCGGGTGTCGGACGGGTTGGCTGCGGCGCCGATTCCCGCTCTTTCAGCGATGCGGTTTTCAGGGCCGCCAGACGACGCCGGGCGATTGCGGCGAACTTGCCGTCAGGGTACTGCTTGAGATAGTCCTCGAAGTCTGCCGGATCCTGGCTGCTGCGTACCGATTCCCAGAGCGAGAGCTGCACCGCCATCGGATCGACGCCCGCCGCCTTCGGCTCGGCCGCCGGCGCGGCCTGCGGCTGCACGATCACGGTGGTCGGCCCCATGAAGAAGTAATCCTGCGTCAGCGACGAATGGTCCCAGGGGATCTGCTTGCCGTTGGTCTGTTCCTTCACCTGCAGGCGTACGCGGGTCAGCATCTGCCGCACTTCTAGTCCAGGCGCCGTGAGGTTCTTGAGCAGGGCTTCGGTGAACGGACTGTGACCGGTCTGCCCGTCTTCGGCCACATTGCCGGGCTGCGTGGCAAATACGATCAGCGAGCCCTCGCCGGCGGCGATCTGGGCCAGGCCACGCCCGACCGCCGACGAGCGGGTACCCATGCTGCGCGCGAGAGAACGCGAGAAAGGGTTGTCGCGGCAGGCGTCGAGGAAGATCAGACTGACCGGCGTCGAGGTTTCCATCTGCGTCAGCACCAGGTCGGCATCGACGGCGGCGAAAGGCAGCGAGCGTTCGTTGTCGATCTTGGCATCCGCCGGCACCAGGAAGTTACGGCCGTTGACCTGCAAGCCATGGCCAGCGTAGAAGAACAGTCCGACCTTGGCACCCTGCAACTGATCACCAAAGCGCTTGATCGCCTGTTCGAGGCGCGCCTTGTCCGGATCGACGGCAAGTTCAACCTGGAAACCTAGTTTCTTCAGGGATTCGGCCAGGGCGCGTGCGTCATTGGGCGGGTTCGGTAGTGGCGGTGCATTCTGGTATGCGCCGATACCCACCACCAGTGCCACCTGCGCCTTGCCCGGCGCCGCCGCTGTCACGCCAGCAACAAGGAGGCACGACACGGCCGCCAGCAGGCGCAGGAGTTGCAGGACGGCAGGCATTATGGGTTCCCCCGTATGGCGATTGAGAGGCAAAATCATACACCGGCCAGGGCTGTTACACACCCTGCCGGCGCAGATGGGGGGCAATGCGCTGCAGCTGCAAACCTTCCCGAGCACGCCGCATCGGCAGGGCGCGCCCACCAGCCCGGATCACATGGGAGACTTGCGCAGCCCCCCTGCCCTGCGCCGCGGCGAATTCAATAGACGATCGCCCGCGCGCGATTGCTGGCATTGCCTTCCAGTTGTGGGCTCTGGGCAAAACCGGATTTCATCAGCTTGCGCATCCTGGTGACCGTTTCCTTGCGCGACAGCTTGTTCTGCGACTCGCGAACGACCTTGATCAGGTAGTAGGTGAAGGCGCCGTTATAGCGACCACTGAAATAAGCGTCGGCACTCGTTTGATCGGCCTTGCAGCCGGTCCAGAGGACATGATTGGCGCCGGCAACCGGAGCTTTCTCGGCAACGGCAGATCCCTTCTTGCCGGCAGCCGGACGGTCGAGCGTGAAACCCCGCACGCTGGCGAACTTCGTGCCGAACTCATGCTCGGGTGGTGCGATGAAACGCGCCCTGGGCGCGTGCAGCCCGAACTCCGCGCCGCGCAAACCGGTGCCGCTGTGACAGGTATCGAGGTAGACTTCCAGCAGCACATTGGCCGGCAACTGCACGAACAGATCGTGCAGTTCATCATCGCTGATGATGTGCGCCGGATCCCAGGCGCCGTCCTTTTCGGCAATGTCGTGCGGTACGAAGGCTTCGTCCTTGCCGTCCGGTTCGTCGCCGCTGCTGTCGTTCATCTGGGTGCCGTGTGAGGACAGGCTGAAAACCAGATAATTGAGCTTGCCGGCCTTGGCATCGGCAACCATGGTGTTCAGCCTGTCCATGATGTTCGCCTTGGTAGCCTGTGCGTCGGTGAGCACGCTCAGCTCGGTGGTCTTGAAACCCAACAGATCCTTGTACAGCGCCGCCATGTCCCTGGCGTCGTTGACGCAGCCATTGAGCGTGAATTGCGAGTAGTTGGCAAACTTGTTGATGCCCACGAAGAGCGCTTTCTTCCCAGCCATGAGCTTGTCTCCTTCCTGTACCGCAGCCAAAGGGGTTGGCGGTGGTGCGGTTGCCACCGCTGTGGCATTGTGCGGCAATCGTCAGCCAGCCGCAACGCACTGTTGCTGTTGCCATAACAGGTGGTGGCCGGGAGCAATCCCGCTTCAGGCCTTGGGCAACCGGCCCATCAGAAAGAATTCGTCGTTTGGCCGCATCGAAGTCATGTTCGCCAGCCGGTTCGACATCGCGAAGAATGCAGCCACTGCACCGATGTCCCAGATGTCCTGTTCCGTGAAGCCATGCGCGTGCAGCGAAGCGAAATCGGCGTCGCCAACCTCGGCCGCGTGCAGCGAAACCTTGAGCGCGAAGTCGAGCATCGCGCGCTGGCGGGCGCTGAGGTCAGCCTTGCGATAATTGACCGCCACCTGGTCCGCGATCAGCGGGTTGCGGGCGCGCACCCGCAGGATCGCGCCGTGCGCCACGACGCAATACTGGCATTGGTTGGCGCCGCTGGTGGCGACGACGATCATTTCCCGCTCGGCCTTGCTGAGACCGCTCTCCTTTTCCATCAACGCATCGTGATAGGCAAAGAAAGCGCGGAACTCGTCGGGGCGATGCGCCAGCGCAAGGAAGACATTGGGAACGAAACCGGCTTTCTCCTGCACGGCGAGGATGCGGCTGCGCACATCCTCCGGCAGTTGATCGAGTGCCGGCACCGGGAAGCGGCTGATCGGCGGCACCATCAATCAGGCCTCGCCGGTGGTGCAGTACAGCGTCGACTCGCCTTCGATGACCGGCTTGCCGTTGACCGTGCACACCGAGTCCATCACGCAACGCCGCCGGCTCACGTTCAACTCACGGACGGTGACCGTCGCGGTGACGGTGTCGCCGATACGCACCGGCGCCTTGAACTTGAGCGTCTGACCGAGATAGACGGTCCCCGGTCCCGGCAGCTTGTTGGCCAGTACGGCGGAAATGAAGCCGGCCGAAAGCATGCCATGCGCAATGCGACCGCCGAACTGGGTGGTCTTTGCCCATTCCTCATTGAGGTGCATCGGGTTGACGTCGGTCGTAATGCCGGCGAAGAGGACGATGTCCGCCTCGGTAACCGTTTTGGCAATGCTCGCGCTCATGCCGGTTTGCAGATCTTCGATGTTGTAGCCGCCAAGTGAATTCATCACTATCTCCGTGGTCCGAGGGTTGCAGATCGTGCCATGATACACAATCGACGTATCCATCAGAGGGAAGATATTCATGAGCCGCAACGGTGATTTTGACAGCCTTGTACCCGCCGTTCCATTCAGCCGCCGCAGTTTCATGGTCAGCGCCCTGGGCGCCGGCTTTGCCCTGTCCATGCAACCGGTGGCGGCGCAGAGCGTGATCAGTACCGACAGCGTCGACCTCAACGCCGGCGAGATCAGGATTCCTGCGGCCGGTGGCGAGATGCCGGCCTACCGCGCGCAACCTGCGCAGGGTAACCAGTGGCCGGTGATTCTGGTCGTGCAGGAGATTTTCGGGGTACATGAACATATCAGGGACATCTGCCGTCGGCTGGCGAAACTCGGTTACCTGGCGATCGCGCCAGAACTCTACGCCCGTCAGGGCGACCCGCGCCAGTACAGCAACGTCCAGGAACTGCTCGACAAGGTGGTGAGCAAGATCCCGGATGCACAGGTGATGGCCGATCTCGACGCCTGTGTGGCCTGGGCCAAAGCGCACGATGGCAACGTCGGTCGCCTCGGGATTACCGGCTTCTGCTGGGGGGGACGCATCGTCTGGCTGTACGCCGCGCACAATCCACATTTGAAGGCCGGTGTCGCCTGGTATGGCCGGGTCGTCGGTCCGTCCAGCGAACTGACCCCGAAACAGCCGATCGACATCGCCGTCAGACTGTACGCACCGGTGCTGGGACTCTACGGAGGAGCCGATCAGGGAATCCCGCTCGACAGTCTGGAGCAGATGCGCAAGGCACTCGTCATGGCTGCCAATCCGCCCAGCAAGGCTTCGACGATACACGTCTATGAGCAGGCCCCGCACGCCTTTCATGCCGATTACCGACCAAGCTATCGCAAGAGTGAGGCGGAGGATGGCTGGCGCCGCCTGCAGGCCTGGTTCAAACAGAACGGCGTCTGATTCCGGCAGAAGCCGCTTAGTCACTTATGACTCAGATCTTTACATTTCCTGAGCAGATCGGGTCACGGGGTAGCGTGGGCGAGAGCCGGAACGATGGCTTGTTCAGTGATTCGACAAGCGGCGGCGATGGTCGAGCGACCCAGGCGGGTGAGGTAGTAGCGATAGCCATGAACGACCTTCTTGATGAGGCCGAACTGGCGCAGGCGCCAAAGCTGGCGCGTGATG
>Ga0208938_1000173_pt1 | contig 59462 bp, 52 predicted proteins | sample AD_UKC125_MetaG_FD_184434 | JGI IMG/M metagenome (GOLD analysis project Ga0208938, IMG submission 184434) | Active sludge microbial communities of municipal wastewater-treating anaerobic digesters from USA - AD_UKC125_MetaG (SPAdes) (version 2) | ecosystem: Engineered > Bioreactor > Anaerobic >... | reverse complement strand
GAGATTGTGCAGTTGCGTTTCCTCGACGTAGTAGATCAGCGCGCGCATCATCTTGCTCATCAGCGTGTTGTCGAGGTGATAACCCTGGTCCTCGAGCGTGCCTTCGAGTTCCTGCAGACAATGGTGGTGCAGATCGTAGGCCACACCGAGTGCGCGCGGCTGTTCGCGCCGTTCGAGTTCGAGGTCTTCCAGCTTGCCGAGAAAGTCCGACGCTTCGGGGACCTGGCCGGGCGGGAACTTGGCAAACAGGATGTTGCGCTGCTTGCGAATCGGCGTCTGTGGCATGGCGGCCGGTCGTTTCACGTTCCCCGCTCCGAGAGAAAGGCTCACCGATTATTCTGCATGATCTGCATCCCCTTGAGAAGGTTCAGCGCCTGGTTCAACTGATAGTCCTTCTTTGACGCCAGTTCGCGGCTCGGCGGCTCGGCGGCCTCGTCCGGATCGTCCTTGGGTGCGCTGGCCTTCGGCTTGGCGGGTGGCGCTGCCTTGGCAGGCTTCGCCGGCGCGTCCTTGGCCGACGCCGGGTCCTTGGTGCCGTCGAGATGGTGTTCGAGGTTGGCCTCGCGCAGGCGCTCGGCCGAACTGCCGTTGGCGCTCTCTTCGACGACGATGTCCGGCACGATGCCTTTGGCCTGGATCGAGCGGCCCGAAGGTGTGAAGTAGCGTGCGGTGGTCAGTTTGATCGCGGTGTTTCCGGGCAAGGGCAACACGGTTTGTACGGAGCCTTTGCCGAAAGTCGTCGTCCCGAGAACAATCGCACGGCGGTGGTCCTGCAGCGCCCCGGCGACGATTTCCGATGCCGAGGCCGAGCCTCCATTGACCAGCACCACCATCGGTACCTTGCGCGCCTCGGGCGGCAGCGCCTTGATGTAGTCGTCCCGACTACCGCGCAGGTAGTCCGCGGGCGATGCCGAGAAACGGTGCTTGGCGTCCGGGGTGCGCCCATCGGTCGAGGTGACCAGGGTGTCCAGCGGCAGGAAGGCTGCCGAAACGCCGACCGCGCTGTTGAGGAGCCCGCCCGGATCGTTGCGCAGATCGAGCACCAGGCCCTTCATCGGGCCAGGCTTGAACAGGTCCTGGAGATGCTTGACCACCGCCGCGCCGGTATTCTCCTGGAACGAGGTGATACGCAGATAGCCGTAACCGTCCTCGACGAGTTTCGACTTGACGCTCTGCACCTTGATGACTTCGCGCGTCAAGGTGATTTCCAGAGGTTTGGCCTCACCCTTGCGGAGAATCGACAGCCGGATCTGCGACCTCGGCTTGCCGCGCATTCGCTTGACGGCCTCGTTGAGCGTCAGACCCTTGACCAGCGTATCGTCGATCTTGAAGATCAGATCGCCTGGCTTTACCCCGGCGCGGTAAGCCGGCGTGTCCTCGATGGGCGAAACCACCTTGACCAGCCCGTCTTCCATCCCGACTTCGATGCCGATGCCGCCGAACTCGCCCTGCGTTCCGACCTGCAGGTCCTTGAACGCATCGGCATCAAGATAGCTTGAGTGCGGGTCGAGGTTGGAGAGCATGCCGCTGATCGCGTGCGTGATCAGCTTCTTGTCTTCGACCGGCTCGACGTAGCCGGTCTTGATGGCGTTGAATACCTCGGCGAAGGTGCGCAGTTCCTCAACAGGCAGACTGGCTCGCGTTTCCTTGTCGGCGATCGCCGAAAACTGCAGACTGATCAGAACACCGCCAACCAATCCGGCGCAAACCAGCCCGGCCTGTTTCAACTTCCCCATTCGTATCACTCCAGTGCGCACCTCATTTCGGGTTGACCCAAGCCAGGGGGTCCAGCGGCTTCCCTTGGTGGCGAAGCTCAAAGTATAAACCGGATTCGGGATTGCCACCGCTGTTGCCGACGGTGGCGATGGTTTCGGCGGCGCGCACCTCGTCGCCGACCTGCTTCAGCAGCGAGTCATTGTTGGCATAGATCGAAAGATAGCTGCCGCCATGGTCAATAATCAGCAAATTGCCGAAACCGCGCATCCATTCGGCAAAGACAACCCGACCGCCGGCGATGCTGCGGACTTCACTGCCGGCGCTGGCAAGGATGAACAGGCCCTTCCAGGTGCTGCCCTCCTGCCGTGGGGTGCCAAAGCGATTGCTGATCGACCCGCGCGTCGGCAGGCGCAGCTGTCCTTTCATTCTTGCCAGATTGCCCGGGGCCGGCGGCGTAGTCTCGACGCGTGCCTCCGGCACCGGGGTCGTCGCGACGGGCGCCTTTTCGACGAGTGGTTTCTCGGCCAGCGATCGTGCCGCCCGCGCAGGTTTTTCTTGTGTTGTCGCTTGACGCGCCGCCTGCCGCGCCGCCTGCTGGGCCGCCTGATGCGCTGCCGCCTGCTGCGCCGCCTCGCGCCGTTGTGCTTCGCGGTGGGCTTCCTGCGCTTCACGGGCTCTGGTGGCAATGATTTTCGACAGGCGTTCGACGAGTTCGGCCAGCCGCCTTTCGTCACGCTGCAGATTGCCGATCTCGCGGCGCTGCGCCGCAATGTGATCCGAGACCTTGTCCAGCATCGCCTGGCGCTGCTCGCGTTGAGCCAGCAATTTGGCGTGCGCTTCCTTTTCGCGGGCTTCGCTGGCCGACAATTGCTCGGCCTGCTGCCGGGTGTCGGTAGCCAACGCCTGCTTGCGGTGCAGGGTGGCCTCGATTTCCTGCAAGATCTGGCTACGGGCTCTGCCAATCAGCCCCAGATAGTGCAGATCCCGCGCCAGTTGATTGGGATCGTCGCCGTTGAGGAACAGTCGCAGAGGATCCGGAGTACCTCGCAGATACTGTCGGTAGAGCAGCTTTCCCAGTTGCGCCTGCTGCGCGCTCAGCTGTTGTTCGAGTGCGCGCGCCTGCGTGCCGAGGTCCCTGAGCGTTGCCTGCAGGCTATCGATCTGGGTGGTCAGTTGCAGCAAGTCACGCTGGGTGGTCGAGATCGCGCGCTCGGCATCCTTCAACTGATCCACCGCGTCCCGCCGCGATCCTTCGGCGGCGGCCATCTCCCTGCGCAGCGCTTCGATCTGCATACGTAGCGACTTGAGGTCGCCCTGCCGTTCGGCGACTTCGTTCGGTAAAGCCGTGTCGGCGTTTCTGGCACCCGCCGGGTGACTGGCGGCGATTGCGGGCGTCGGCAGCGCCAACGCCAACCCCCCGATCAGCAACCAGCACCGGAGCAGCGGTGGGAGCCTCGCTGATCTGCGGGGTGGCATGGTGATCGCCGGCCCCGCTACCGGGGCGCTGGTAGCGCCCGGCGCGGCATGGGCCGGGGATTTGTCTGGGGTATTCGTCAATGAACGGCACACGCCTTGCAGAAACCTCGATCGAGCCAGCGCGCGGGAGGCTACCGACAGGGCGATGGCGTGCGGGACACGCGTGCATCAAGGTTTTGTTCTATAATCGGCGATTATATGATAAACGACGAATCTGGCGTATCGTGCCGATCACGAGCAGTCTCATTGACAAGCAGGAGCATATTGAGCAGGCAGCGCGTGCGCTGAAGTCGATATCACATCCCCTGCGACTCAAGATCCTTTGCGTGATCGGTGATCAGGAAGCCTGCGTTCAAGAGATCGTCCAGGCCGTGGGCACTTCGCAAAGCAACATTTCCCAGCATCTTGCCATTCTTCGCGAAAAGGGCGTTCTGATCGCACGCAAGGAATCCAACCGCGTTTATTATCGGGTTGGCGATGCCCGCACGCTGCAGTTGATTGGCATGATGCGCGAGGTTTTCTGCGGCGGCTAGGGGTATTTTTGTTATCGCCGATGTTTTTTGCCGGGGAGCGGCATCCCGCTCCCGTCTGTTGAGCCGGGTCAGTTTCTGGAGTCTCGATTGGAATTCATACAGCAGAACATTCTTCTGGTGGCCGTCGCCGTGGTCAGTGGCTCGATGCTGCTGGCGCTCACTTTCCGCCGGCCGGGGGGGACAAACGCCGTCACGCCGACGCAGGCGACGATGCTGATCAACCGCGAGAACGCCCAGTTGATCGACATTCGTGAGCCGAACGAATACGTTGCCGGGCACCTTGGCGACTCGCGCAACATTCCTGCGGGATCGCTCGCGGAACGCGCGGCCGAGCTGGAGCCATTCAAGGACAAGCCGCTGATCCTCATCTGCCAGTCCGGAATGCGCTCATCCGCCGCCCGTTCGACTCTCTCCAAGCTTGGTTTCCTCAAGGTGCACACCCTCGATGGAGGTGTTGCGGCATGGACGGAAGCCGGGCTGCCGCTGAAGAAGGGAGCCCGGCGATGAGCATCGCGTCACGCGTGCTGATGTACTCGACCGCGGTTTGTCCTTTCTGCGTACGTGCCGAGCAGTTGCTGCGCGCGCGCGGTGTTGTCGATATCGAGAAAGTGCGGGTCGATCTCGATCCCGCGCGCCGCGCCGAGATGCTCGAAAGAACCGCCAGGCGTACGGTTCCACAGATTTACATCGGCGAAACGCACGTCGGTGGTTGCGACGAGCTGATTGCTCTCGATCGTGCGGGCAAGTTGCTGCCCTTACTCGCGGGTGCATGCGTTTGATGCCCGCCCCAAGCCCCATTAACCCCCTCATCCCATTGGCCAAGAAACTACCATGAGCGAACAAGAAACCCCCATCTTTGCGATCGAGAAAATCTACATCAAGGATCTTTCGGTTGAAGTGCCCAACGCGCCGCAGATCTTTCTGGAACGCGAGTCTCCCAAGGTCAGCATCCAGTTGCAGACCAACGCGCAGGGGATTGGCGAGGGCGTTTTCGAGGTCACGCTGACGACCACCGTGACCTCCAAGCTCGAAGAAAAGACGGTGTTTCTGGTCGAGGTCGGTCAGGCCGGCATCTTTCGCGTGCAGAACGTGCCGAGCGAAAACATGGAACCGCTGCTGTCGATCGCCTGCCCGAACATCCTCTTCCCGTATGCGCGTGAAGTCGTCTCCGATGCCGTGACGCGTGCCGGTTTCGCACCCGTGCTGCTGCAGCCGGTCAACTTCGAAGCGCTCTACATGTCGCGTCTGCAGCAGCAGGAAGCCGCCAAGGAGGCCTCCGGCGAGTCGACGATCCAGTAAGCGGGCCGCACGATGAAGCGGCTGTTGGGCCTGCTGCTGGCCGCCGGTTTGGCGGCACCATCGTTGGCGATCGAGTACCGCACCGTCGATACGCCGGCGGTGCTTTACGATGCGCCTTCGCAGAAAGGCAGCAAGCTCTTCGTCGTCAGGCGCGGCACGCCAGTCGAGATGGTCGTCAACCTGGAAGGTTGGTCCAAGGTCCGTGATGCCGACGGCGGTCTGGCCTGGATTGAGGCCAGGTATCTCGCCAAGCGGCGTTCGGTCATCGTCAGCGTGGTGCGCGCGCAAGTTCGGCAGAGCGCCGACGAAGCGGCGGCGGTCGTCTTCGAAGCGGAAAAGAACGTTTCACTGGACTATCTCGAAACCATGCCCGGTGGCTGGGTCAGGGTGCGGCATCGCGACGGCCAGACAGGCTTCGTGCGCGTCAACCAGATCTGGGGGGTCTGAGCGGCCATGAAGATCACCGTGTTGGGAGCGGGTGCCTGGGGTACGGCCCTGGCCATCGCCTTCAGCGCCCGCCACACCGTTACCCTGTGGGCGCGCCGGGCCGAAGTCAGAAGCGTGCTGTCCGCCGATCGCGAAAACCGCCGCCTGCTGCCCGCTCACCCTTTCCCGGAGACCCTGCGGATTGGCGACGATTTTGCCGCCGCCGCCGCCGCTGCCGATCTGCTGATCATCGCCACGCCGATCTCTGGTCTGCGCCAGACGCTCTGTCGCCTGCGCGAGGCCGGGGTGCCGCGACCGCTGATCTGGGTGTGCAAGGGCCTGGAGGCCGAAACGGCCAAACTGCCGCATCAGGTCGTCGCCGAAGAACTGGGACCGCAAGCCCTGTGTGGCGCCCTGTCGGGACCGAGCTTCGCCGAAGAAGTGGCGCGCGGCCTGCCTGCGGCGGTGACACTGGCAGCCAATGACGCCGATTTCGGGCATCGCACGGCGCTGGCCCTGCATAGCCCGCATTTTCGCATCTACGCCAACGACGACCTGCCAGGCGTTGAAGTCGGCGGCGGCGTGAAGAACATCATGGCCATCGCCACCGGCGTCTGCGATGGCCTTGGGCTCGGGCTTAACGCCCGCGCGGCCTTGATTACCCGCGGCCTCGCGGAGATCGCACGTTTCGGCGTCGCCCTCGGCGGCCACCCGCAAACCTTCATGGGGCTCGCCGGCATGGGCGATCTGATCCTCACCTGTACCGGCGACCTGTCGCGCAATCGCCGCGTTGGTCTGGCTCTGGGTGCCGGCAAGACCTTGCCGCAAATCCTGCGCGACCTCGGACATGTCGCCGAGGGCGTCAGCACGACGCGCGAGGTCGCCCGCCTGGCGATGCAACTGGGTATCGACATGCCGATCACCCGTGCCGTCGACGCCATTCTCTATCAGGATGAACCGGCGGCGGCGGCCGTCGAGAAGCTGCTCAGCCGCGACCCGAAGATCGAGGCGAGTTAGACGGTTCCGGGTGACGAAGACTCAATCGCCGACGACCAGGACCGCGTCGCCCTTGCGATTGGCGAACTGACCGAGAATCCGTTTCTTCTGCTGCGCCAACCATAGCCGCACCGCCGGGTCATCGGGCTTGGCGACAATCACGAAATAGCGATAGGTCGGCGAGTTTTCGCCGCTCATCGCTTGCGCACGGGTCACCGGCATGAATGGATAGCCCCTGCCGGCGTAATAGGCGAGACGTGAATCCTCGTAATAGATCGGATCGCTTGGCGCCGTGTGCTGCGAGATCCAGGCGCCCGCCTCCAGGTAGTGCGTCTTCTTCGCGGCAAGCGAGATGACGTTGTGCAGCATCACCAGCATGGTCAGCGCCACCAGCAGTCTGGCGAGACGCGGGAAGTGCCCGGCAAAGTGCAGCAACGCGATGCTCAACAGCGGTACCGCCAGCAAATTCAGGAAGCTCACGTAGCGTGGATTGACGAAGTGCTCCTGAATGAAGAACAGCAGCAGGATCCCGAAGTACAGAAACCAGGCCCAGGCCAGCGGTCGCAGCTTTCGCCAGTAGTCGCCGAACGCTGGCCAGCTTCCGCGGTACAGCAGCGGCAGGGCCAGCGGTCCGCACAACGTCAGGAACTTGCTCAGCAGGGTAAGCGGCAGGCCAAAGAGGACGATCAGCCGCGCATCATCGGCGGCGTTCTTTTGTAGTGCAGCGTGCGCGAAATCCCCGGCCATCAGCTCGAAGCGTGCCACGAAGTTTCGCGGATCCAGCAGGGACAGGAAATGCAGGACACGAGGCTGCGCGAATTCCTGGCCGGCCAACAGCAAGAACAGTACCGCCAGCAGCGCCAGCAGCGGCAGGGCATTGATCTGCAGCAGTTTCAGCCAGATCCGGCGCACCCGGTACTTGGGCAGCAGGCAAAGCGTCAGCGCCGCGAACAGGAATACCGCTTCCAGGCGAAAGAGTGCCGCCGCGGCAATCGCCGCCTGCACCGCGACGGCCCGCCACCAGCCGCCACGTTCCAGCCAGTCGAGCGCCAGCCACAGCGCCAGCGTACAGAAAAACCAGAAGCCGAACTCGCGGATGATGTCGTAGCGCAGGTGGTTGCAGGCCGGAATCGACAACACCACCAGGCAGGCCCAATAGCCGCTGCCGACTACCAGGCGTTGGCTGATGGCCACCATCAGCGCGCAGGTTCCCGCCATCAGCAGGGCGCACCACAGGTACGCCGCGAGTTCCAGGGGAACACCGAGGAAGGCATGCGTTGCCGCCAGCAACAGGGGAAACCACGGCCAGTTAAAAAACTGAAACGCCACCGCCGGACCGTGGTCGAGAGCCTGTCGGGCGACATCGAGATAGTGTGCGGCATCCTTGCCGACGGTCACGGTACCGGCAACCGCGATCAGCGAGAGCACGAGGCTGGCCACAAAGGCAAGCCGTACCGGCGAAACGTGAGCGCGCGCTTTGGCGATATCGAACATCGAAGGCCTCATGAGAAGGTGTTGAGACGGCGCTTCAAGTCCAGACCCACAAGCCCAGGACCTTGCGCAGTTGCCGTCCTCGCAGGGCCTGCAGCGGGCTCAGGCGCCAGGCGGCAGCATAATAGCGACGGGCTGTCGGCCGGTCGCCAGCCCTTAACGCGGCGCGAAACAGCGACAGATAACGTTGTGCCTGATAGCGTGTTCGCAGCGACTGGCATTCGGCTGGCAACCCGGAGAAGACCTCTGAAACCATCGCCAGGGCGCGTTCCTCCTCGTTGTCGCGGTTGTGTCGCAGGCTGTCCACGTGTTTGTGGATGCGCGCCAGCGGTTCGGTGGTGATCGCAACCGGGGCGCTGACCAGCAGATAGGCAAACACCGCGACGTCTTCGCCACCGCGCAGGCTTTCCGGATACGGCCGCTGCAGGAGCAGGTCGCGGCGGAACAGCGAACAACCATGCGAGATCGAGATGCGTTTTTCGAGCAGATAGCGCCGGGTCAGTTGCAGCGGCGGCGCGCTGGGCACCGGCGTCGGCAGCCGCAGCCGTTCGCGACCGTCCGGAGAGACCGAGATCTGCGCGCCGAGAACCATCCCGGCCGCCGGCTGCCGGACGAGCGCCGCACGCAGACTGGCCAGGGCATCCGGCACGAGTTCGTCGTCGGCGTCGAGCAGCAGCGCATAGGCTCCCCGCGCCTCGCGAATCCCATGGTTGCGCGCGGCGGCCGCACCGGCGTTGCTCTGGTGGATCACCCGCAACGGCCGATGGCGGGCAGCGTAGGGTGCGAGGACTTCGGCGGTATCGTCGCCGGAGCCATCATCGACAACGATCAGTTCGATATCGTCAGTGTGCTGCGCGAGCACCGAATCCAGCGCGCGCGGCAACAAACGCGCGTAGTTGTAGGTCGGGATGATGACGCTGATCAGGATTTCACTGGCTTGCGTCATGCCGCTCCATGCCCTTGTCGGGCCGCCCCTGGCGTTCTGCGGAGCGGCCGCCGGCCGCCGGCGCAAGCGCTTGCCCTTTGACCGCAGCGGATGAACGTCTTGCCGGCAAGATCTGCCACCTCACAAAAAGGGAGCCTGCCGAGTGATGCCGGCGGCGACAGACGCATTTTCCGCGATCTGCAGGCAGATGCAACCCATGCCTGGCGGCCTGTCAGGCCGTGAGCCCCCTGGGGGAGTTGCCGGACGGCCAGCGTGCCGTTTGTGCAAGCCCCCATCCGCGCGTACCATCAGCCGCGAGACGCGATCGAGGCCGCACCAGCCCTTGATCGATCGGATTCTCCCGGATGCGCCCACCGAGTCCAGCAATGCACGCGCCGCTTTCCATCAGGAACCTTAACCGCCTCGCCGGTCTGCTGACCTTGTTGCTCTTCGCCTACGCAGCGGCAACCGCATGGAACACCTGGGCCGACGAAAAGGCCCAAGCGCTGCGGGACATGGCAACCATCATGGAGATGGAATCCAGGGCGTTCGACAACTACTTCACGCATCTCGAACTTGCCCTGAAAGGTCTCGGCTACGACTTGAGCAGCGAGGGCGAGCGGATCGACCTCGACCGCGCCTATGTGCTGGTCAGGAAGTTCCATGAACTCCATCCGGAGTTGTTCAACGTCACCCTGATCCAGGCCGATGGCGAAATCCTGTTGACCGCCAGGACCCCGCCACGCACCGTGCAAACCACCCTGGCCGGGGAAGCCTCATTCATCCATTTCCTCGATGCCGTCGGGCGGGGACAGCTTTTTGCCATCGGCAGGCCGTTGCTGGGCAAGCTCAGCAAGGCGGTGATCGTCCCCGTGCGTTATGCGATCAAGGATCGCCAGGGCCAGCTCGCCTACATCGTCAGTGCCAACCTGCCGCAAGAGCACCTGCAGGCGTACTGGATCGATTCGCCCCTTACGGCCAGAGCGGCCATCGGGCTGATTCGCGACAGTGGTTTCCTGTTGAGCCGTTACCCGGTGCCGACCGATCTGACGCTGGATCAGATCTACGGCGTGCCGAGAACCGGCGCCCTGATTCATCACCTGCAACAGCAGGGCTTCCCCGAGCGCGGCTACGTCGAAGGCCCAAGCAGCCTTGACGGGCCGGATTTCCTGACCGCATTTCGCCGCTTGCCGACGCATCCGCTGACGCTGTTCATTGCCATGCCGCTATCGGAGCTCCGCGCGGCCTGGTGGCGAAGGGTAAGTGACGCCTGTTTTGTTTTGCTCCTGCTGTGCGGCGGTGGCCTTATCACCTACCGTAGCGCCTTGCGCCGCCAGCGCGCCTGGGATCTCGAGGACCAGCGTCGGCAGGAAGTGCAGCGGCAAAACGAAAGGCGCCTCGGCGCCATCATCGAAGCCTTGCCGGTAGCGACAGCAATCAGTGACGATGAACACAACATCACGTTCGTCAATGCCGCATTCACCAGGGCCTTCGGCTACCAGCAGCGGGACCTGCCAAGCCTGGAGGCATGGTGGGCGCAGGCCTGTCCCGACCCGCCATACCGCCAGGTGGTTTCCGACACCTGGGATGCCCGGCTGGCCGGTCTCCAACTGAATGAGGCCTCTCTGGAACCGCTGGAAGTCGAGATCACGACGCAGAGCGGTGAGCGGCGAACGGTGTTGGCGACAGCGTCGCTACTTGCTTCTTCAAATGATGCGTCGCACCTGTTTACCTTGTACGACATCACCCAGCGCAAGCGGAACGAAGCGCAGCTGGAAAGCCTGATTCGCGAACAGCGGGCGATTCTGGACAGCCCGGTGGTCGGGATCGTCAAGGTGAGGGCGCGCGTGATCCTCTGGTCCAACACCGCCTTCGCCCGCATGCTCGGCTACTCGACCGAAGATCTGGTCGGGCTGCCTACGCGCATGTTCTACCCGAATGACGAGGCCTACGATGCATTCGGCAGGATTGCGTATCCGATCCTGGCGCGCGGCGAGGTGTTCCGTACGGAAATTCAGCAACGCCGCAGGGACGGGACACTCGGCTGGTATGAAATCGGCGCCGGGCAACTGGACCTGGAGAGCGGGGAAGCCCTGGCTTCATTCGTGGACATTTCGCGACGCAAGACGGCGGAACTTGCCTTGCGGGCCAGCGAGGAGCGCCTGCGGAGCATCTTCCAGTCGATGGCCGAAGGCCTGACTCTACAGAACCGCGACGGTCGTATCGTCGATGCCAATCCGGCGGCCGAAGCGCTGCTGTGTCTTGGCCGCGAGCAGTTGCTGGGCAGATCCTCCATTGATCCGCGGTGGTTCGCAATCCGCGAGGACGGCACGCCGTTTCCCGGAGACGAGCATCCGGGGATGGTGACCCTGCGCACCGGCAAGCCAATGCGCCATCAGATCATGGGCATCCAGGCGCCGGGGCACGGTATTCGCTGGATCAGCATCAATTCCCAGCCGGTATTCGCCGGCGATCAGGGATTGCCCGAGCAGGTGATCGCCACTTTTGTCGACGTGACCGAACGGCGACGGGCCGAAGCCGAAATTCTGGCCACGAAAAACCGGTTGCAGGCGACTCTCGATGCCATTCCGGATCTGCTTTTCGAAGTCGACGCCGACTGCCGCATTCACAACTACCACTTGCCTCGCCCCGATTTGCTGGCTGTGCCGCCCAACCGGTTTGACGACGAGACTCTTGCCACAGCCCTACCTGCGGAAGCGGCCAAGGAGTGCATTGCATCGATCATGGAGGCTGCCGAAAAAGGCTGGTCCGCCGGTCGCGCTTACGCCTGGTCCTTGCCACACGGCGAAAGGTGGTTTGATCTTTCGGTCTCCCCGATGGCTTTCGCAGAGGGCCAGGATCAACGCTTTATCATGCTATCCCGAGACATCACCGAGATCAAGGCCCTGCAATCCCGGATGCAGCAACTGCTGATCGAGCAACAGGCCCTGCTTCAGCAGTTGGAATCCCAGCGCTGGCACCTGCAGAACATCGTCGACGGCACCCGCGCCGGTACCTGGGAGTGGAATGTCCAGACCGGCGAATGTGTGGCCAACGAACTTTCGCGGTCTCCGACACCGGCATCGGCATTCCGCAAGACAAGCAGCAGGGCCTGTTCCTGCCGTTTGCTCAGGCCGACACCTCGACGACCCGGAAATACGGCGGCACCGGACTCGGCCTCTCGATCGTGAGCAGCCTGGCGAATCGCATGCACGGCGAGGTCGGAGTCGAGAGTGAGGTGGGGTGTGGTTCACGCTTCTGGTTTCGCCTGCGCGCGGGCCTGCTGGCTGCGGGTGGGGATGGCCCGGTGGTGGACAGGCCCGAGCCATCCCCACCGACGGCAAGACCCGCGCAATTGCTTGGGCGGGTGCTGATGGTGGACGACAGTCGCAGCTGCCGCAAGGTCATCGAAGCCATGCTCAACGCGCTCGGCTTGAGCGTGGTCATCGCCGAAAACGGACAGCAGGCGGTGAACGCCTGCCTGCGCGGCGAGGCTGCGGATCTGGTTCTGATGGACCTGCACATGCCGGTCATGGACGGTTATGATGCTGCCGTACGGATCCGGCGCTGGGAGGTCGAGACTGGGCAACTGCGGCATCCGATCATTGCCTTGACGGCCGATGTCAAGGACGAAAATATCCAGCGCTGCCTGGCGGTCGACATGGATGATTTTCTCTGCAAACCGCTGGTGATCGATTCGCTGTCGGCGGCCCTGGGCAGATATCTGCCTTTGGCCGCTACGCCTGCACCCTTTCCAGAGCCCAGGACCCTTGACCCGCGGCGGGTCGCGGCCCTGCTCGGCGAGCTCGAAACCCTGCTTGCCGAGGGAAGATTCGATGCCGTCGGCTGCTTCAGAAACTTGCAGGAAGCCGTTGCGGGGACTGAACTCGTTGCTGAACTCGCGGAAACCGGCCGCTTGCTGGCTGAAGTCCGTTTCGACCTGGCGCTCGGCGAGTTGCGCCGGGTTGCCGTTGCCCAGAGCTGGAGGAACAAGACATGAGCAGGCCAAGACCCAGGATTCTCGCCATCGATGACACACCGACGAATCTATTGACGCTTGGCGCCGCGCTGGAAGCGGACTTCGATCTGCAGATCACCACCTCGGGGGCGATGGGTCTGGCCATGGCCACGAAAGCACCACCCGATCTGATCCTGCTCGACGTAATGATGTCGGAGATGGATGGCTACGAGACCTGCCGACGGATCAAGGCCTCGCCGGCGCTGCGGGCGATCCCCGTGATCTTCATTACCGCACTGGCCGGGATCTCAACCGAGAGCCTCGGCCTGACCCTGGGAGCCGCCGACTATATCACCAAGCCGATCAATGTCGAAATCACCCGCCTGCGCATCTGCAATCTGCTCGAACGGGAACGGCTGCGGAAGGAAGTGGAAGAGCACCGCGATCACCTGGAAGAACTCGTGCAGGCACGCACGCTGGCCTTGTCGGTGGCCAAGGAAGCGGCCGAAGCGGCCAACCGGGCCAAGAGTTGCTTCCTGGCCAACATGAACCACGAACTGCGCACGCCATTGACCGGCATGATGGGCATGAACGAACTGGCCCTGCGCCGCGCCACCGACACCCGACAGAAGGACCAGTTGGCCAAGGCCATGCTGTGCTCACAGCGTCTGCTGGCGATCATCAACGACATTCTTGACATCTCCAGGATCGAAGCCGATCGTCTCACCCTCGATGCGGTCGACTTTGAGGTCGGCAGGATCCTGGAGCATCTTGACCAGCTCATGACACGACAGGCAGCCGAGAAGGGCTTGCTGCTGAGCATCGAAGTGGCGCCGGAACTCGCCTGGCGAACGCTGAGGACATCATCACGCAGCCCCTTGACCCGGAGAGATTGTTCACCACCGTGCTGCTCTGGCTGAATCAGCGCAGCACGTAGAACGGCACATTGCTGTTTTCCTGAATCGCCGAGGATCGATCGACGCATGGGGCACGACGAGCAGTCAACACGCGACCGCGGGACGAACACGGCGGCGGCCCGCCGGAGCCGGCGGGCGGGCACAGCATGTTGAGCGTGCTGCGTGTCTGGCGCGAGCGCGGCTGGACGGTCATCGACGCTGCGGCCTATGCCCAGGCCTGGCAGCGCTTCGGTGGCAGCGTCGCGACGCACCCGGTCGTCGTCGAACGGCTGGCTGCGCTGGCGTGCATTCCGGTGCGTTACCTGGGCTACTTTGCCGACGGCCAGTTGTTGGCGGCCATTCCCTGCTGGGGACGGCATCTGGCGCTGTCCAAGGAGGTCCTGAAGCAGCGCGGTCAGCGCGGCCTGTTCGATCTGGGTAACGCCGAAGTCATCCTGCCGATCGCCGAGCAGGCCTGCGTCACATTACGCTGGCGCATGCATTACCTCTCCGAGCTGAATGCCGGGCGCGTCAGTCGCCTGCTGCCGCAGCCGCAGGGTCTGGCGCTGGCGCGCGCGCCCGAGGACTACTCCAAGAAGTTCCGCTACAACCAGCGGCGCGAGTTGCGTCTCCTCGAACAGGCGGGCGGTAGCGTACGACCGATGCTCGCCTTTTCCGCGCCTGAGCAGGCGAGCATCTACGCCGATCTGTTCGAACGCCGCTGGGGCTTTGCGGCACGCGGCAAGGCACACCTGAGCGAGGTCTTCGCCCTGCTGCGCGAGTTCATGACCGGCTCGGTACTGTTGCGCCATGAACAACCGATCGCCATCCAGATTCTCTACCGCGTCGAGGCGCCCGGATGGATTTCACTCGAATACATCAACGGCGGCGTCGACCCGCAAAGCAGTGCGCTCAGCCCCGGCAGCGTGCTCAGTTTCGTCAACACGCAAGCCGCCTGGGAAGATGCGCGCGCGCGCGGCAAACCGCTGCGCTACTCGTTTGGTCGAGCCGACCGCGAATACAAGGACCGCTGGTGCCATTGCGTGCCGGCCTATCAAATCTAGCGCGCACGGCCCGCAAGGCGCCGGCTGTGCTTGTCGTTCAGGGACTTCGATGAGTTCACGCAAACAGCAATTGTTGTCGCGCCACCGCCGCCGGAAGCGTCTCCTCCTGGCCTTGTCGGCGCTGGCGCTGACTGCCCTCGGCGTCGGCGTCGGCTGGGGACTGCCGGCGCTGTTGCTGCTGCTCGGCTGGGTCGCGCATGAGGCGTGGTTTGCCGACCACCTCTTCTATTCGCCGCAAGACGACTACCAGTACCGCTTCCCGGCCGACGCGGCGCGACAGGACGTCGCGCTTGACGACGGACGGCTGCGCTTGAGCGCGCCGCTGCCACCAGCAGAGACGCTGATTCTCGAACTGGAACTGCGCAGCACCTGGCTCGGTCACTGGCTAGACCCACGGGTCCTGGTCGCCGACGATCGGCAGGATTTCGAGCGCGCGGTGCGGGGTCGGCGTTTCCTGAACCTGTCGGGGCAGGCCGCGGCGCTCGGCCGCGGCGAGCTGCGTCTGCGCGGCCGCTTCTGCCGCCTGCCGGCGACCGCCACCCTGTACGCCATGCAGCATCCGGATTACGCGCAACGGCGCGTGATGGTCGTCGCCCCGCATGCCGACGACGCCGAGATTGCCGCGTTCGGCCTGTACAGCCGGGCCGCCGAGGTCTGTATCGTGACCCTGACGCAGGGCGAAATCGAGGCCCACGACTACCAGCGCCTGGGCCTGGCGCCAGAGCAGGCGGCGCGACTGAAGGGGCGCCTGCGCACTTGGGACAGCCTGGCGGTACCGCTCTGGGGCGGCGTGCCGCAGAGCCGCTGCGTGCAACTCGGCTATTACTGCCTGCAGTTGTCGGCGATGCTCGGCGCACCCGAAGCGCTGTTTGCTTCACGCGAGTCGGGCGAGGCCGATATTCGCAGTGCGCGCCGCCACAATCCGCTGACGCTGCCGGGCGACGCCGACGGCCGGCCGAGCGGGCGCAACCTGCTGGCCGACCTGGTGGCGCTGCTCGAACATTTTCGCCCCGAAGTCATCGTCACCCCGCACCCACAGCTTGACCCGCACGCCGACCATGTCGCAGCGACGCAGGCGCTTCACCAGGCCTTGCCGCAGTCGCGCTGGCAGCCGGGGATTGCCTTGCTGTACGCCAATCATCTGCACGACAACGACCGCTGGCCGATGGGTCCGGCTGGCTGCGGCATCGCCTTGCCACCGGCGTTTGCGTCGCTGCCGGCCGATGCCCTGTGGAGCCCGACCCTGAGCGCCGCAGCGCAAATCGACAAGGCCATGGCGCTGGCCATGCAGCACGACCTGCAAGCCCGCCTGCCGTTCAAGAAGCGCCTGCGGCGCATCATCCAGCAGCTTCTGGCCGGCCGGCGCTGGCCCGCCAGCGGGGACAACGAATTCTTTCGCAAAGCCGTTCGCCGCCACGAACTGTACTGGGTACGCCGTTTCGACGCCTGAGCGACCGCGGGCTCGTCTGGCGACGGCGCGGCCGTTATACTCACGTGCGTGCCGCCACCATTTGCTGGCCGCACGTCGACAACCCACCTGCCGGACTGATCCTCACCGCCACCGACTTCCCCCATGCCGAACATTCCCCAGCCGATACCAGCCCGCACTACGCCCGGTGGTGCGTGCCCGAGCTGCCAGGCGCCCATGGCGATCCACCATTTCCAGCGCCAGTTGAACGGCGAGGTTTCGCTGGACCTGTGTTTTGCCTGCCAGGGCATCTGGTTCGACGAATACGAGAGCGCCCAACTGGCGCCGGCTGGGGTCCTGGCACTGTTCCGCCTGTTGCACGAACATCATGCCGACCTGCGCCAGCCCTGGCCCGGTGTCCTCCGCTGCCCACGCTGCCGCGACCCGTTGCTGAACTGCCTCGACAGCACGCGCGCCGGTCGCTTCGCCTACAGTCGCTGCCCGCAAAGGCACGGGCGTTTCAGCGGCTTTGCCGCGTTCATGATCGAAAAGGGCTTCGTCCGCCAGCTCAACGGCGCCGAAATCGACGATCTGGCACGCAAGGTGCAGAGTATCCGCTGCTCGGGCTGCGGCGCGCCGGTCGACATCCGCCGCCAGCACGTCTGCACCCATTGCCGCTCGCCGATCGTCATCCTCGACCCCGACGCCGTACGCAGCGCACTCGACGACTTCGGCAAGAAGGCATACCGGCAGGAGCACGTAGACCCGCATGCCGTCGCCGACGCGCTCCTGGCCAACGAGCGCGCCAAATCACAGGTGACCCGCCAGGAGCGCAAAAGCCTGCTCGAAGCCGATCTTTCGGACCTCGTGCTGGGCGGCATCGAGGGGGTCTGGAATCTGCTGAAGCGCTGATCGACGTACCGATATCCCGGTGCCTGTCCTGTACAGGAGATTTTATTTCCCGTAGAATCCTCGCCTTGTGATCCGGCGTGCGAGGTTTCGAGAAGTCCGCCGGAACGTACCGGCCAGGGGTCCAGGTGCGTCAATCGTTATCCGGCGGCGCAAGCCGCCGTTTCAGTTTCAAAGCCTCCGCAATGGGTGGTCCATGTCTCACCTGATGAATACCTACGGCCGCTTGCCGGTCGCCTTCAGCCATGGCGACGGGAGTTGGCTGACCGATACCGATGGCAAGGTCTACCTTGACGCCTTGTCGGGGATTGCCGTGAACACCCTGGGGCATAACCACCCGACACTGGTTGCAGCGATCAGCGCCCAGGCCGGGCGTATCCTGCACGCCTCCAATCTCTACCGCATTCCCGAACAGGAGCAACTCGCCGACAAACTGGCGGCGCTTTCGGGCATGGACGAGGTCTTTTTCTGCAACTCGGGTTGCGAAGCCAACGAAGCAGCGATCAAGCTGGCGCGTCTTTACGGCCACCAGCAGGGGATCGATAGCCCGGCAACCATCGTCATGGAGAAGGCGTTTCACGGCCGCACCATGGCGACCCTGTCGGCCACCGGCAATCGCAAGGCGCAGGCCGGTTTCGAACCGCTGGTGTCGGGCTTCGTGCGTGTTCCCTACAATAACCTCGAAGCCATCAGAACGCTGGCCAGGTACAACAAGAACGTCGTCGCGGTGATGCTCGAAATCGTGCAGGGCGAGGGTGGCATCAATATCGCGGACATCGATTTTCAGCGCGGTCTGCGTGCGCTGTGTGACGACCGCGGCTGGCTGCTGATCTGCGATGAGGTGCAGTGCGGCATGGGCCGCACCGGTACCTGGTTTGCATTCCAGCACGCGGGTATCCGCCCGGACGTGGTGACGCTGGCCAAGGGACTGGGTGGTGGCGTGCCGATCGGTGCCTGCCTTGCCGCCGGCCAGGCGAAAGGGCTGTTCAAGCCCGGCAATCACGGCTCGACCTTCGGCGGCAATCCACTGGCGACGGCCGCTGCCTTGACGACCATCGAGGTGATCGAAAACGATCGCCTGATCGAACATGCGCGGATCGTCGGGGCGTCGATCCGCGAGGGGCTGGCGCAGGCGCTGGCCGGTTGCGCGGGTATTGTCGAGATCCGCGGTCAGGGACTGATGATTGGCATCGAGCTCGATTGCGAGTGCGGCGAGCTGGTGACGCGCGGCCTCGCCGCAGGGCTGCTGATCAATGTCACGGCCGAGAAGGTCGTGCGCCTGCTGCCGGCGCTGACCCTCGGTGCCGACGAAGCGCGGGAGCTGGTGTCGCGACTGGCGCGGCTGCTTCGCGATTTTCTCGCAGCCCCCTAAAGAGAAAGGCCATGGACATCAGCCCAAGACACTTCCTGCAGTTCAAGGATTTCAGCCGCGAGGAATTCGACCACCTGTTCCAGCGTGCGCTCTGGATCAAGTCGGAATTCAAGGCTTACCGTAAATACTGGCCGCTGATCGATCGTACGCTGGTGATGATCTTCGAGAAGGCCAGCACGCGCACCCGCCTCTCGTTCGAAGCAGGCATGCAGCAGCTTGGTGGCCTGGCGATCTATCTCAACAGCGACGATTTGCAGATCAAGCGCGGGGAGCCGATCGAAGATACGGCACAGGTGATCTCGCGCATGAGCGACGCGGTGATGATCCGCACTTTCGGGCATGACCGGATCGAACGTTTCGCGGCCTGCTCGCGCGTGCCGGTGATCAATGGCCTGACCAACGAGCACCATCCCTGTCAGATACTTGCCGATGTGTTTACCTTCATCGAGCACCGGGGTCCGATCCAGGGCAAAACAGTGGCCTGGATCGGCGACTCGAACAATGTCTGCAATACCTGGCTGCAGGCGGCGGAAATACTCGACTTCAAATTGCACGTGTCGACCCCGCCGGGCTACGAGGTGGCCCCTGAACGGGCCGGCCTGCGCGGCACCGCGCACCTCGAACAGTTCGCCGACCCGATGGACGCGGCGCACCTGGCCGATCTGGTGACCACCGACGTGTGGACCTCGATGGGTTTCGAAGCCGAGAACGACCGGCGCAGGCGCGATTTCGCCGCCTGGCAGGTCAACCCGGAAATGATGCGCGTCGCCCATCCCGAGGCACTGTTCATGCATTGTCTGCCGGTTCATCGCGGCGAGGAAGTCGCCGCCGAGGTCATCGATGGTCCGCAGAGCGTCGTCTGGGACGAAGCCGAGAACCGCATGCATACCCAGAAGGCGCTGCTCGAATTTCTGCTCCTCGGGCGCGTCGACTTCGCCGCTGCACCCTCCCCTTCCGCGTCCACTCCAAGCCGGGAATTACCATGAGCGACATCAAGAAAGCGGTCCTTGCCTATTCGGGGGGCCTCGATACTTCCGTGATCCTGAAATGGCTACAGGATACCTATCAGTGCGAAGTCGTGACCTTCACTGCCGACCTCGGCCAGGGTGAGGAACTCGACGCGGCGCGCCCCAAGGCCCTGCAATTCGGTATCGCGCCGGAAAACATCTACATCGACGACCTGCGCGAGGAGTTCGTGCGCGACTTCGTCTTCCCGATGTTCCGGGCGAATACAGTGTATGAGGGCGAGTATCTGCTCGGGACCTCGATCGCCCGGCCGCTGATCGCCAAGCGGATGATCGAGATCGCCAACCTGACCGGCGCCGATGCGATAGCGCACGGCGCCACCGGCAAGGGCAACGATCAGGTTCGTTTCGAACTCGGTGCCTACGCGCTCAGGCCCGACATCAGGATCATCGCCCCGTGGCGGGAGTGGGATCTGCTGTCGCGCGAGAAGCTGCTGGCCTATGCCGAGCAACACGCCATCCCGGTCGAGATGAAGCATCGGCAAGGAGGCTCGCCGTATTCGATGGACGCCAACCTTCTCCACATCAGCTACGAGGGCCGTCACCTCGAGGACCCGGCGGCCGAGGCCGAGGAGTCGATGTGGCGCTGGACGGTGTCGCCGGAAATGGCGCCGGATGCCCCCGAGTACGTTGACCTCGAATTCGCACACGGCGACCTGGTGTCGATCAATGGCCTGCACATGCCGGCGCACGAACTGCTGGCGCTGCTCAACCGCCTCGGCGGCAAGCACGGCATCGGGCGCATCGATCTGGTCGAGAACCGTTACGTGGGCATGAAGTCGCGCGGCTGCTACGAGACTCCCGGCGGGACGATCCTTCTTCCGGCGCACCGGGCGATCGAGTCGATCACCCTCGACCGCGAAGTGGCGCATCTCAAGGACGACCTGATGCCGCGCTATGCCAGCCTGATCTACAACGGATACTGGTGGAGCCCGGAGCGGCGCGCCCTGCAGACCCTGATCGACCATACGCAGCAGGCGGTGAATGGCTGGGTGCGGGTCAAGCTTTACAAGGGTAACGTCAAGGTGGTGGGCCGTGATTCGAAATCCGATTCGCTGTTCGACTCGACGATTGCCACCTTCGAGGACGATGCCGGGGCATACGACCAGAAGGACGCCGCCGGTTTCATCAAGCTCAATGCGCTACGCATGCGCATTGCGGCCAATCTGGCGAGCCGCAAAAGCTGATCGGGGAGCGCGCCGTCGATGTTCGGACTGACGGAAGAGCAGATTTCGGATTTTGGCATGACCTTCGGGGTCGGCGCGTTCATGCTCTTCATGCTCTTCATCATCGGCGAAATTGCATGGAAGGCGAAGGCCGGGAAGACCGGCACCATCGTATTGTTCTTCGTATTGTCCTTCGGCATGGTCGGTTTCATCGCCAAGACCATCATGGAAAAACTCTGGGGATTGTGAATCATGTCGCAGTTTGACAATGTCAGCGTCGTCAAGCAGGCCAACGTCTACTTCGACGGCAAATGTATCAGCCACACGATCCGGTTGGCGGATGGCAGCAGCAAGACGGTCGGCGTGATCCTGCCATCGACGCTGACTTTCACGACCACCAGTCCAGAGGTGATGGAAGGCGTCGGAGGCACGTGTCGGGTCAGGCTCAAGGGCGAGGATCAGTGGAAAGCCTATGGTCCGGGTCAGTCGTTTGCGGTACCCGCTGATTCGGTGTTCGAGATTGCCTGCGACGACGCCTATCATTATGTCTGCCACTTTGGATAGCCTGCCCGGTGCAGCGCCTGACGCCGGGATCCGTCGGCCTGGCACGATCGGCACGCTGGTGGTGGTTCCCGCCGTGCCAGGCGGCTCCGGTCTTATTTAGCCCATTCTCAAGCGGACGCAAGATGCCTTCATTCGATTTTTCTTCAGAAGCCGACATGGCTGCGCTGCACAACGCCATAGACGTGACCCGGCGGGCGATCGACAATCGCTACGATTTCAAGGGCACCAGCGCCAAGGTCGAGTTGAACGAAAAGGATCACCTCATCACCCTCTACGGCGACTCCGATTTTCAACTCGGTCAGATCAAGGACCTGCTCTTCCCGGCGATGGAGAAAAAGGAAAAGGAAAGCACCAAGCGCCTGGAAGACCAGCCGGTGCAGCGGGTCTCGGGCAACAAGGTCAAGCAGGAACTCAAGATCAGGATCGGCATCGAGTCGGAACTGGCGAAGCAGATCGTCAAGTTGATCAAGGATTCGAAACTCAAGGTGCAGGCCTCGATCCAGGGCGACGCCGTGCGCGTCAGCGGCGCCAAACGCGATGAGTTGCAGGCCTGCATCGCTGCGGTGACCAGGGCGATCACCGATTTCCCGATCAAGTACGGCAATTTTCGCGACTGAGTGGTGTGCATCGGCCGGCCAGACCCGCGAGCATGACTTTCCCAGCTTGCCGCTACTTGTCGGCATGTGCTAGCTTACACGGCTGGTACCTGTCCGGAGCTTCCCGTTCCGGGCGCGGGGAAGGCTGGCAGCCAATGACGGTTCTGTTGCGGGTTCACATTCCTTTGGCGTTTCCGATCGTCGTGCCGCGCCGATTCCTGATGCGGCGTCGAAGTGGTGCTCACTGTGGGCGAGGTACCGATGCTGTATATGCCCGCTGACGATTCCGACCCGGCGAACGAGACCGACCCCGGCGTGCTTTCCTGGACCGAGGAACTGCGCCGGGTAACGGTGGCAGTCAGCAAGAAGGATCGCCGCCCGGCCGCCAGCCGCCAGCAGATTTTCTACCTGCTGCTGTGGACTGCCGATGCGCGTGGTTTCGGCGTCACCGTACACAAGGGGCGCGACCCGGAAGGTGCCGAGGAGATGTGGAACATCGATCGCGCCCTGAACAAGCCGCCACGCTTTGTCAGCGACGAAGATCGCGCCATCCTGCGCCTGTTGTGGGCCGAGCGATCCTTCGACACCGGTTTGCACGCCTTTGGCCTGGGACCACGGCACGGTGGCGAGGCCCTGCAACTGATGGCCGAGACCGGCCGCTTGTGCCGCAAGGATGATTTCTCGACGCTGACGCCGGCGGCGCCGCGTTCGGCGACGCTAGGGTGGCACGAGAACGGCGACGGGCGCCGGCTGCCGATGCTGGTGCCGGATCCGCCGGCGAGCCTGGTCGTCCCCCTGCCGGTACCGTGGTATGTCGATCTTGCCAGACGTCAGATCGGCCCGCTGCAGGTTCCAGGCAACGCCGCCGTTGTCGCGCGCCTGTTCTCGCTGCCGCCGCTGTCGGCAACGGCAGCGGCGCTGGTTGGCGAAGCCCTGGCCGAGCCGGCGTGCGAGTTGCCCGGCGATCCCGAACAGGCCAGCGTCGCGATGCGCAGCATCGTCGCCGAGCCGCTGCCGGTGCTGCGCCTGCAAACCCTGGGCACCCACGGCAACCGCAGCTGGCGGGAGTATCTTGCCAGTTATGGCGGCGGTCCTTTCGATGTCGCCCTGCCGGTGTTTCGCTACGCCGATGTCGAGGTGATTCCCGACGACATGCGCGATTTCTCGACGCTGGCCAGTGGCGAGATGGTTCGCATCGAGCGTCAGCGAGCACGCGAAGATCTGCTGATGGACGAACTGGCCGGCTCCGGTCTTGAAAAAATTCCCGGTTACGTCCTGCACACCTTCGGCAGACCACCTGAAAACGCCTACGGCCTGGCGTTCGAAGGCGGCTGGCCGGCGTTCATGCGCAACGAGGTGCTGCGCCTGCGCGCTGTCGGCTGGCAGGTCGAGTTTGCCGCCGATTACCGGCATCGCCTGCTCGAGGTCGAGGCCTGGGATGCCGATCTCGTGGCGTCGGAAAATGGCTGGTTCGACCTCGACATGGGGATCATCGTCGAAGGCGAGCGCCTGCCGCTGGCACCCCTGCTGGCAGCGCTGTTCCGGCGTGACGGACGCTGGCTCGATCCGGCCCTGCTGGCACAGATCGCCGACCAGGAACTGATCGAGCTGGTGACCCCCGACAACCTGCGCATTCGTGCCCCGGCCTGGCGCTTGAAACCGCTTGCCGCGACCCTGATCGATCTCTTCGATGGTTTTCCCGGTGGCAACAGTCTGCGCGTCTCCCGTTTCGACGCGCCGCGCCTGGCCGAACTCAACGACAGCACTCGCTGGCAGTTCCGCGGGCAGAGCGACGTCCTGGCGCTCGCCGAACAACTCACGGCGGCGCAGGGCATCAGCCACATCGATCCGCCTGCCGGTCTGGGACTGGAGCTTCGCCATTACCAGACCGAAGGACTGGCCTGGCTGCAGTTCCTGCGCGCACAGAACCTGGCCGGCATTCTGGCCGACGACATGGGCCTGGGCAAGACCGCCCAGACGCTGGCGCACCTGCTGCTCGAAAAGGAGGCCGGGCGCCTCGACCGCCCCGCGCTGATCGTCCTGCCGACCTCGCTGATCTTCAACTGGAAGAACGAGGCGGCGCGCTTCGCTCCCAGTCTGTCGATCCTTTCGCTGCACGGTCCGGAACGCAAGAGCCGTTTTGCCGAGATCGCCGGGCACGATGTGGTGCTGACCACCTACCCACTGCTCTGGCGCGACGCCGGCGAGCTGACCCGACACAGCTACCACCTGCTGATCCTCGACGAAGCGCAAACGGTGAAGAACGCACGCAGCCAGGGCGCGGAAGTGGTGCGCAAGATTGCTGCCCGCCACCGTCTGTGCCTGACCGGCACGCCGCTGGAAAACCACCTCGGCGAACTCTGGAGTCAGTTCGACTTCCTGCTGCCGGGATTCCTGGGCAACAACCATACCTTTACCAAGTACTGGCGAACGCCGATCGAAAAGCTGGGCGACACGCAACGCCGTGATCTGCTCGCCCGTCGCGTCCGCCCGTTCATCCTGCGCCGCAAGAAAGAAGAGGTGGCGCGTGAACTGCCACCAAAAACGATCATCGTGCGCAAGGTCGAACTCGTTGGTGGCCAGCGCGACCTGTACGAGACGGTACGCGTCGCGATGGACGAGAAAGTGCGCGAGGAGATTGCCAGCAAGGGTTTCAACCGCAGCCAGATCGTCATCCTCGACGCACTCCTGAAACTGCGGCAGGTGTGCTGCGACCCGCGTCTGGTGAAGGCCAAATCCGCCCAGAAGATCAGGGAGCGAGCCAAGCTCGACCTGCTGATGACCATGCTGCCGGAGCAGGTCGAGGAAGGCCGACGCATCCTGCTGTTCTCGCAATTCACCAGCATGCTGGCGCTGATCGAAAAGGAACTGAAACTGGCTGGCCTGGGCTATGTCATCCTCACCGGCGATACCAAGGATCGCGAGGAGCAGGTGCGTCGCTTTCAGGCCGGCGAAGTGCCGATCTTCCTGATCAGCCTGCGCGCCGGCGGCGTCGGTCTCAATCTCACCGCCGCCGACACGGTCATCCACTACGACCCCTGGTGGAATCCGGCAGCCGAAAACCAGGCCACCGATCGCGCGCATCGCCTGGGGCAGGACAAGCCCGTATTCGTGTACAAGCTGATCGTCGCCGGCAGCATCGAGGAAAAGATCATCGCCCTCCAGGAGCGCAAGGCGGAACTTGCGGCACGCATCCTCTCCGCCGACCGCGGCGTCGACGCCAAGTTCGGCAGCGACGACATTGCCGCACTGTTCGCGCCGCTGCCCGGCTGAACGGCGCGTCGAGCCGCCGCTGTCGCCGGTCGCGCTGTTGTGTCAACTGTGGAATAGTTGGCGAACGCCTGTCGTGGGGCGTATGGCAGGCCGCTTGCGGTGTGCTAGAATCGCCCGCTTGCGCTTGAGGTGCGGGAACGTTTCGCCGCCATCGTGTCCTCGTGCCAGCCGGAATCCACCAAGCCAGAGCAGGACTCTGGCTTTTCCTTTTCATTGTTGAGGTTGCGCCATGCCTGTAGTCACACTGCCTGACGGATCCCGGAGGGAGTTCGCGCAGCCGGTCACGGTTGCCGAAGTGGCGCAATCGATCGGTGCCGGGCTGGCGCGCGCGGCGCTGGCGGGCCGGGTCGATGGCCGTCTGGTCGATACCTCCTTCGCGATCAAGCACGACGCCCAACTCGCCATCATCACCGAGAAGGATCCCGAGGGCATCGAAGTGATCCGTCACTCGACAGCGCACCTGCTGGCCTACGCGGTCAAGGAACTGTTTCCGGCGGCGCAGGTGACCATCGGGCCGGTCATCGAAAACGGCTTCTATTACGACTTCGCCTACGAGCGCCCGTTTACGCTCGACGATCTGGCAGCGATCGAAAAGCGCATGTCCGAACTCGCCCGTCGCGACCTGCCGGTGCAGCGCGAAGTCGTGGCACGCGACGCGGCCATTGCCTTCTTCAAGTCGATCGGCGAGCACTACAAGGCCGAACTGATCGAAGCCATTCCGCAGGGCGAGGAAGTGTCGCTTTATCGTGAAGGGACCTTCGTCGATCTGTGCCGTGGTCCGCACGTGCCGTCGACCGGCAAGCTGAAGGTGTTCAAGTTGATGAAGCTGGCCGGCGCCTACTGGCGAGGCGACCATCGCAACGAGCAGCTGCAGCGGATCTATGGCACGGCCTGGGTGCGCAAGGAAGATCAGGACGCCTATCTGCACATGCTCGCAGAGGCCGAGAAGCGCGACCATCGCAAGCTCGGCCGGCAACTCGACCTCTTCCATCTGCAGGACGAGGCGCCGGGCATGGTTTTCTGGCACCCGAAAGGATGGACCATCTGGCAGGAGATCGAGCAATACCTGCGGCGCGTACTCGGCGCCAACGGCTATTGTGAGGTGAAGACGCCGATGATCATGGACCGCTCGCTGTGGGAGCGGTCCGGGCATTGGCAGAATTACGCGGAGCACATGTTCACCACCGCTTCCGAAAACCGCGACTACGCCATCAAGCCGATGAACTGTCCCGGCCATATCCAGATCTTCAACCAGGGCTTGCGCAGCTACCGCGATCTGCCGCTGCGGCTGGCGGAGTTCGGTTCCTGCCATCGCAACGAGCCTTCGGGCGCGTTGCACGGCATCATGCGCGTACGCGCCTTCGTCCAGGATGACGCACACATATTCTGTACCGAAGCGCAGGTGCTGCCGGAAACGGCGGCGTTCATCGACCTTCTGCAACAGATCTATGCCGATTTCGGGTTCACCGAAATCCTCGTCAAGCTGTCCACGCGCCCGGACAAACGCATCGGTTCCGACGAAGTGTGGGATCGCGCCGAAGCGGCTTTGGCGGAAGCGCTGGCTGCCAAGAATCTGAGTTACGACCTGCAGCCCGGCGAAGGCGCGTTCTACGGCCCGAAGATCGAATTCTCACTCAAGGACTGCCTCGGCCGCGTCTGGCAGTGTGGCACGCTGCAACTGGATTTCGCGTTGCCGCAGCGGCTCGACGCGCACTACGTCGGCGAGGACAACGACCGGCACATTCCGGTGATGCTGCATCGGGCGATCCTCGGCTCGCTGGAGCGCTTCATCGGCATCCTCATCGAGAATTATGCCGGTGCAATGCCATTGTGGCTTTCGCCGATGCAGGCCGTGGTGTTGAATATTTCTGAAAAACAGGGCGAGTACGCCGGGCAGGTGGCGGCCCAGCTGCGTGGTGCCGGCCTGCGGGTCGAAGCGGATTTGCGCAACGAAAAAATTACCTATAAAATACGAGAACATAGCTTGAACAAGCTGCCGTACCAAATCGTCGTTGGTGACAAGGAAATGGCAGCGAACCTGGTGGCCGTGCGCACACGCGGAGGTCGGGACCTGGGGCAAATGCCGATCGAGGCCCTGACAACGCGACTTCTCGATGAAATTGCGGCGCGAAGTAGCGGTACGGCTTAATTTTTGTCGAAACAAGGAGTGGACCCATCGCACTGCAAAAGGCGCAACGCGTTAACGAAGAGATCAACGCACCGGAAGTCCGTCTGGTCGGTTTGGACGGCGAGCAACTGGGAGTCATGAGCGTCAGGGCGGCACTGGCCCTGGCCGACGAGGCGGGAGTCGATCTCGTCGAAATTGCTCCGATGGCCCAGCCCCCTGTCTGCCGGATCGTCGATTTCGGCAAGTTCAAGTACCAGGAACAGAAGCGTCAGCATGAGCAGAAGCTCAAGCAGAAGCAGGTGCAGGTGAAGGAAGTCAAGTTCCGTCCGGGTACCGACGAGAACGACTACCAGATCAAGCTGCGCAACATGACGCGCTTCCTCGAAGAAGAAGACAAGGTCAAGGTCACGTTGCGCTTCCGTGGTCGCGAGATGGCCCATCAGGATATCGGCATGCGCCAGATCGAGCGCATCAAGTCCGATTTGCAGGACCTGGCGGCAGTCGAGCAGATGCCGAAGATGGAAGGTCGCCAGATGGTCATGGTGTTGACCCCGAGCAGGAAGAAGTAGGCTCGGATTCAAGTGCTGGCCTGCTGCCAGCAAAAACAAGTGGTGCCGGGTCCGAAGTGCCCCCGTCGGGGGACACCTGGCGGCATGTTTATAAGAGGAGCATTCAATGCCCAAGATGAAGACCAAGACGGGAGCGAAAAAACGCTTCAAGATCAGTCCCAGCGGCCGAATCAAACGCTCGCACGCGTACAAGCGGCACATTCTGACCAAGAAGGACACCAAGACCAAGCGCCAGTTGCGCGGCACGACCGAGGTGCACCACTCTGACAAGGCCATGGTTCGCGCCATGATGCCTTACGCTTAAGGAGATCAACGATGCCCCGAGTCAAACGTGGTGTAACGGCGCACGCGCGTCACAAGAAGATTCTCGCCCTGGCCAAGGGTTACCGTGGTCGCCGCAAGAACGTCTATCGCGTCGCCAAGCAGGCGGTAATGAAGGCCGGACAGTACGCCTACCGCGACCGTCGTCAGCGCAAGCGTCAGTTCCGCAGCCTCTGGATCGCGCGCATCAACGCCGCGGCCAGGGAAGTCGGCATGAAGTACAGCACTTTCATGAATGGCCTCAAGAAAGCGCAGATCGAAGTCGACCGCAAGGTGCTCGCCGATCTCGCTGTCTTCGACAAGCCGGCTTTTGCCGCTTTGGCCGTGCAGGCCAAGGCCCAACTCGCAGCCTAGGTCCGACGAGTCTCAAGAAAGGAGGCGTGAGCCTCCTTTTTTTCGGCGAACACCCTCTTCAACGCCATGCACAACTTCGATGAAATAGTCCTCGCCGCGTCGGCAGCCTTTGCGGCGACCGACGACCCTGATGCGCTGGAGCAGATCAAGGCCACTTTCCTCGGCAGGAACGGCCGGGTGACCGAGTTGCTCAAGGGTCTGGCCAAACTGCCGCCGGACGAGCGCAAGACCGCCGGTGCGGCGATCAATCGCAGCAAGGACGCCGTCGAGGCGGCGCTCAACGCACGTCGCGAGGCGCTGCGACGGATGGCACTGGCCGCGCGACTCGCCGAGGAGGCGCTCGACGTGACGCTGCCGGGGCGTGGGCAGGCGCGCGGCGGTCTGCATCCGGTCACCCGCACGCTCGAACGCATCGAAGGTCTGTTTCGCTCGATCGGTTTCGACGTCGCCGATGGTCCCGAGATCGAGGCCGACTTCCAGAATTTCACCGCGCTAAACACGCCTGCCGATCATCCCGCGCGTTCGATGCACGACACCTTCTATCTGCAGGATACGGCCGGCGGCGTCGCCGAAGGTGTCCTGTTACGCACGCATACCAGCCCGATTCAGGTGCGCTACATGCAGGCGCATGTCGCCCGCTACGCCGATCGCGAGCAGATGCCTGAGATCCGGGTGATTGCCCCCGGACGCGTCTATCGGGTCGATTCCGACGCCACGCACTCGCCGATGTTCCACCAGGTCGAGGGACTGTGGATTGGCGAGAAGGTCAGCCTTGCCGATCTCAAGGGCGTGATCGGCGACTTCCTGCGCCGCTTCTTCGAGAGCGACGATCTGCAGGTGCGCTTCCGCCCCTCGTTCTTCCCGTTTACCGAACCGTCGGCCGAGATTGACATGGCTTTCATGGACGGCGCCCTGAAGGGTCGCTGGCTGGAGATTGCCGGCTGCGGCATGGTGCACCCGAACGTCCTGCGGCACGTCAACATCGACCCCGAGCAATACATCGGCTTTGCCTTCGGCATGGGGCCGGACCGCCTGACGATGTTGCGTTACGGCGTCAATGACCTGCGCCTGTTTTACGATGGCGACCTGCGCTTCCTGCGGCAGTTTGTCTGACGGTGTTTCCTCCTGACATTGAGCGGCCATGAAATTTTCTGAATCCTGGCTTCGCAGCTTCGTCGATCCGGCGTGCTCGGGGCATGCGTTCTCACACCTGTTGACCATGGCCGGCCTCGAAGTGGAAGCCGAAGAGACGGTCGCGCCGCACTTCGACCAGGTCGTCGTCGCGCAGGTGCTCAGCGTCGACAAGCATCCGGGTGCCGACCGCCTCAACGTCTGCCGCGTCGACGTCGGGTCGGGGGAACCGCTGCAGATCGTCTGTGGCGCGCCGAACGCCGCGGCCGGCATCAAGGTGCCATGCGCGCTGCCGGGCGCCGAACTGCCCGGTGGTTTCCGGATCAAGGTGGCCAGGGTGCGCGGCGTCGAATCCTCGGGAATGCTTTGCTCGGCCAGGGAACTCGGGATTGCCGAGGACGCGTCCGGGCTGCTGCTGCTGGCCGCCGATGCGCCGGTGGGTGAAGACCTCCGGCGCCATCTCGATCTCGATGACCGCCTGCTGACGCTCAAGCTGACCCCCAACCGGGCTGACTGCCTGTCGCTCGAAGGAGTGGCCCGCGAGGTCGCGGCGCTGACCGGCACCCCCGCCCGTTTTACCGAAGTCGCAGAGGTCGCGGTCACGCACGCGGCCGCGCGCGCCGTCGTGCTCGACGCGCCCGCAGCCTGCCCACGGTACTGCGGTCGGGTCATCGTCGGCGTCGACGGCACCGCCGCCACGCCGGCGTGGATGCGGCGGCGCCTGGAGCGCAGCGGCGTGCGTCCGATCTCGGCGCTGGTCGACATCACCAACTACGTGATGCTCGAACTCGGACAGCCGCTGCACGCTTTCGACAACAGCCGCCTGCAGGGCGCCATCCACGCCCGCATGGCGCAGGCCGGCGAGACGATCAGCCTGCTCAACGAGCAGACGCTGACCCTGCAGCCCGACATCCTGCTGATCAGCGATGCACAACGTCCGGTGGCGATGGCCGGGATCATGGGCGACGAAGCCAGCGGCATCACCCTGGCCACCACCGAGGTGTTCCTCGAAGCGGCCTTCTTCACGCCGGCGGCCATTGCCGGGCGTGCGCGGCGCTATGGCTTCGTCTCGGACGCTTCGCATCGTTTCGAACGCGGCGTCGATTTCGCCGGCACGCGGCGAGCACTCGAGCGGGCCACACGGCTGGTGATCGATATCTGCGGCGGCCAGGCCGGGCCGGTCAGCGAGGCTTCGGCGAGCCTGCCGGCGCGGCTGCCGGTGCGCCTGCGCCCGGCGCGCGTCGCCAAGGTGCTCGGGCTACCGTTGTCCGCCGAGCGTATCGGCGAACTGTTCTCGCGCCTGGCCCTGCCGTTTACCCGCGAGGGCCAGGACTTCGTCGTCACGCCGCCGAGCTACCGCTTCGACATCGAGATCGAAGAAGACCTGATCGAGGAGATCGCTCGCCTGCACGGCTACGAGAACATACCCTCGGCAGCGCCGCAGGCGGTCCTGACGATGCTGCCGCAGACCGAGCAGACGCGGCCGCTGGCGCGCGTCCGGCAGATCCTGGCCGACAGCGGCTACCAGGAAGTGGTCAACTTCGCCTTCGTCGAAGAAGCCTGGGAAATGGATTTTGCCGCCAACGAGCATTTGATCCGCCTGGCCAACCCGATTGCCAGCCACATGAGCGTCATGCGATCCTCGCTGATCGGCGGGTTGGTGGCCAACGTGGCGACCAACCTCAAGCGCAGGCAGAATCGCGTGCGTGTGTTCGAGACCGGGCGCTGCTTCTTCCGCGACCCGCAGGGCGGCCCGGTCACAGGTTTTCGCCAGCCGTGGAAACTCACGGCACTGGCTTACGGGACGGCTTTGCCCGAACAGTGGGGCAGTGCCGCGCGCCAGGTCGACTTTTTCGACCTCAAGGGGGACCTCGAAACCCTGCTGGCCCCGCTCGTCGCCCGCTTCAAGAAAGCCGAGCACCCGGCCCTGCATCCGGGCCGCTGCGCGCGCGTTCTGGTGGCCGGCAAGGGCATCGGCTTCGTCGGCGAGCTGCATCCGCAGTGGCAGCAAAAATACGAGCTGCCGCTGCCCGCCGTGCTGTTCGAACTCGATCTCGAAGCGCTCACGACGGCCACGCTGCCGCACTACACCGAGGTTTCACGCCAGCCGATCGTCATACGCGACATGGCGGTTGTCGTCGATCAGACGCTTGAACTGCAGCAACTGATCGACGCCCTGAACGCCAACCGGCCAGCCATCGTGCGCGATGTTCGCCTGTTCGACGTCTATGCCGGGCGCGGCGTCGAGGCCGGCAAGAAAAGCCTTGCCTTCCGCATAGTGATGCAAGATACTCAAAAAACCTTGCTTGAAGTCGAGGTTGAAGCCGCCATGCAGCAAATGGTGGCTTATCTGGAAGACACATTCGCAGCTCAGCTTCGCGTCTGAGAAGGGGAGAAAATGACGCTTACCAAAGCAGAACTCGCGGACTTGCTGTTCGAGAAGGTCGGCCTCAACAAGCGTGAGGCCAAGGACATGGTCGAGGCCTTTTTCGAAGAGATACGCAATGCGCTGGAATGCGGCGACGGCGTAAAGCTCTCGGGGTTCGGCAATTTCCAGTTGCGCGACAAGCCGCAGCGGCCCGGCCGCAATCCGAAGACCGGCGAGGAAATCCCGATCTCCGCGCGACGGGTCGTCACTTTTCATGCCAGCCAGAAACTGAAGGCCGAGGTGGAGCACGCCTATGATGGAAGTCAGCCATAAAGAACCGGGCCAGGAGCCTTTGCCGGCCATCCCGGCGAAGCGCTACTTCACCATTGGCGAGGTCAGCGAGTTGTGCGGCGTCAAGCCGCACGTCCTGCGCTACTGGGAGCAGGAGTTCTCGCAACTCAGGCCGGTAAAGCGTCGTGGCAACCGCCGCTATTACCAGCACCACGAGGTCCTGCTGGTTCGCCGTATCCGCGAACTTCTCTACAGCCAGGGTTTTACCATCAGCGGCGCGCGCAACCGCCTGGACGATGCCGTGGAGCCTGCAGCCGACCCGGCGGCCCTGACTCCCGAGAGGCTGCGCGTCGAGCTATTGAGCATCGTCGAAATGCTGCGGTGTGAGCCCGAGCAGTGATTTCAGGTATAATTGAGCGGTTGTCGGGGCGTGGCGCAGCCTGGTAGCGCACTTGCATGGGGTGCAAGGGGTCGCGAGTTCGAATCCCGCCGCCCCGACCAAGAGAATCAAGCACTTAACCCAGTCTTCGGACTGGGTTTTTTGCTTTTTAGAGTCCAGGGGAACGATTGGGGGAACACTTGGCAGGTGCTACCCGCGTAGAGGCGAGGGCGTGCAGTCGTCGTTGCTTGCTCGCCAACATGGGAACGAGACCAGCGGCTTCGTCCGGGGCGAGGGGCGTGGCCCCCGGTGCAGGTGAACTCCATCACCATAATTCCCGCAGTGATTCGTCGAGCAAGGCCTGGGCTGACATGGTGGATGCGTGGATAAAAATAGCGCCACCGCGGTACCCGTTCGACGCGGTGCTGGCGTTGCTTGAGGTATGGATACGCTCCGTCCGAAATAGATCTACAATTTTCGGACATTGCTTCTTGCAGATTGTCCGAAAAAGTTATACAAATATCGGACAATGAGCCCTGTGTCCGATCTCAAATCCGCCATCTCGTCGCAAATCAACGCCGCCGGTCCCGGCCATGTCTGGGTGCCGACCGACTTCGCACATCTCGGCAACCGTAATGCGATCGACAAGGCGCTCCAGCGCATGGTGCTGGCGGGTGACCTGCGGCGTATTGATCGAGGTTTATACGACAAGCCCAGTATCAACCGTCTGACCCAGCGCCCCAGCACTCCCGATTATCGCGCGATTGTCGATGCCATCGCGCGGCGCGACCAACTGCGTCTGCTGGTGGATGGGATGACCGCAGCCAATGATCTTGGCCTGACGGATGCCGTCCCGGCTCGTGTCACCATTCATACCGACGCACGTCGCCGGGCGATCATGCTCGACAAACTCGTCATCGACTTCAAGCAAACCGCCCCCAGTCGCCTTTATTGGGCTGATCGTCCCGCCATGCGAGTTGTGCAGGCATTACATTGGCTGAAAGACACGCTAATCTCCGACCATGACCGTATCGTGAACCGACTAAGCCAACTACTCGTCGATTCCGCCCAGGGGCCTGCGATCTGCCAGGACCTGCGCGATGGCTTCAACGTGCTGCCGGCGTGGATGCAAAGTCTGGTCCGTGATCTACCCGGTTGTGATCCACTGGGGGCCATACCCATGACCTTGCAGGCGCCTGACGGCGTGAAGGCCACGGCAGATTCATCTTGGGCCAAGGGCATAAGGAGGGGCCGTTGAATCCTTCCTTTCAAGATGTCATCACCGCCGCCGATGCTGAACGACTCGATTTGTTTCTCGGCACAGCCACCCGCTTGGGTACGGCGGTTCAGAACGTCGAGAAGGACTTCTGGGTCTGCTGGACCCTGGATGCTTTGTTCAACGGATTGGCTACTGGCGGACCTCGGCTCTTGTTCAAGGGGGGTACGTCTCTCTCCAAGGCCTTCGGCCTGATCTCCCGCTTCTCCGAGGACATCGACATCACGGTTTTCCGTGGCGATCTGGGACAGGCAGCTGAGGTGGCGGAACTGGACGCCTTGAGCGGCAAGAAGCGTCGGGCTCGCCTTGAAGCCATCCGGCGGGCTTGTCAAGCCTACATCGCCGGCCCACTGGCGGATGAATTCACTCAGGTCGCCGCTGCCATCATTCCCGATGGCCGCTTCCGCCTGGAACTCGATCCAGATGACAAAGACGGCCAGACCCTGCTGTTTTGGTATCCCGCCGTCACGCCCACGACCAACGACTACATCCGCTCCGCCGTGAAAATCGAGTCCGGTGCGAAGTCGGCACTTGACCCCCACATAGCGGCAACGGTCACGCCATACGTTGCGCAGGATTTGCCTGCGCTGGATCTCACCATAAGCAACGTGACCACCGTAAAGCCGGAGCGCACCTTCTGGGACAAGGTCATCATCCTGCATGGCTTGCGGCAGTGGTACGACCGTCGCGGAGAACTGCGGCACGGCGGGCAGCGCGTTTCGCGCCACTATTACGACGTGCACCAACTGATGCAGGCAAGCGCATCGCCCGAGTGGCAGGCCGATCAGACACTCGCCATCGATTGCGCTCACCACGCCAGGCTTTTCTTTGGCAGCGCCGACCTGGGGCTGGATGCCGCCCAACCCGGTACATTTACGCTCATGCCCAGTCCGGCGATGTGTGACGCGCTCGCCAAGGACTACGCAGCGATGGCCGGCATGGTCTTCGGAGAAGTTCCACAACTTGATGCGGTACTTGCCAACGTCGAGCGATTCGAACAGATCGTCAACGGGACAACAGCGAAGGCCGTACCGCTCGTGCGAGAGGGGTAAGCGTTGGACAAATGCTGACCCTCGGGATCAGTGTGGCAGACGTCGGCTCTGCGGCAGCAGAACAGACATTCGCGCAGAGCCATCGGAGGGTGTCCGGAACAAAGTGATTCAAGGACACCGACCGTTGAGCAGTTCCTCCAGTCGGCTTGCTTCGGAAACGCCAAGCCCAACTAGCTCTGCCACGATACTGTCTAGGTCTACGCGGATTGTCGCGTCGGTGTCGATGGCCACGGAATCAATAGCATGAAACCTTTCGACGATCCCGCACCACCGCTTACCGAATCCATGATCAATCCAGAACAACCGAAAGTCCGGATACGTTGTAAGCCAAGTCTTGCCGGCTTGAACGAGCAGACCGAGATGCTCAGCGCGCGGCGCAACTTCTAGAAGGTTCAGCAGCACGAGGGCAACAAATGGCGACGGACCGGAATGAACGAGTCGAGCCAGTACTGGCAAGAACGGTCCAATCTGCTCAACGCCTATCTCGAACAGATAGCTCTTTGTGCTGGAGGCGAAGTTGTAATCGTTGAAGAACAGTGTGGCGATTGCAGGGGCGATATGCCTCTCAATAGAGGTTTCCTTGGTGCCGTTCAGGCGCTCCCATCCCCAGCTTTCTATCATGCGGTCAGCAAGTGCCGATCGAACAGCGATAGCCACCGATGCGTCAACATTGCCGCTCTCGAAATAGACTCCGTCAAAGCTACGCAAGAAATTGGCGAGAACGTCGAAGAAATTCTGATCTGGTAATGCAGCAATCGGTGCCGTAACAAACTCCGCAACCTGAGGCGAGGTCAGACCGACAGTACAGCGAGCCGTCAGCGCAAAAAACACGCCGTTCCATTCTGATGGTGTGTCGGCAGCTTCCTCCTTGTCGCCAAAGTCACCGCCGTTAGCTTCAATCGTCCACGACATATAGGCACTAGCAACATTGCGCAGCCACGGGCACTTGTCCGCGTTGCCAAGTCCTTGCACTTGGCGAAGCCACAGCGCCGCCGTTTGGTGGTAGACCTCCTCTTCTGGGAGGGGCTCTTCAGCTTCAATCCGCATGGGCGTTACGGACAGCCGAAGGCGTCGCCGAGGACGGGCGTGCTTTTTAGGGAAGACGGGCCATGCCGGCTCGGGCCCAGGCCCTTCCAGCCAAGATATTTCCGCATCAATGGCGGCGACTGCAGCCGCTTTCCGCCGTTCTGCACGGGCTGCCTTCTCCTCGTCAGAAATGTCCCACTTGCGGACAGGAACAATGCATGCGCGCAGTGCGCAGCGCAGAAGTGCACGGGGCAACCGCTCATCGACAGTGTTGAGGGCTGCAACTGCTGCACCGAAGCCGTGAGCAGCTGCATGACGGTCCTCCGCCGCGATCTCTAGCAAGGCTCGCACGTCCTCCAGAGTATTGTGGTGGATGAGAGCGTGAATCAAGCCGGTATAGGCTATCGCGATCGGATTGAACCGAAGACCGGCCCGCACCTGGAGCACGGGATCATCATCACTAGTCTGCAACGTACCCTCCAACTGCTTCCGCGCCCAGTGCCCGTGTTCAGCCCGCAAGCGGGCGTCTCCGTCCCGCATGGTCATCATTGCAGCGGCAAGTACCGCCTCTCGCTGCATGCGCGGCGATACATCATCACTATCATCACCCCTCGGCGCCGTAGGTTCAGGTGAAGGACGGCTCGCCCAAGCTACGGCGGCTTGAAGTTGATCAGGCGACAAGCAAGAAGGATTGTCGATCGCAAGGGTGATCGCGCTTTGCATTGCGAAATCCGAGGACTTGTCTGCCGCCGCGTCTCTTAGTGCCTGGAGATGTGCTTCTTCGGCAGCCGGTGAAATGTAGCGACGAGCCCGTACTGTCGATCCATCTTTACGCTCCGTGTCGAATTCTTGCCAGTTGGCTGGATCGGCGAGGTTCTGCGCATGCAGGACCATGAACTCGGGATTGCCGAGGTTGGCTTGCGCGTCGGCCGGTCCGAGGCGATCAGCCGCATCACGTAGTAGTGACGTTAGCTTTCTCATTTGCTCCGGCTCGGCTAACAAGGTGTAATTGCCGATCAGACCATCGAGCGTCATACGCCTCGACACGCGCCTCTTGAGCTCGGCAGCACTGACCACGCCACGTGGTTCGGTCTGCAGCTCCTTCAGCCCGAAGAGGTCTGGATATTCCAACTGATCGTGGACCTGCCGCGTATGGTCCAGGCATAGGAGCTCGGGGCACCCAAGAAATTCCGCGGCAGACGTGGCCGATTTTGGCCAATGCGAGATGATCAGGTCTACCGCAACAAGCAGATAGGCCGCGCATGATCCTGGTGGCCCGAGTACATCTTTCAGGACGATTTCGAAGGGTTCGCCGGCTTCGATACGTCGATGAGCCCAAGCTTCCAGGGCCATCAGTGCCGACGTTATGGCGTAATAATTGCTGTTCCTAGACCAGAAATAGGTGCCCGTCCAAGGAAAGAAACGTGCGCCATCCGCGTACGCCAAGCTGATCGCATTGTCGCCGGCTTCACGGGCACGGGTGCCGTGGGCGATGGCATGATCCACTAAGCGGTGGATCAGCGCGAGTCCGTCTGGCGGCGAGTTCAGCAGCAGTTCGAAGAACGGGCCTTGCGCCGGCGAGGATGGAAGAAATTCATGGTCGATGAACGTGAACGCTTCGCGACGTTCGCGATCAAACCCGCGATCTCGTGGCCGAGGTTTTTCAATCAATGAATCCTCGGTCAATCGCGCGAGCTCAGCGGGCGCCGCTTGTGCCAATGTTCCGCGCATCTTCAGGATGCTTCGGACCAGATCGTCGTTGTGCTGGCTCTGCGCCAAAGCCCGAAGATACTCGGCGGCCAGATCGGGCGTGGTGCGCGCGAACATGATGAATCCGTTGCGCAGGTCACGCCGTACAGACTGCACCTGATCGCGCTCAAGGTTCTCCCAGAACTTGGGCCCCTCATTCGGGTCGGGCGGGGTACTCCTCGGTTCCATCAATCTCAGCCATCGGTACAGCTGTCGCGTTGTGAGCGGCGTTACGGCTGTGAGGCCGAGCGTCCCTACCGAGAACCCCGTATACAAGTCAATCACTTCCGGAATGGCTTCGGCTGGAACGCCGTCGCCGATGCTCAGGAGCCAGAGAACCAGAGTAAGCCAGGCGGGGCCCTTCGGCATCGTCATGCCCGCTGGTATGAGACTGGGATCGACGCCAGTAGCAGCGAAGGCCTTCGAGGCTGGTACAACTTCGACGGCCATGACCGTGCGTAGGAGTTCGCGGAGCAGCAACGCCTGGTTGGCAAACAAAACCGGTTGGACGCGCGGCAGTATGGCCTCAGCAGCTTCAGAGCGGGCAAGCGCAAGTAGGGCCGCACGCCTCCAGGACTTGTGGGCATCGTCACGGCTCAAACGTTCTAGAAAGCTGTTCCACTCCGAGCCGTCTGTTGCGCGCTCAACCATCATCCTGGCAGCGAGCTCTATGCCGCGTGCGTGCGTTGCGGGAGCGGGGCGCTTCAGATCCAGCCGGACGACGAGGCTGACATCCGCACGCAGTGCACAGGCAATCGCCCATTCGCGCAGCACATCGTGACGGAAGGAGACGCGGTCCGGGCCTAGACTGCGTAATGTTCCACTCTTGATCAATGCGTCAATCGACTGTGCAGGCTGTATCCTGACATCAAGACTATCCAGCCCAGTGAGCGCCTGCTGGGCCAGATCACCTAACAAGCGCGCACGATCCCGCCATCCGGTGTCGCACTCGCCGTCAGCCGTGGACCACCACTGGCTAGCCATCTCGGCTTCCGTATGTGGCAAAGGGTCGGCCGCCGGTTGACTCGCAACGCGAGCGAGCCGGAACAAGTTTCTCGTCACCTGTCGTGCAGGATGGTTCTCGCTGAGCAGCGGTGTCAACGCTGGATCAGTGGTTGCGAGCTGTTCGATCTCTGCCTTGCTCAAAGCATCGATCATCACTGGCGCCGCCCGTCTCAGCCTATCGAGCGCCTCCCCCGGCAACCAACTGGGCTCCTCCAATCCAAATTCAGTCCGAGCAGTGGCGAGAACCGATACACCGGGGACATGCGCGGCAGCTCGGAGCATGTCAACGACGGTGAGACGTTCCTCGCCGCTGAACGAGTCAAGGTTGTCCAGAAACAAGATGGCGCCGCCGTCACTTGCAAGGTCGACGAGGAGTTCATGGAGCGTGCCTTCGAACGCGACCTGTGCGCGCATGGAGGTCCATCCGCGTGGAACGCAACGGCCAGGGCTTAGGACGAGAACGTGCCCCTCTGTTTGCAAAGACTCGGCCACCTGACGCAAGACGCCGGACTTGCCTACGCCAGCGTCGCCGCGAATCTCCACATAACGTCCGGCATCGAAGGCCTCGTGCACCGCTGCAACGTGCTCATGTCGTGTAAGGATGACTTGGCCTACCTGGTTATCGATGTCAGCGAGTGCTTGGCGGGCGTGCTCAGCGAGGGCAGCACGTGCGCTCGCGTGCCGCCGGTCTGCGGCAAACCGGAACCCGAGAGGACGCAGGGACTCCAGAAGGGTCGTGCGATTTCTATCGCCACCGCTCTTGGCTACGCTGATGGCCTGCTCAACAAGATTCCCCCAAAGCGCGTCTACCCGCGAGGCATCGTCGGCATGCAATGTGCGGAGCGCTCGTTCCCGAGCGAGATCCTCTGAGGCCGATCCGGATGCGGTGAAGTCGAATGTAAGGATCTGGAGGCGGCGCAGCAACTTCCAAATCGTTTCCTCATCATGAGGTGATTGCTCGTCTTTTAGGTGACCCTGGAACGTCCTGACAAAGGTGCGCATGTCGTCGTTTGCGACACCAGGAAGCGTCAGTTGTGAGGCGAATGTCGTCGCCTCCCCGATTTGACGCGCCAGTGCCAACAAGTCCTGATATGGACCATCGATCTTGCGCGAGCCCCTCGCTGTGGCAATCGCGAGGCCATATTGCTTTGACCAAAAGCCTGGGAGGCGCACGGCCTGAGCAATCTGGCCAACTACCTTCCGGAAGACCGGGTCGGTAGGAGTGAACGTGATCGTGCGCTTTACCTGTATTTCCAGTACTGCAGGTCTGCCTGAGCCATCAATTGCATGAACGATCACATCGTCGAGCGGCCGCCCGTTGTTGGCTTGTTGAAGGGCGATCCGTTCAATCGTTGTTCCCGGAAGGCCTCGTGGCGGTGCGCCGCTGAGCATGGCGAGCAGGTAGAACGCTGCGACCTGCCCTTCAAAGTGTGCACCGGCTGGCCCAGTGGCAGCCGTACTCGTTCCCTGTTGATCGGGGATGTCAGGGACTTCGTCTTTCGGTTGCGTTTCTTCCATGGTTATCTTTCCAGGCCAGCTTGGACCTGCCGTGCTACCCGCTCCATGCGCCTTTGGATCTTGGCGAGCAGCCCCTCAATTTGGGAGGACTAATTAAGCAGCACATGAGAGCACATGACGTAAGTGTTCGGATGAAGCCCTAGCTCCAGCGAGTATGGCGTGATTCGTTCAAGATTCGGCGTAGGCCAATTGTACTGTGCTGCTCTGGTTCAATTTGAATAGCCACTCCCGGTCTAAAGCCGAAGTTCGGCCCACCGAACCAAAGGACTACACTATTCTTGGCCGAACTGAGACGGATCAACGCGTGACAATCTGCATGCCGGACCAATATTGCATTGCACAGGCAAAAATCAATCACGAAAATCGGATACCCAAGAACTTTAACGGGGCCGCGGGCCTTGATGGTGGAAATGTTGTCTGGGAAGGTGGCTATAGGCTTGAAACCTGCACCATCGGAGGTAGGCTCAATCCAGGAGGTCGAAATGAGAAAACTCATCTTCATCGGATTCGTCGTTGTGGGAACAATACTGGGCCTTTTGCTCGCGGCGAGCGCTTCTTGGGGCGCGCGCCTTGTCGTTATGTCGTTCGGGGCCTTGGCGGGAGCCGCCGTCGGGGGCGCCTTCTCAGGAATTGGGAAGAGAGGACGCGCGCCACAACTCGGAGATAGAGCCCTACGTGGGCTAGGCACCACGAGCGAGGATCTCATGGATAACTATTGGCGCGATGAGGGCCATCCTCAGTTCATGAAGCCCCCCTCACCGGACAACAAGCGGTTCGGCGGTAGCGGTGGAATGACCGATTGATCACTGATCCTTCCGAAGCAGAGAGTTTACTGCTTGCTTTGCCGTATCAATTGACGCATTGGCGTCTTCAAACACTTGCTTGCCGGACTCGGCCAGCAACGACTTTTTCGTGACCAAGGTCCCGTCCCCGGTGTCGACGATCTCTGCCTTTCGATCAAAGCTGGGGCCAGCCGCACCTGTTTCACTCCTGATGGCATTGCCGCGTCCCTTTATGTCGTTTCGCAATGGAGACGGATTGGTGTCGGGGCGAGTGCCCGGTTCGGGGTGGTTGGATCGCGACACCTTTGCGCGCTGTTCTCGATGCGAAGCCACAAGGTCTGGTGATAGCGCGGGGTCTGTGGCTTGGTGGTCATGCAGGCTGCGTACGTCCCCGAACGAACTCGGCAGCGCCGTGCCATCAGAGAACACCCGGTTGGGTCTGAGTCCCTGGCGCGCGAGTTCCGCATCGAACATCGACAGTGCTGAGGCGCTGTCGCCTCCGTACTGCTCGGCGTAGCGCAAGAACATCTCCAGATTGTGCGGATCTTGGGCAATGTCGACCGAGATCGACTCTCCCTTGTCCTTGGCCGACGAAAGGCGTTCAGCAAAAGCAGTTCTTTCGGCAAAGGTCGCATCTGCCCGTTCCGCTCTGGACGTGGTAGTGGCCAGCCTTGACGACATCTCCTGAGCTTCGCGGGAATCGCTGACGAAGCTACTGACGACGCTCGAATCCCGCGACACCCGGTCGCCGAACTGCTTGAACTCAGCGATCTGCTCTTGGGTGAGGCTATTGAGCACCTTCTGCTGGGCGGCCGACAATCCCGACGAATAGTTCTTGCCGGCTCTGGCCTGAAGTTCCGCGCCGGCCACGGGCGTATTGATCCCCACGTGTCCGGCAGCGCCGAAAGCGATCTGTGCCACCTGGCTCTGGGTCAAACCCGTGCTGTACGCCACATTCTTCGAAATCTGATCCAGCCGGTTCAGCGTCTCGCCCATCTGCTCGAAACTGCTGGAGGCCGTGCCGCTGCTGTGTCGAGACGACCGAAGCTTTGCCAAGCCTCGCGCAAAAGTCTCTGTGAGCGCCGCTGACCGCTCGGTATTCGCAGCAATCGCCTCACCACGCGCGGCGTCGGCTTGCCGACTCGCCTGCGTCACGTCCTGCTCGGACACGCGCATCGAGACCATCCGGGAAGCAAACCCCTGATTGCGCAGCAGGCTGACGGCGGTTCGTCCGGTCAGCGCATTCGACGAGAAGGTGTTCCCGCTCAGATCGTTTTGCCAACTGCCCATGAAAGCCGAGGTGCGGTTGGGCGCCAGTTGCATCTGATCCATCCCCACGTTCCCCATGGAAACGTTGCCGACGGTGGATGACGAAGTGCCACCCGAGATCATCGCCTGCAGGCCCGATAGGCCGCCCACCAGCGCTGTCCCGATGTTTTCCATGCGCTTCAAGGCCGCCCAGGCGATGAAGGGGATGCTGATCGCAAGGTAGCCGACGACGGCCTCGCCCGAGATCGCGCGCGAGTAAATCGTGGAGGCGGTCTGCAGGGCCAACGCCTTGGTGCCGGTGCCCAGGTCCGCGGCGGCCGCCAAGTCGTAGGCCGCGTAAATCGAGGCCATGTAATTGAGGATGGCGTAGAGGGGCGGCCAGAGCTGGATCCAGATGAGCACGGCGGCGTAGCCCTTGAAGGCCACCATCGTTTCCCGTCCGCTGGTGAGCAGGAGCAGCAGCACGAAGAGCGGGAACATCGCGTAGGTCACCGCCTCGACCACATTGCGGAAAACCGGCAGAGCCTGCTCGGCCACCTTGCCATAGTTGAGCCAGGTCGCGTTCTGCTGGGCCACTGCCTGGGCCCGGCCGACCGCCAGCACCATGGCCGCCGGATCATTGACCTTCTGACCGACGATCTTGCTGGTGTCCTCGATCGCGTTGAGCACCGCGTTCTGCCGGATGAGGTCGGCCGCCGTGGCCGCGGCGGTGGCGATGCTGTTTTTGAGATAGGCCTGCTGAATCTGCCCAGCGATGGCCGCCGCAGCCGCGGCTCCCGGCAAGGTCGGGTTGAGCTGGAAGGCGAGCCGCCCCTGAATGCGGGTGATCTGCGCCGGCAGTCGCCCATTGAGGCTCTGGTAAACGTTGGGGCAGGTGTCGACCCCGACGCTGCCACCCGCGGCGGTCAGCGTGGAAAAGCGCGCCGGATTGGGCGAGGCCATCAGCGGCCAGACATCATCCGAGGCGGAAAAGACTGCCGGATCGAGGGTGCCGTCGATCAGGTCGTAGGTGGTGCAGTTGTGGATGAAGTTGATGAGGTCGGTGCGGAAGGCCGGATCCTGGAACACCACGTTGCCGGTCTCGCGGATCAGGCGATTGCCGAACATCAGGCCGTTCTGCTGGTAGCTCAGTTCGGCTGGCAGGGCGCCGTTGCCAGGAATGACCTGAAAGGCCGTCTCGAAAAGACCGGTCAGCGTGTTGCCGATCGTGCTCGTGAGGCTGCCCAGCACGGCCACCCCGAAGGGCACGTTGTCGACCACCTTGACCGCAGAGCCGCCGGTCTTGTCGACGATGCCCACGGTCACCTTAGGCACGATCAGCACCGAGAAAACCAGCACCACCGTGCCCAACCACTTCCAGCCCTGCAATTTCTCGGGGGCGAAGGCGTAGGCGATGAGCGCCGCGACGAAGCCGCAGAAGGCGACAGCGGCGACCGCCGACAGGTAGTCGCCCGATGCATGGATGGCCGCAGCCGCATTGAAGACACCGAACAGGCTGTCGGCATTCTGGTAAGCGTAGATTTCCCACACGGCACTCCCTCCTGTCGCGCAATGGCGTCGGCGTTACTGCGCCAGATAAGCGGCCTGCTGGCCGAGCATGTCCATCACGTGCTGGGGCATGCTGGAGCGCAGTTGGCGTTCGAGTTGTTCCAGGTGGCTAGCCACCGCCCGGAAGGAACCCACTTTCTGGTAGAGCAGGTTCTTCTCCTGTGACAATTGCATGAGCATGGCCTGCGCGCGCTGGCGGATCTGGTTGGCCTGGTCACGTTGCGTCTGCTGCAGCGTGTAGTTCTTGTCCAGGGCGGCCATCCCAAGACGTAGGTTGCGTTCGAGGAAGACGTAGGCGTAGTCGGCGGCGATCACGTCGCGGTACTGGGCGATCAGGCTGTCGGCGAGGCCTGACCCTGGGATGCTGGTGCCGATCGACAGCATCTTGTAGACCGGTTCGGTGGTCTGATTCACGAAGCCGACCTCGGTCGAATTGTTGGGGATGGCGGTGCGCGTCGTGATCTTCTCGGCGATGGAGCGCATCATGGCCTCGACCTTGGCCGTGAAGGGGGTGTGGGTGTACCCGGTGTTCAGGGTGACCACATCGCAGTTGGTGTAGTCGTTGCACTTCAGCACGTGCTGGATGACATCCGTGCCGCTCGCCGCACTCTGGCCATACAACAACTGGCTGATCGACGTGAGCGTGGGCGCGATCGGTTCGGGGTCGCGCGCCGATTCTTCCGGGTAGTAGATGATCGTGCCGACCAGGCTCATGATCAGCTCGCGCTCCTGATCGTCGAGGTAGGAACCCGTGTACTGCAGCGCTTTCCAGGTGAGGTTGCCGACGAAGGGGGCCTTGTTCTTCACGTTCGGATCGCTGGACGAACGTGCCGACGCCAAGATGCTGGGCCGGTCGGAGCCACAACGCCGGCGCGCCGCATCCCGGTCGCTCTCCAGGCCCATCTCGACGGCCAAGTCGGCGCAGGTTTCCTGCGAGCTGTAGCCGACGGATTCGGCGGCCGTACTCACGATCGCCTTCGCGGTTTCGCAGGAGTTGATGCGGGCGTTGTTGATCCAGGTCTCCAGCCCCTTGGCCCACTTGGTGAGTCCGCCCAAGAGGGGGGAGACCGCTTCGAGCGCCAGTTGGAAGGCGATGCCCGGCAGGGCGGCGGTGATGTTCTTCAGCATGTTCTTGAACTCGGTCGCCGAGATGTGGCTGAAGCTGCCGCCGAAGACGTCGATGCCGCCGCAGCCGGCCTTGGCGCTGGGGAACTGGATGGCGGCGAGCTGGTAGACCTTGTTGGGCGATCGCATCATCAGGTTGCCGCCGGTGTAGGTGTTGAAGGTCTGGCCGCGGAAGGCCCCGGGGGCCGTGTAGTTGCCGATGGCGCCCAAGTTGTTGAACATGTCATTCACTTCCGTGTTCAGATCGCCGGCCCGCAGCGGCGGCGGCAAGATCACTAGCAGCAAGGCCAGCAGCGCGGCGGTGGTGCGCCGCAACGGGGGATGGTCGAGGTGGTTCATGGGATCTCCTGGGGCAGGGCGAGACGTTGCGTCGTACCGGGCAGCATGGCCTCGGCCTGCGGGCCAGACACGATGGCGATGCGTTCTAGTAACTGGGATTCCGAGAGCACGCCGAAGCCGATCGGCGTGATCTTCCCGGTGTAGGGCTGCGCCAGGAAGACGGCGGGTACCTGGGCGACCTTCAGCGTCGTGGCGATGCCGTTGTCCGGGCGCGCGTTGGGGAAACCCGGCATCGGGCCGCCATCCACGCTGATGGCCACGATCTGGATGCCGTGGCGCGCCTGGAAGGCCGCCAGGGTCGGTGCGAAGGCGTGGCAGTACGGGCAGTCCGAGCGGTAGAAGAAGAACAGCACGTGGTCCTTGCCCAGTTCGGCGATCGAACGGGAGCGATCCACCAACTCGGTCTGCTCGAACACCTCCAGCGCCTTGGCGTTGACCGGCCGGCCTTGCAGCGTCGGATCGAGTGCCGGCGTGGCCCAGGCGACCCGCTGCGCCACGTCGGCGAAATAGGAGGCACGCGCGACCACTTGGGATTCCAGTTCCATGTAGCGGCGTACGTTCGCCTCGGTCGGCCGCATGATGGCGATGTTGCGGGTGTCCTCCAGCGTCTTCTGCAGACGTTCGAACTCGACCAATTCCGGGGCTTTCGAGGGCAGAGCCGGTGGCGCAGTGGGTGCGGCTTTGTCCGGCAGCATCGGGCGTTCACGCTCCCCGGGCACGGGGTCTTCATAGAAATGCCAACCGCGCCAACGGTCGGACCAGTAGCGCGAAACGGTGTCCTGGGCATCCTGGGCCGACGCGGCGCAGGCGCCCAGCATCGAGGCCAGCGCCAGCAGCGAGCGAACGGGTGTGGGGAACGCAAAGCGCTTCATATCGGCTCTACTTCAGGGATTGTGGCGGCCGGCCGTCGAGGCAGTAGTTGATGCCGAAGTCCATCGTCTGCCGGCGCGGCGTCGTGGCACCGGGCAACAGAACGCCGTCCTGCCAGAACGTGACCTTCAGCCGGCTGCAACCCGGTTGGGCGTAGTGCTTCTCGGTCGTTATGTCGATGAAGATCGGCGAGGTGGCACCGAAGCGCCGCGTGATCGCATCGGCCATCTCGCCGATGAGGACGCCGTGGGCTTGCCCGTCGGTCGCTTGGAGGGCGGCCAGCATCACCGGGCGTGCGTCGGGCACCGGCGTGCGGCGCAGGTCGTCGGCGAAGACGGGCAACGCGAATGCGGCGAGCAGCGCAACGGCATAGAAAGGCTTCATTGGCATTTCCCCTGTCCGTAGTAGCAGGTGGTGAGGCGCGAGGCGTTGCTGCCCTGGATCGTTCCTACACTGGGCAGCGTCGGGACGATGGAGGCATAGAATTCAGAAAGGTCCATCGCCGCGAAGTCCAGGCTCTGCAGTTGCGCGATGCTGAAACCCGAGCAATCGGGGTTCTCGCCGGAGCCCCAGCCCTTGCCGACTTGCACGCGGCCCTGCTCATTGACGATGCGCGCGAGCTTGCTGTTGAAGCAGCACTTGCCGGTGGTGTGCTCGATGCAGGCGACACAGGCGCCGAGGATGCGGATGCACGACGAACAATAGGTCCCGACGCTATGGCACAGGCCGGCCCCTTCCTTCATCGCGACCTTGCCTTCCTCCTCGTTGCAGGACGACATCGACATGATGATGTAGATCACCACCGCGATCGCCAGGGACCAGGGATCGAAGGCGACCACCAGGCCGTCGCCAGCGTAGAGAACGGCCGAGCCTGCCGGCAGTGCCGTGCCATTGATCGCGACGGTGACGCCATAGGTCGTGAAGCTGCCGCTGAATCCGCCGCTGAACAACAGCGCTTGCATGCCCTGGTAGAGGAACTCGCGGTTGTCGGCGTTCATCAGCACGTCATAGACGAGGCGCGAACCCGTGCCGAACAGGCTCTGGTTGGTCATGCCGGCACCGGCCGAGTCGGAATAGCAGCAGTTCTTGAAGAGCCGGTCGCGGCATTTGTTGGATTCGCCCTTGAAGACCTGCATGTTGTCGGTGTCGAGGTACACGCCGGCTTCACGTGCGGCTTCCATCAGCGACATCGAACGGGCGAAGTCGGCGTCGTTGGTGTAGCTGGTGTTGAAGCAGTTCGAGCCCAGGCAATAGACGTTGGCGGGGCAGTTCGAGGCGGTGGTGGCGGTTTGCGCGGCGACCGGGCAGGTGTAGGTGTCCTGGGTGATCTCGCACAACCCGGTCGCCGCATTCATCTGCTTGCAGGTGCTGGTCACCGGGGTGCAACCGCTGCTCGCCAGTGGGGCGCACTCGTCCACCGGGGCGCCGGAGGCGCAGGTCAGAGTGCGCTCATAGGACCAGCAGGCGCGCGTGACCGCATGGCCGTCGATGGTCTTGGTGGCGGGACCATCGACGCAGCGGTCGGCGGTGGTCACGGTGCAGCGACCGCCCTCCGTCAGCGTGGCGCTCCTGTCGACCCAGACGTCCGTCTCGTGCTGCTCCATGGTCGGCTGGACGAAGGACAAGGGCAGGCTCCAGCCCGAGGCGCCGACCAGGGTCGCGGGCCCCGCCGGCAGGGCGCAGTGTCCCCCGGCTTCGTCGTAGATTGTCGTGCTGCCGCCCGGGCAGCCAGCCTCGGCGTCGGGGGTGGAGAGGGTGAAGCATTGGTCGGCCGCACCAGCGATGAGGAATATGCCGGCCCAGTAGCCGCTCAGCGTATCGCCGCGCACCGTCCCGGCGGGGCAGGCATAGACCGGCGTGCCGAACTGGAAGGTGTAGTTGCAGTTCCCGGCGGTGCAGCCCGAGCCCGGCATCATGACGACCTTGAAGGGGCGCCAGCAGTAGCCCTGCCAATGCGGCGACAGGTCGGTGACGTAGGTCGCCTGGGTCGCCGGTGCGATCGGCAGGTCGAGGGCCTGCCAGCCGATGCAGGCGCCCATGCCACCGGCGGCGTAGAAGCGGAAACGCTGCTTGCCGTCGGCGCGGATGCGGCATTGCGCTTCGGCCACCATGTAGTCGGCGCCGTTACGGTTGACCTGGCCGTGGGCGAACCAGGTGCCTTCGGCGCAACTGGGCAGCAATTCCACCTGGACCGTGAGGTCGCGCCGGGTGGTGTAGTTGCCGACGCCGCTGTAGCGGTTGCAGACCTTGCTGGTCGTGCCGGCGGGCGTGGTGACCTCGGCGGTGGCGCAACCCGAGTAATAGTCGGCGAGACTGCCCAGCACGCTCGACGGATTGCCTGCGATATCGCGGGCGGCAGCGACGGCGGGATCGTAGGCCGAGACCGGGGTGCGCGGCGTGTTGGCCGAGGTCACGGCGCCGTGCTGGGCCTGGCAGACGGGATCGTCGGTGCTGGTGGCGCAGGCGGCCAGTCGCGCATTGGCCGCCCCCGACAGGCTGGGCTGGCCGTAGTAGGTGGTTTCCGGTGGCGTCGTGGTGTAGCCCGGCACGGCACTCGATGCACTCGGCGTGTTGACCGTCCCCCGGATGACGGGATTGGCTACCTGCCCGGCGGCGGTGCCTTCCTCGAATGGACCGGCTACGGCGGCGGTCTGCGTCGTGACGAAGCAGACGAGCGTGATCCAGGTGACCCAGCGGCGCATCGTGGCCTCCTATCCCTTAATCCGTTTCAGGAAAATGTCGGCGGGCGGGCCGAACCCGGGTGCCGAGCGCCGCATGTGTTCCAGCGCGTAGTCCAGGCTCACGTCGCCGGAGGCCCGCAGGAAACTGTCGGCCGGCGCGCAACTGCCGCTGGCGCAGGCAACCGGGTGGGTGCCGTCGCGCACCAGCACGAAGGTCGGTACCCGGGTGACGGCGAAGCGGTCGAAGGCCTGGGGATCGATCTGCACGGCCACCTGGCGGGAGCCGATCAGGCCCTGCACCTGGGCGACGGTGTCGCGCAGCGAGCCGTTGGCGAAACCCTGGAGGACGATCGAGGCCTTGGCCCGCGCGGCCTGGTCGACCAGGCGTTGCAGCGTGGGCCGGGGCATGGACAGACTGACGAACACCAACAGCCCGGGCCCTGCCACCAGCCCCTGCGCCCGAGTCATCGCCTCGGCTTGCGATGCATAGCCCCGTGCCAGCGCTTCGAGGTCGATCGGGGTGTGGCTGAGGGGCTGGGGCAGCGCCTCGACGTTGGGGCGGGTCGGCACCGGCGCGGATCGCAGTTCGGCATCGCTGGGCATGCCGTACTTCCGCCGCGCCGCGTCGATGTCCTGATCGGTGATCGCGGGCTGCTCGCGGCGGACCCGTTCGATGTCCGCATCGGTGATGACCGGCGGGTTTTGCGCCAGGGCCTGCGCGCTCGCCACGAGCGCGGCGGTGAGGCCGAGGGCACGGGCGGATAGACGGAGATCAGAAGCCGACACAGCAGTTCCTCTTGCGAAATAACATGAAGGCGAAGTCCTCGCCGCGCACCGGGTATTCCTTGCCGGCACCCCAGAGCACCGTGGTGCGGCCGAAGGGCTGGCAGCAGCGGCCGGCCTCCTTGTCGGTGTTGGGGATCGGATAGGTGAGTTGAGTCTTGTAGGCGGTCTTGTCCATCACCGGCTCGAAGTACGGTCCGCACAAGCCGGGCGTGCCGTGCCAGCCCCAGGCGATCAGTTCGCGGTGCATCTTGGCGGTCAGGCGCTGGGCCATCAGCGCGGCGGTGCGCACGCCGCCCAGGTGGTAGGGCACGTGGCCGTCGAGGGGGTAAATGCCACCCTGGCAGCCGGCGCACCAGAAAAGCTCCTTGAGGCCGAAGCCGACCGAGGCGGCGACGCAGTCGGCCGCGCAGGCAGCGATGGCGACCGGATTGGCGAAGAGCACGGCGTCCGGATTGAGGATCAGGGTGAGTTCGTCGTCGGCCCACAGGGGATCGACCTCGGTGAGGTAGGCGAGATCGAAGGAGCCCTTTTCCAGGCAGGGGAAGTCGGTCACCACGTCCAGCCAGTACATCACCGGGTTCACGTAGAAGTGCGCCTGGTAGAAGCTGCCGCCGTCGCCATCGCCTTCCGGGCGGGTGAAGCGCGCCGCTTCCGGCGCCGGGATGCCCGGGTCGAGATCGATGCCGCCGAGCGATACCAGGCAGAAGGGTTTGCGCACCACTTCGACATGCCGCGCCGGCTCCCAGAAGCCGATGGAGAGCCCGATGACCGGATTGACGCCACAACTGCAGACGGGGCTCGAGGGGTTGTCGGTGTCCTCCTGGTCGCCGAAGTTGGCGATGCGCGCACTGCCGATGCTGATCGGCAGGATGCAGGACCAGCAGATATCGGTGATTGGATTGGGAAACTTGCCGGTGCAGGTGGCCGCACCGGCGGCGAGGCTGGGGCTGGCCGCGCAGGCGAGCACGGCGGCGAGCAGGAAGGGAATGACGCAAAATAGGCCGCGACGGGCATTCATGGGGACACCGCCAATTCGTCGATACGCAGCCGCAGCCCTTCCTGCGACACCAGGGCCGGCACCTGGGTGATGCCCAGGCGGCGGGTGAGCAGGCCCTGCTGGTCGTAGTAGACCGGGACATGCCAGGACTGCATCAGGTCCAGGTAGGAGCCGCCGACCAGGATCGGCTTCACCCGGCCCTGGTAGAGGGCGATCAACTGCCGGGCGCGGCCGACCTGACGCGGGTCGCGGGCATCGAAGAACAGCAGGTGCCGGGACAGCGACACCACTTCCAGCGGGTTCTTGCGCGTGCCGGCGGCAAACAGCAATTCGCCCTGCGGGCCGAGGAGGTTGCGATCCAGGGTAAAGCTCGGATCGAAGTAGAAGGTCCGCACCGTGTCGGTCGGCCGCAGGCCGGTGATGGGCGGCGGAGTCTTCACGGTTGCGATGCCCCGTTCCCGCGCTTCCGCTTGGAGGCGCCCGAGTTCGCCGTTGCGTTCCTTCTCGCGCAGGCGCTGCTCGATCATCTGGAGCAGATGGGGTTCGCTGATCTCGTAGGTCGGCCCGATGACGCCCAGGTCCATGGCCCGCGCGCCGTCTGCCGCGCCCAGCATCAGACCGAGCACCAGGGGAGCGGACGCGATGCAGCGTTTCATCGCGCGCCCCTGGCCGGGCAACGGATCTGTCCGGCGAGTTGTTCGCGGGCGACGGTATCCTGCAGGTGGCTGGCACGGATCAGTCCCATCAGCACCGGATCGCCGTCACCGTCCGATATCGCTTGGCGCAACTCGGTCGCGGTGAGTGCCCGGCCACAATGCCGCTCGAAGGCGGCGAGATAGTCCGTGGCGCCCGCCTCGGCGGCGGGGGCGATTTGCCGCAGGAGGCCGAGATAGTCGGCCAGCGGCATGTCATTGATCCCTGGCGTCGTCGGCGTCCCGTGGATCGGCCCGCGGGCCGGAGTGGACTGGCCCCGGGCGGGCGGCTGGGTCAAGAGGCCGAGCAGCGCGAGGAGCAGAAGGGCCTTGGTCATGGCGCGCCTTTCAATACAGCGGAACCACGACACCGACCACCTGCTCGGCCCGTACCAGGCCGCTGTCCTGGTAGCGCGAGTCGAAGGAGTCGGGGCTGGTGCCCTGCACGTAGTAGTGCCCGGGCGGGATGACGGTGGGCGTAATCGGGTCCAGCGGACTATGGTCGTAGGCCTGCAGCTTGGCCACGCCGACCTCCTCGCCGTTGATCGCCACGTGCCGACCGGCGACGGTCACGGCATCGCCCGGCAAGCCCCGCACGATCTTGAAGAAGGGCTGGCCGCGTAGCCCCGGGTAACGCGCCTGCGCCTCACCGTCGAACGAGAAGACGATGAAGTCGCCGCGCCGCAGGGGGTGGGGGCCGTGTACCAGCCAGGCGATGCGATACGGCAGGCTCGGCGTCCAGTTGAAGAGCACGGGCAGCCGCGGCGTCGCATCGATGAAGAGCCGGGCATAGGCCAAGCCCCAGATCGCCAAGATCGGCAGGTAGAGATACCAGCGCCGGCGCACATGGCGCAGGAAGTCGGCAAAATGTTTGACGACTCGCCGCCCTCTGCCGGGGTTCGACCCGGCCCGCGGTAGCGCCTGTTGGACCGGTTCGGAATTCATGGCGCTGCCACCTTTCTGCGCAGCTGTGCCGTCAGGTCAAGGGTATTCGGCGTCGGTCCGGCCACGGCGGTCCTGAGGATGACGAGGCAGTTGCATTCCCGCTGCAACTCATCGAGGGCGAGCGGCAGGCGCTGGGCGAAGGCCCGGGCCATGACGAGCGCCTTCTGGCGGTCTTCCTCCGAGGGGGGCTGACTGAGCGCCTTGGTGAGGATCTGGGTGAACTCGGCTTCCTTGGCGCGGTACACCTCGGCCACATCGACCACGCCGATGACCAGAGCCGGCCGTAGCACGAGGCGGTCGTAAGCCGCGAGGGACGCGGCCACCACCAACAGGGTGACCAGGCCCTGGGCCAGCCATTGGGGAACGGTCGTCTTCATACCGTGTGCCCCCGGCGGCGCAGCAGTTCGCCGATCGCCTCGTCGATGGACAGGCCCTGGGCACGCAGCTCATCGATCGGCGCGTTGTCTTCCAACTTGTTGGAGAAGAGCAGATGGGTCGCCGGATCGAGGATGTTGCGGGCGACACCTTCGCCCACGGGGGAGGAGATGTACACCTCGGAGAACACGCCGGCCTCGGTGCGTAGCGAGTTCAGGAGGCGCTTCTTCGGTTCGTCCATGGTGAGCCGGCCCTTGCGGTCGAGCATCTCGATGGACTCCGGTTTCTGCCGCAGCAGGAAGACCCAGTCCGAGCAGTTGAAGGCTGCTTCCATCTGCGCCGAGCCGTAGTAGTCGTCGGCGCTCTGGGTCGCGGTGCCGAGTGCGCCGCCGTACTTGCGGGCACGCCGGGCGGCTTCCTCGATCACGGCGGCCTTGACCGGATCGTCGGCGCCGATGTCGCCCAGTTGCTGCTTCAGCTCGTCGACAAACAGCACTTTGCGCCGGTTGCGGGTCAGGTACATCTCGCCGGTGATCCGGTGCAGCAGCAGGATGTTGACCACCGCGTGCAGGTCGGGGCGGCGCTTCAACTCCTCGTTCTCGATGACGATGAAGTCGTTGGAAAAATCGACGTTGTTCTTGCCTTCGAAAAAGCGCTCGTACTGCCCGCCCTTGGCGTAGGGGTTGAGCATGATGGCGAGGTCCTTGATGCGCTGGTCGCCCACCACGCCCAGTTCTTCGATGGTTCCGCCCTTGAAGGCGTCGCGCAGGCCGGTGATGCGTAGCTCGTTGCCGTATTCCCGCCAAAGCTTCAACACCATGGCCGAGATGGCCTTGTACTGGACTTCCTCCAGGGTGTGCTGCATCGAGCACATCTTGGCGATGCCGGGCACCAGCATGTCGATGTCTTCGTTGATGTCGACGATGTGGGTGAAGGGATTGAGGCAGATGTCCACGTCGGGGCGGAATTCGATGTAGGTGCCCTGGGCCTTGCGGCACAGCTTCTCGAAACTGCGGCCGAGGTCGAGCATCCAGACCTTGGCGCCGATGGCGCGGTAGGACCAGGCCATCTCGTTCATCAGCACCGACTTGCCCGAGCCCGGCGCGCCGATGATGGCAAAGTTGTAGTTCCCGAGGTCGTTGTCGAAGATGTCCAAAGTCATCAACTGGCCGCGCCGGCCGCCGAAGACCAGGGCGGGGGTGCGCGTGCCGCGCCACTCGGCGATCAGCGGCGCCATGTGGATCGCATTGGCCATGGTCTTGCGCGTGACCCGGCGCATCTTGACGAGATCCCTGTGGAACTTCTCGGTCAGCGTCATGGGGAGGCTCGCCAGCAGCGCCTGGCGGTGCATGTAGGCATCGGCGTTCAACTGGAAGCCGCGCCCGCGCCAGATGGCATTGGCCGCTTCGTGGGCGGCGACCGCCTTGTTCGGGGCGGTGAACAGCGCCAACTGGTGATACAGGCTCACCAGGCTGCCGCCGGTGTCGATGGCATCCGCCGCCGCCGTCCAGTCCTGGAGCTTCTTATTCACGTCCGGCATCACGTCGGCCATCTTCGACTTTGCGTTCTGCGTTGCCCGCACATGGTTGGCGGTGACCACCGACTTGGTGACGTTGGGGTCCAGGACCTGCACGCCCAGCGTGAGCAGAAAAGGCGCGCTGTACTGCAAGGCCGGCTGCATCAGGTCGCCGATGAGGGAGCCCATCTGCCACAGCGCGAAGCGTTCAGGGAAACTCTTGATCGAGAAGAAGCGCGCCTCCAGCACGTCGGGGCTGGCTTCCTTCCACAGGGTGAGGCCGCTGGGGTGCGGGTCCTGGATGGTGTCGAAGTCGACGATCTGGTCGCGCAGTTCGCGGCCATCGTCGTAGTGCAGGTCCGGCGCATCGGTCTGGGAGATGCGGTCGGGGTTGGTGAAAAGGGCGCACCAGTTGATCAGGTCGGCGGCATCGCAGACGCGGTTGGGCAGTGAGGCCGAGCGCAGGGTGGACGACATGGAATCGCGCAGCGCCATCAACTCGTCGCGCTTGTTCAGATCCTCTGGGTCGCCGGGAAAAGCGACGCTCAACATCAGCCGGAAATCCCGGATCGTGTAGTGGAAGCCGGCGGTGAGCGACTTCTGCGCGCCTTGCAGCAGGTGGCCGACGCGCTGGCGGGCGAGTTTCCTGAACAGGTTCCCGTTGCGGGCCGGCCGGCCCCACTGCTTGGCCTGCTCCGCCTGATCCTCGTCCTCGACGCGCAGATTGGCGTAGTGGCGCAACTGGGTGCGCACCTGGGGCGAGCCGAACAGGTGGAACTGGATGCCGGTGCCGGGCGGGCAGTTGGCATAGAGCGAGACCAGGACTTCAGCCATGCGCTCGTCGGCGCCCGACTGGGGCATGAGTTCGAGCATGACGCCCATGCTGTCGCGGTTGACGAAGATCTTTTCGGGGGCGAGATAGGCGGAGTAGGGCAGCCAGTTGGCGAACTGCTCGGCCGGCGTATCGACGGGCTGAGCGAAGGGGAAGCGCTGCGCCTGCCGACGATCGCGATGGGCGCCGAGCGGGGGATGGCTGTGGGGGGCGTTCATGGCGACCTCACTGCACACGGTTGGCATTGGGCCCGGCGAACGGAGGCCGTTGCGGCAACATCGGCGTGGCCGGCGCGGTGACGCCCGCGTTCGGCTCGGCGGTGGCTTCCGTTGCCGGATTCGTTGGGAGAATCGGCGGCGCCTTGAGTGGCGCATAGGCGTCGCGGATCTGGCGCTGCACGTGGTCGATCAGCCACTGGCCGTTGTCCACCTGCACATAGACGTAGCCCTGGTCGTAGAGATCGCCATCGGCGTCTTCCCAAGGCTTGATCCACAAGCGTAGCAGGCGGGCCTGGGAGCGCAAGGGGCTGGGCGTGACCGCCGTGTCGGCATTGCCGGTGGCTACTGACGATGGGGCGGGCCGGGCCGATTGGGGCGGATTCGCTTCGGATGCCTCTTTTCGCGGGGCGGCCGACCGTTTGGCCCGTTGGCTGGGCAGGTTGTTGTGGACGGCGTTGGCGTAGGTGCCCGACACCGAGTCGCAGGCGACGCCCTCGGGGGCCTTGCAGGCGTATTTCGAATCGCCGCCCAGTCCGGACATGTTCATGCAGGCGCCCAAGGGGAGCAGCAGGCAGAGGGTGCCGATGCGCAGCACGAGCGTCTTCATGGCTGCTTCTCCGCGGTGGCTTGCGGCGTCGTTGGTGAAGCGATCTGCGCGAGCCGGGCTTCCAGCACCGCACGTCCCACGAAGCCCTCGGTGCGGCTGCCGTCCGCCCAGATCAGGGTGGGCGTGCCCTGGACGCCGAGTCGGTGGGCCAGTGCCAGGTTGCGGGCGATGGGGTGGTCGCAGGCGGCATCGGTCTTGAGCGTACTGTCGTCGCCGTGGAGCATCAGGCGCTGCCAGGCTTCGGCGCGATCTGCCGCGCACCAGATGGCGATCGGTTTTGCCTCGCCCTGGAAAGGTAGGAGAAAGGTGTAGATGGTTGTGCTGTCGAGACTGGCCAGTTCGGGTTCCAACTGTTTGCAGTAGGAGCAGTTGGGATCGCTGAAGACGGCTACCTTGCGTTGGCCGTTGCCGCGTACCGTCTTGATCGCATCGGCGAATGGCAGTTGATCGAAGCGGACGGGGGCCGCCGCCGTGCGCGCGGTTTCCGGGGCCGATCCTCGGGCGGCATTCGCACTGTTGGCCTGCGCCAGTTTCGGGCCGGTGATGTCGCGCAGGGTCGCGGTGTCGAACAGGCGGCCGAAGAGGAAGTAGCGCGGGTTGCTGGCCGCGACGTAGGCCACGTTGCCGTTCATCCAGGCTTCATAGAGGCCGCCGATGGGCGAGCGGGTGACTTCGGAGAAGTGCGTGCCCGGATGCGCTTTCTGCAAGGCCGCCAGAAGGCGCTTCTCGTCCGGCGTGGCGGCGTCGGCGCAGACGCACGCACCAAGCAGTGTCGCGCTCAAGGCCGCGACGAGTACGCGCCGGGGCCGGCGCAGGGGTTCAGTAGTTGCCATCGTCGGAGGTCTCCAGATAGCGGGTTTCGGGGGAATAGGTGGAATTCGGGGAGTGGGCGAGGCGCGCGGAAGACGGATCGCCCGTCGTCATGGGGACGTCGATGCGTGCGCCCTTGGTGATCACCACGTCGACTTCGCGGCCGGCATCCACCTCGATGACCGGGAAGGTGTTCTCGGCGAGCTTGATGTAGTACTGGGCCAGCCGGTCTAGGGCCTTGCCGACGCCGCTGCCGAGACCGGCGCGGTAGGCCTCGGCACCGGAGGCGCTGGCGACCGTGCCCAGCGCCGAGGTGCTGTATTCTGTCGATGAGGTGGCCAGGCCCTGGCCGATGCCGCTGACCACGCCGGCCAGCAGCGCATTGGCGAGCATCTGGCCCTGCTTGGTCACCAGGCGCCCGCGCATGCCGACCTTGCCGTCCTCGCCATAGACGCTGCCCTGGATCTTCACTTCCAGCGTGGCGCCGTCGGTACGCACGCAGGACAGGCTCTCGGTGCGCAGGTAGGCACGCTCGGAACTGATGTCGCCGTAGCCGGCCGCGATCACGAAGCACTCGCGGTATTCGGCGCGAAAGCGGTTGGGCAGGACCGAGTTGTCCGAAAGGCGGATCAGGACCGGGTGGGGATTGGACTGGGACTGGCCGCCGGTCGGCGCATCCAGCCCGCCCAGCAGCGTGCCGCGGGTAAAACTCACCGGCAGGAAGGTGGAGACGGTTCGGGCAACCGTTTGCGAAGTGCTGCCCGAGGCCGGGTCAGCATTGACAGCGGTGTTCGCGACCGGAGCGCCGGTGCCGGTGCGGGATCGGTCCGCGACGGTGATGCGCGTGATCGCGAGCTGCGGCGCCGCCAGCGATGTCGGCGGCCAGGCGTCGCCCGGGGTGCCGCTTGGCATCGCGCTGGCGGGCGAACCCTTGGAAGGCGGCGGGGCAGGGGGCAGGCTGGCCGTCGGCGGCGGGGCGGTCGGCGTGGTCGCGACAGGGGCGGGCGCCGCCGGGGTGGCGGCTGCTTGCTGGGCCGAGGTGAGCCGCTGTTCCAGGTCCGCGAAGCGCTGCATGGTCTTCGCTTCGAAGGCTTGGGCGTTCTTGTTGAGCCGCCCTTGCTCTTCGCGTTCGTTCTCGTACTGGGCGAGCTTGCGTCCGGCCGTGCCGACCCACTGATCCACCGGATTGACCTGACCACCGGGCGGCATCACGCCGATGTTGGTGACCGCACTCGGTTGCCCGGCGGACGCTTGGGCGGCGCCGGTCTTCGGAGGGTTGCCGGTGAAGGCGAAGATCAGCCAGAGCAGCCCGACCCCGCCGGCCAGGAGCGTGCCGAGCATGGCGTATTGGCGTTGCCGAGGGGAAAGGTGCTGCGACAGGCGTTGCGGCAGGCCGCGCAGGGACAGGAAGGGCTGTTGCGGCGTGATCATGGCGCCTCTCCTCGGCGGATCACGTAGATGCTGGTGCTCTCGCCGGGGCGCAGGTTGTGCTGCTCGATGCTGACGCCGGCGACAGCGCCAGCCTCACGATCGAACTCCGGTTCGGCCAGCACCATGGGGGCATTGCTGACGTTCTGCAGCAGGTACTTTTCGCCGATCAGGCCGCGCCCTTCGTACTGACGCACCAGCGAGAAGCGCGCCTCTATCCATAGGGGGACCGAGCGAGGGGTCTCTTCGACCCGGATGTCGGGCGGCACCCGGTCCGAAGCCATTGCCACCAGCAACGCCTTCATTGCGCGGACCGGGTTGGGTGACCGTCCGGATCCGGCCTGGGCCGCAGTGGCTGGCTTCAACGCCCTGGGCGTCTTGTCGCGGATGACAATGGTGTCGGCGGGCGTGTCCGCGCGGCGCAGCAGCAGCGTGTAGGTGGTGCTCGCCGAGGAGACGAACAGGTTGATCGGTTTCACAGAATCGCCGACCGGGCGAACGTAGATTTCGCCCTTGTCGCGGTCGCACTCCAGCACGATCTCGCCGGCCGGATTGATCGCCGAACTGATGCCGCCGCCGGGCGCTGTGGTGCTCATGCCCGGCGTGGTGGGCAGGGCAGTCGCCGCGCCGCAATGACTCGAATGGATGTTGCCGAACACGTCGGTGATCGGCGCCCCGTCGATGCGGATGCGGGTCGGCTCCTTCATCGACACGATGGCTTCGACCGACACGCCGTCGCTGGCCTCGACGAACTGCAGCGCTTGGGCGGGCACGGCCGTCAAGGCGAGAACGGCGGCAATCGCGGGGATGGCGGCACTCATCGCCCATCCGTGCCGAGGCACGGGGCCAAACATATGCGGGGATCGGGCTTGGGTTGGTTCAGTTGCCGGCATTGGGCACCTCCTTGAAACTCTTCAAATGCATGCGCGCACCGGCGTAGCTGAACTCGACCCGGTAGGCCTTGAGGTCGTTGGCGGTCTCGAAGCCATTGACCAGGGTGCGCAGGCGCCCGCGGATAACGATGCTCTGGCCTTCTTCGCTGGGTACGAGTTGCTGGGGTGCGAACACGGTGGCGGCGTTGATGCGCTTCAAGCGTTCGGCCTCCACTTCCTGCCGTGTCCTGAGCGGGCCGTACTGGTCGGGTTCGACGTAACCGAGCAGGATGTCCTTCTTCCAGTCGATCGAGGCAGGCGTCACGTCGAGCACCAGCCAGGCGATGAAACTGCCCATCTGCTCGAGATATTCGTTGCTGGCCTGGTCGCGGGTGACCCAGAAGGTCTTGTTGAGCGAGGGCGGCACGACCACGGTGCGCACCGTCCCGAGCAGGTTGAGGATCACCACCAGGGCGAGGATCTGGCCGGCAGCGAGCACGCCGACCGCCA